>Ga0114953_1002574_pt1 | contig 12560 bp, 16 predicted proteins | sample SidtaG_FD_87298 | JGI IMG/M metagenome (GOLD analysis project Ga0114953, IMG submission 87298) | Marine algal microbial communities from Sidmouth, United Kingdom - Sidmouth_Male2 metaG | ecosystem: Host-associated > Algae > Red algae > Unclassified | place: Sidmouth, United Kingdom | collected...
CCGTCCCGGCCCCCCCCCGGCCGCCGGCCGGCCGTCCCCGTCGCGCCGGCGCCCCCCCCCCCCCGCATTTGCTTCACGCTCCGCTTCGGCGCTGTGCCATACTCAAGCGTGTATCCCACCCGCCACATGGCCTGTCGTTTCTAAATATGGATATTGACGACATTGTGGATGACCTGCTTGAAGGAGGGGGAGACGAGGGCGCTGTAGCAGGTATTTGCGCCGCTGCGGCTGGGGCGGCCGCTGTGTGTGTGATCGGGGATGATGCAGAGGATGCGCGAGGGTGGGGCGGACGCGCGCCCGGGTCGGGGACGGTAAAGCGCGGTGACTGCATGTGGCTTCCCCAGTACTTGGTGCCGGTGCCTGTCTACTCTTCTCGGCATTTAAGGAAGCGCTTTCGGGACCCTCTGACTCACTACAGAGTTTTAGAGGCTGAGCTCCCTGCGGTCGAGCTAACCCTGTTGCAGAGGACGGACTGCAAAGGGCGCCAAGGGCACCAGGCGTTCGTTAAAATTCTCAACGGCCTGCGGCGGCTGGGCAGCGGGGCGTCCTTCGAGGACCTTGACGACCAGGCCCACAAGAGCGTGGAGTCTCAGCGGCAGGCCTTCATGGCTTTTTTACGCGCTGTGCGGACGCGGTTTGGGCCCCGGTTTCCAAACCAGGAGCCCACCGTTGCGGAGCTGCAGACCATATCGGACCGCTATGCAGCCCGCGTCTTTCCAGGATGTATCGGCTGTGTGGACTGCATGGAGCTGATATGGAAGAACTGCCCTCGTGCTCTGAAGGCGCAGTACCACAACCCGAAAGACTCGAAGCTGACAGTTCTGTCCTGCGAGGCCGTTGTGGACAGTGGCCTTTACTGCCGGCACTGGATTTCTGGGCGTCCCGGAACGAACAACGATCCGACGGTGCTTGACAACAGCGTGTTTTTCCTCGACGTGCTCGCGGGCCGTTCGCAGATGCACCTCCCCGGTGGCTATGAGTTGAACGGAAAGCAGAGAGACTGGCTCCTGTACCTTCTTGGGGACGGGGCCTACCCTCGCTGTGCCATCTTGTTTCTCTTGAACCACGCGGCGGCAACTGAGAAGGAGAAACACGCGGCTATGTGGCAGACAAGCGTGCGTCAGGACGTGGAGCGCTTTTTTGGGTGCCTTCAGGGACGCTTCAAGATTCTGCACGGGGAGAGCCACGAGTGGAGCGACGAGACACTGCTGCTGACTGCGCAGACGTGCATGATCCTGCACAACAGGATTGTCTTCATGCGGAAGAGCCGGCGCTGGGCGGTGAGGCGGCCGACGACCACGACCATCCTCCGGTTGACCTCGTGGCGGAGTTTGACGAGCCTGATGGTGATGGTCCGGGCGCCCCGGGCGCCTCGGGTGCCCCAGGGGCCGCAGATGAACAGCCGGGACCCCCGGCACCCGCTGCTTTGCACGCTCTGCTTCGTAGCTATGACGCTGTCATGAGTGAGGATGGGCACATGGCTCTGAGGGGCGCTTGGGCGGACCATCTGTGGAACCTTCGCGGTGAGAGCTAGTGTTCATTTTCTTTGTTGATCCTTTTCTTTTCTTTTTTGTTGCGGCTTGCAGGAATCAGAGAGAACAAGCGGTCGGCCCACCGCCACTGTTTATCGACACCTTCGCAGCCGTACTTGTCTTGTCAAGCCCCAGAATCCCAAAGGGCTGTCCACCGCAGAGTCGTGGATATGCCGCTGGTTATAATACGCCGTTTCCGACGACGGCTCGCGACGAAAAACAATGGCATAGAGGAGCCTGTGTCTGCGCCCCGCCTCCGTATCCGACAGCCGGCATCGGCTCGCCACCCGCACGGTGGAAAGTCGCCTATATGTCACCCACGCAACCTCGCGACCGCCACCACAGCTCCCCCACTGCGGCTGGCGAGCCGTGTTTATTCCTCCTCCCGCTTTGACGTTCTCACACGAACCACGCGTCGTCGGCGCGTTTTCCTGTCGTAGAAATAGGCAAACTATTGTGTTCGTGATGTTCCGGGGCTAGTCCCCAGACGTATGACTTGTTTGATACACACTCCAAGGTGGCGCCCTGCTCTCAGCCGCGGCTCCGTCATCACCTGTGTCTTTCACCCACTCCGTCGACGCACGCCCGTATGCTACGCACTCACTTTTGCACTGCGCCCTGCTTGTCGAAGCATCACTCAGTATACGCACCACCTCTCCCTCACCACGCCGCCGAAATAATGGGCGGGGCAGCACCACAAGGTGCCCGCTGCAGTTCTGGCGCACCATCAGCGGTTGGTGCCGCACGCGCCGCCCCCTACTTCAATGGGGTGAGAGGATCTCCCACCGGCGCGCGCGCATGCGAGCAACCACCACCGATGCTGCGGCCGTGGCCCACTTCGCCGCGGCCGAGCCCCACCTCGCCCACCGCGGCGGCCGGGATGAATCCCCAGTCCCAGAGCGCGCCGCGGCAGTACTGCCGACACTTGGTGGGCCACAGCCCAACTGAGGATGCGGTTGTGTGATAGGGCGGTGGTAGCCATGTTGGTGTTGGTGACCGGCCGGATGGGCGTTGTGGTCATCGGATCATTTACGACCATTGGTCGCGTCGCCGGACGCAGTGCCACCCCAATGCTCCGTCATCTGCAATTCCTCTTCTTTGATGATCGACGGCCAATCAGCCACTGGCGTCGGCGGATGGACAGGCGCGTCCAGAGCCGGAAGACGCCGCTTTGCACCTCCTGGGCTCTCGAGCGGCGCTCGATCACCAGCAGAAGGCCCGACAAGCTCCATCTGCGCGCCATGGCACCCTCCGTGAACCACATCGTGGCGATGCGGAGAAGCCACCAAGACCCCGGCAGCTGGGCTCTAGTAGCCCGCTGCTCGTCTCACGGTGGCCAGAGGCAAGCTGGTGCCGTCTGACAGCGGCAGGTCACCACCACCAGGCACCTCCATCTCATCCACCGACATATAAACGCCAGCGGCGGCCGGAGGCGTGCCGACAGGCGCGGCAGAGCCGCGCGTTTCCACCCCACCCATCAACTCCCCACCAGGCGCTGTTACCGACAGCCGTCCACTGGGCGTCGATGGCGGCCGGCTGACAGGTGCGGCCCGCCGATGGGATCTCTGGGTAGTGGGCGCGGCTATCGGCTCATTGCGTACATCGCTGCCGCTAGCCCCGCCCCCCCCCGTTGCAGGCCCGCCGCGCCCGCCACGTACCGAGTCGTGGCTTGCAGGCAGCGTGTTCGACCGCCCAAACCCACGGGTGGGCGACTCGGCTCGCAGCTCACGAGGCTCGAAGCCGCCTCGTGCCCCCCCCGTGTGTTCGGCGTACACGACGCCGCCGTCAGCTGGTAGCTGAACAGCAGGCTGCCCGGCGAGAATCTCGATCGGGGCAGATAGGCCTCTCTTTCCGCCACTTGCTGCCATACAGCGGTACCACCATTGGTAACTCCTCCACGTGAAGGAGTCCCCAAATTCCGCGTCCTCGTCAATAGATCCCGCACCCGCCGCCGCTTTTCAGGTTCTTCCTCGAGCATAGCAGCGAGCCTTGTCTCGAGCGCCACAGCCGCCGCGTCCGTCCGCTGTTGATTCCCAGCGGCCAAAGTTGCCCCCACATCCGCCACAGTGCTCGTCAGGGCCCTGATGGCTCGAAAAGACTGGTTTTCCACGAGAACTGCCGTCTTCTGGCGCTTGACCCCTCGCGGACGACTACTGCTTGGTTTGACGGTGGGAACCGTCGCGGCAATAGTAGGACTCTCTGGGTCCGCGTTATCCAATTCGCGTCGACAGTCTCGACCGGCGCCTTCATCCGCATCCAATAGGCATTCAGCTGCTCCTGCCCCATCAGCCGAGGTAGCCCCAGCCACCTTCCTCCGGCCGCCCACGGCCCCAGACGTTGCGCACAAGACGCCGGCGGTCGACCGCCCGGCATTGGGGACGGCGACTGCAGCCGCGGCGGGCACCGCATCAACTGCTGCTGCACCTGCCGCGCCGGCGACCATGCCACCAGCATGAGCAGCAGTGCCACGCGCGTCGCGCTCGCGGTGCGGTGAAGGGCGGTACCCCCGGAAGTCGCCGAGAGACCCCCAATAATGCTCAAAAACTTGGGGCATTGCGACAGCAACATTGCCGCGTCCGTGCTCTTGAAAACAGGCGCGCGACCGAGGTCGCCCTTCGTGTTCTGGACCTTGTTGGTGTTGCGATACAGGGTCATCACTTCCGCAAGGCGATCACTCGTGACCTGGCCCGAACGCGGAAGGTAGGCGCTACTGGCTGCCAAGTACTTTTGAACGACGCGCTGCAGCGTCGTAAAGCGGTTCAACAAGCTCTTGGCCGTCCTCGGAATTCGCGTCTCGGCCTGGTTCTTGTAGATGTCGGCGACGGCCTCCCAATACAGGTCTGACGGCATTTCCGTGGTGGACAGCGTCGTGCTGTCAAACGAGCGAGCCAAGGCCAGGTCGTCACCCGGGCTGAAGCTCAACCCCCGCTTGACCCGCTCGGTGGTGCTTCCGGGCGACATCGTCTCGTTTTTGGTTGGGGGGATACACAGAGACGGGGGTTCACGGCCACACGGGGTACAGGACCGGTGCAGGGGACCAATCGGGGAAAAGGGAAGGAGGTGAAGATTTAACTTCGGTTGAGGGAGAAACCACGTGCCTGCTGGTGACGGCGACAGACCCAGCGAGCATGACCACGAATGAAAGGACGGGTGCAACTGTGGACGACGTTGGCTGGTGGAAGGCGCGACACGACTGACTCCATGCCATCTCGTTTCCAAACCGACTGCAATGACAAGAGGCTGGAAGATGCAACTCCGTGGCGAGAGAATTCTACCAAATCTTCGATGTGTTGGCAGTGTTTGATTGGCTCTCCTTGTTTGGCGCATCGCCATCGCCATCCCCAAAAGTCTTTTTTTGAGGGATGGGGATGGCGATATGGGGATGGCGGATGGCATTTTGAGGATCCGGTAGAGATGCCTCATCGCCAAAATGCCATCTGAGATGGCTTTTTGGCGCACCGATAGACGTGCTCTTAGGGAGAGAGTGGCCTTAGAGGGAAGAAGAAAATGGCGCGTCCGCCTCTGTATTTTTCTTAGCGCGACCCGATGTAAAATAAAATCTGACACTTCACGCCCTCCCGCGCCCACCGCCGCCGTCCACACGGCCCGCCACAAGCCACATCCAGCGACACCACGAGTGCCGGAAAAGACCCGAACACGCTGACACGCACACAGTGGAAACGAAAAAGGCAGGGGGAGTCACATGGACAAGTCAAGCATAGAGCACCGACTGTTGCATGAACCACGATCTCCACCAGTAGGTCATACACACGGGAGAGGAACAACATTGTACGATTAAACTACAGTGACAAAGAGCACAAAAAGACCGATCGCGCCTCACGCCATGTACTGAGCACCCACTTGCCGCCCCCCCCTCCCCGGCCGCCCCGTCCCCCCCCACAACCGCACCCCCGCGCCCCCCGAAAACCAAACCATACCCCTACGACACGGCCACGTACCTCGGTGCGACACTCTGTGCAGGCCAAAGGACGACGGAGTTCCACAATCGGCATGGCGCAGGGCGCCGGCGGTCGTGACGGGCGGGGGATGGTGGGGGGGGGGGGGGGGGGGGGGCCCGGGGGGGGCGCGAGGGGGCAAAAGCGGGGGGTTGGCGGAGGGGGGGAAAAAGGGGGGGTCCCGGCGGGGGGGGGGGGGGGGGGGGGGGGGGGGGTGCGGCACAGCGGTCGGCTCGATGGCGGGCGGGTGGCCGACCGCCGGCTCTTGTACCACCCGTAGTTCCAATTTAATTTACTCTCCAACTTACCACGAAACGTGCCTGGATAAATGCAAGATAAGTGCGGTGTTATTGAATGTTTTTGAACACACATGAGTGCTTGTGTTCCTGTTCGCATCGGCCAAAATAGGGGTGTCTCAAATAAATCTGACCGCTGGGCACCCTTCCGCACCATAGTTTGGTGCTGCACTATAGTTTAGTGCAGGATCCGCACCGCTGGGCTTGCGCTCAGGAGCGATGAAAGTGCATCCTTTCTTTATCAGAGGGAACGATGAGACCGAAATTCTTCTAGTTTGCATGGATTCAAACTCACTTGTGGGCATGTCTCAGTACTGCCGATTCCCTACTTTTGTCCTCATCAACCAGAACTGGGACTGAGGCCACGTCTGCACGGCGAGGGACGTGACCGTGACTCGGCACCAATATCGTTGTAAGTCCGCGGCAAAACACGTGATTCGGCACCGTCTGTGTTGATGCACACATGAAAACACAGAGCCCGCAGTTTGGGATCAGAACAGGTATTTCGTGGGCGACACGTTTGCACCACGCAGGCCCCACGCCGCTCGAATATCAGAGTGTAAACGCACGCTTCTGGCATCCCGAGATCCAAGAAGGGAACCGTGACGAGCTCTCTCGTCCAATCATTCTTGCGGACGCCATCAAACGCAAGTGCGATATTCCTTTCCAAACACGTACACGTGCGCGAGATAAAAAAAAACAGCTCGCACACGTGGACTTGTTCGGCTCGAATGCGCCGAACGAGCCCGTTTTAGCTCGTAACTCTTTCGAGCGCGGGATCCCACGGTCGGGCAGCTCGGGTCTAAAAATATTCGCGTGATTCGGGTGTGATCAGAACGACGCGCTCCCATTGGCTAGCACGAGTCTATGCACGCCGTGCACGCGCCGTGCGGACAGGGCCTGAGTGTGCCTCGGACAAAATCAAAGTTTAAAGAATCCTTGTTTGATTCATTTGCGTTTTCCCGCAGGACTTGCCGTCTCTTGACCCCCGGTCCGAGACACGCTTGAGTTTGTGGCGCCGAGTTTGTGGCGCCACAAACTCGGCGCCACATGCCACAGGCATTCTGGGACCGCCACATGTGAGTTTTTTAAATCTGCTTACATGCCGCTTCATTTTCTATGTAAATGGAAAGAGTGAATAGCCACACCAGGAGCGACGGGCAGAAGAAACGCGCCCAGAGGACCGCGCCCCACCCAGCTCAGGCCCCGCCATTAGGCTCAGCGGTGGATCACCACACAGTCGTGGTCGATCTTTCCACGACCGTCCCATTGCTTGAACACTTCTACGTTTGCCCTCATCTGCCCCCCCTCCCCCCTCCCCCCCCCCTTTTGCTTCCCTGCTGTTCAAAAACCGTACCTTTGGAAACCGCCCCAAAAAAGGAGGCAGCCAGGGGCACTGCACGCAGCGCGGGCGGGGTTTGTCGCATACACGGGGCGGCATAGCCGTACCAGACTGGAAGCACCCGCGCGATCGCGCAGAAGCTTCATACAGAGCCGCGCCGTGGCGCCCTATAAATGTCCTCTCCCACGAATTTCTTCGTTTAAAAGCCGGCATTGACATATAATTCTTGTCGATTGTGCCCCGGAGCAGGCCAGGTGATGTGGCGCCACATGGCTTCGGGGCATAGCCCGGCGCGCCACACTCCGAGTTTGTGGCGCGGTCGGGTGAATGAACGGCCCAATCCGATTTGGGCATGTGCGCCACAAACTCGGCACCACAAACTCAGAGGGCGTCTCGGACCGGGGGTGAGTGCTCAGCCGGATCCTGCGGCCTGACTTAAATTGTAATTCGCAACTACCGTGCCCTCACACTGACGAATTGCCAGATGCGTGGCGAACACGCAGCCTGTCTATCACGCACGCTACTGGATGGGGATCCTGGACGATTCACCGTCATCGACGAGCCATTCACCCTCGCCGACGCCGTCACTGTCACCATCCGCCCATCGTTGCCGTCAAGGCACGTTCTGTTTGAGCCTCGTCCTCTAGTACGGACAGCCAGATCCGCCACACCAATCCCTTCGCTACGGATCTCGACAACTCTGCCCCAGCCGCGTCGTCGGCTAATGCGATCCGAGACGCTTCCGGCCCAGCGGGTGCGTTTGTGTGATCCTATTGCATTTTCCCTCTTTTGCCGTCTGTTGCATGATGCCACTGCTTGCCGCATATCCTTGATGCGTCCCCGCATCGCATTTTTTTTCCCAAGACACATAGTCTGAACTATCCTGCCGGCGCTACGTTTTCTGTTGCGCGCTTTTGGATGCATTTTGAGTTCGCAGGTTCCCCGCGTTCCGGAAAGCGACAGTGCAGCACGCGCAGGATGGACGGCCACATCTTCCGGTCGTGCCCCCTGCGCTATAAGGAAAGTACTTTTGCGGATGCCGCCGTCCTCTGTGCGATGAAGGCAAGGTGGGCTGTGACGTGTGAGATCTGCGCTGCCACAGTACGAACACGCAGGTGACAAAGCTTCCGGAAGGGTCTCGTCGGGCGGCTACACTTACGTTCGGTGAATACAACGTCAGAGGCATGCACGTGCGGTTGATTGAGGTGATACGCAAACGACCCTTGAAAGATCGCCAATTGACGTAGAACCGCAGCAGTGACAAGCGGGCCCTCGTAGAAGCCTCTCGGGACACTGGCGCCGGCCACCCAGCCACACATGTTTCCCAGACCCACCTCGTCGACGTTCGAGGCCTCGGCTGTGCATCGGAAGGGCCACGGGACCGCTGTGTGGATGCTGTGATGCCTGCTGCCAAGGACGCTGGAGCGACGGTCGGGGGCTTCCGTCTTGCTGGCGCCATGGCGGTAGACCAGAGCACGCACGGTGGTCGGTTGGTATCAGCGACACCGGTGTCTGTTTCACGCCCGTCGAGCGCTGGCTCGACGGTGGATGAGGAGCGCGCCGCGGCACTGGCAACATTCAATGGAGCTTCCAGCGCGCTGCAGCAGCCTAAGTGCACCCCCGCGAAGCGCAAGTCTATGACGGCCGTCTGGGGCGAAATCAAGATCAACGCCACGCGCATGGGGTCGAAAGAAAAGATTTACGGCTCCAGCAACCCTTTTTCCATACGTACGGGTGCTCAGTGGCCCACCGCGGGAGTGCCTTCTGTCAAGATCTCTGACGTGGAGCTATCCGCTCCGGTGCGGGTGACGATGATCTCTTTATTTTTGGGTCCGCATCAATTTGGAGGGTGCTCACTGACGGCCGAGACCGTGACCACCGATGCTGTCTCGGAAATTCTCTCGGAGTGTGCCGTTGGAGCTGGGCTTTCCAACGTCACCGCCATCACCGCAGTCAAGCAGTACATCCTAGAACTGCGTCGCGCCAATGAAAACCTCGGCATCCACTTTACGAAGGTGGGTAGGCACCCCAAAGATAACCGACCGTATCGAGCTGCACGTCGGCTGATGAGACTGCTGAATCATCTCCAAGAGATGAAAACGCCTTTCGCAAAAGCACTAACACGGAGCTGTACGCCCAGAAACTCGCCTTGATTTCCCAGGTCCAACGGTCTGTGATTGCGTGTACATTCCAGTGGCCTATGCGCTTTTTTTGATCCTAACAGTGCACTCCCTGTGCCGCAGAACGCCAGCGTTCTAGGCGGAGACAACGTCTGTCAATCGTCCCCAACATCGCGTTTCCGGAGGTCCGGCAGCGGCGGAGCTGCCCCTGGTTCTGGGCAGGTTGGTGTGGGGCGGCTGTATCCAGCGGTGTGGCCAGTGGTCTGGTGCAGCGTGGACGGACACTTAAGTGGTGGGTGCGTGGCTGCTTCTGCTTCTTTCGCTGAGTCGCGGTCCTCTTTCGATAGTGCGCATGTGGTGGAGTGTCTATTGGGTACAGCTGGGGTACTGGGAGAAGCAGAAACATGCGGAGCACGCGAGGGTCTTAGCCCCATAGACACCACTTCTGTGCCTGTCAGCAGCAGCACACATACAATGACGCGCGCTTGTCTGTGTTTGCGTTTGCTTTGATTGCTATGTCCCACTGTTTGCGATTTTTCTGTACGTTCCGGTCGCCTGTGGGCGTTTTTTATGATTCTAACAGTGAAGTACCCGTGCCACAAAGCGGCTAGGTTTCAGGCGTCAACGAGGTCAGTCGATCGTCCCCAACATCACGTTTCCGGCGGTCCGGCGGCGGTGGATCTGCCTCTGGTTCTGGGTATTCTGGTGTGGGGAAGGATGTGGCCGGCTTTGTGGCCAGTGGTCTTGTGCGGGGTGGACAGACACGTACGCGGTGGGTGCGAAGTTGCTTCTGAATCTTGCGCTGAGTCGCGGTCCTCTTTGGATTGTGTGTATGTGGTGGAGAGCCTATGAGTGAAGGTGGCTTGTGGAACTCTTCGCTTTGCACTCGGTATACGAAAAGGTTTCACAGGTGATACTGCAACGTGCATCGGTGGTCGCGACCCAATTCTTGAATCGTTTACAGGGCATCCCAGGGGGGGGGCTCTTTGACACCCTGCCCTGATCGTAGACGGGCTTTCATTTCCAGTCACGCGTGCTCCGATGGCGCCGCCCAATAAGCTGGCTGCGCACATATGTTCGCACCAGACGCACGTCGCCGGTGATCGGCGTGCTGCTGTCGCTCTGACAATTGTGGCGCCTCCGACACGCGGTGAATCAACAAGGGGAGGACCGGATGGGTGGGGACCCGAAGTGTGTTGTGTGTGTTTTTAGGACCTGGGGTTACGGGCTAGCGCGCGGTGTCTATCTTGAGAGTAAGCCCAGCACCGACGCTGACGGGACATTGGCCGTTTCGTCGTCCAGGAGAAAGAAGGAGACGACCAGCTAACGCACTAAAACATGAAGCCTGCGGTGGTTTGGAAGAGAGAGGGTGGAGCTAAATGGAAGCGGGGGAGAGCTAGAAAGGTAACACGCGCAATAAGAACGAGTGGCACGAAGCATGGGGGGGGGGGTGTAGCGGGCACCAACACCATGGCGAGGAGATGGTGTGAGACGCTGAAAAGTGAACAAACGGGAAGGAAAGGCTACATGAATATGACGGTGGATGGCGGAGAATGAGGGGGGGGGCGCAGGCGCAAAAAAAAATAGTGAGAGGGGGCGGCGAGAGAATCCGAGGAGGGGACATGGAGGGGATAAAGAGCGCACGCTTACGCTGGTGGATGCAAGAAAGGGGGGGTCAATCGGGCAATAGGAGATCAAAACAATCAGGTAGCGGGCTGCTGCAGAAAGGAAAGAGTGGTGGCCGCACAGGTATGCGCTGCTTGTGGAGTCTCTGGCAGTCGTATGCTGTCGGGGATGTGAGCCCAAGTGTGCGCGCGTCGCACACAGCAAGCAGTCGCCTCATGCAATCCAACAGCCGCGGTGGACGCGAACCGCTCGCATGCACCCAATCCAGAGAAAGGAACGCCCCTGCGCAGCCACGTTGTTGTTGATGCCGATTCTGGCCGGACGGGCTGTGATTTTCCGCGGAAAGCTGACAGCACCAAAGCCAGCCAATCAGTCGCCGTACTTGTGATCCTCCACTATTGAGAGGCGACAATTGCTCTACGAGCCGCGCCACAGTGAAATAACTCGGCGTGTCCCTCTGGAAGGGAGAAGAAAAATCCGGGGAGAAACGGTCTGAGAGACGGTGCAGAGTCGTCCGCGACTCGTCGGTTTGGTTATTGTGAATCTACGATTCTGGCCCTTCGCGGTGGCCAATGACGGGCCGCGGCTGTAAGACCTCTGGTCTTTCACGCCACGTGCAAATCTACTCTCAACGTTTCATCCATTTCAAACATCACTTTCCACATGGCACGCTTCCTTCGTGACTCGCTGTACGCGTCCAACATCCGCTACAACGGCCTCCATCTTTTTTGTGGAAGCTACGGACACGCCGATCGACCTGATCCGGCGTGAGGCCATCCAGCGCCCCGCGGACTCATCATGATGCGGCGTCTGACTCCGGATGATTCGGCATCAGCTTTAATGCACCAACTAGTGCCCGTCGGCCGGCTAGCGCCTGTAGGGTGGTCACGAAAAGAGTGACGGCGCCCTAACCAGATGATGTCACAGGTGTATCCGTGTCGACATGACGTGTACATCGCCGCGTCTCTAGAAACCCGTAGACGGCTAGCACCTCAGTCGTTAAGCCTTCAGAAACACGGATAAACGCGTGTTCTTCATGCACAGAGCACCAATAATGCGATGCTCTGTATGACAGGAGTGCCCGTCGGATGGCTAGCGCCTGTAGAGTTCTCCAGTCTCGGGGCCCTATCCAGAAGATGTAATAGGTGTCCCCGCGATGAAACGACGTGAACATCTCCTCGCTGTACCTTCTGCACTCCCGTTCATACTCAAGTGCCGCGACTGTGCCATCATCCACGCTTCGCACTCCATCTCATCTACCGCTCTCACACCACCCTACTCCACCCCACCTCGCCCGAGAGGACCCGACCCGACTCGACCCGACCCTACCCCATCACACGCAACCCCACCCGACCCGACCCGACCCCAGCCAACCCCACCCCACCCCACCGGACCCGACCATACCCCACCCCACCCCACCCAATCCCACCCGATCCCATGTCACCCCACGCCGCCCCACGCCACCCGCGCCACCCCACCCCACGCCATCGCACCCGCGCCACCCCACCCACGCCACACCACCCCCGCCACCCGCGCCACGCCACCCCACCCGCGCCACGCCACCACATCCCACCCGACTCCACGCCCCCCCCCCCCCCCCCCCCCCCCCCCCCCCCCCCCCCCCCCCCCCCCCCCCCCCCCCCCCCCCCCCCCCCCCCCCCCCCCCCCCCACCCCCCCCCCCCCCCCC
>Ga0114953_1002577_pt1 | contig 12556 bp, 9 predicted proteins | sample SidtaG_FD_87298 | JGI IMG/M metagenome (GOLD analysis project Ga0114953, IMG submission 87298) | Marine algal microbial communities from Sidmouth, United Kingdom - Sidmouth_Male2 metaG | ecosystem: Host-associated > Algae > Red algae > Unclassified | place: Sidmouth, United Kingdom | collected...
CCTAAACCAAGAAAACCAATTTATTTATACCTCATTCCTTAACAATTTATGCTAACGGCCGTTTAATCTACAATAAGTTTACCTAAACCAATTAGTGATGCGAAGAAGTAAGAATAATTATCGATGTTCTTTTTGTGGCAGAGATAAAGCCGAAGCCCTGATTTTGATTGCAGGGATCGATGGTCACATCTGTGAAGTTTGTGTAGAACAAGCGGACGAAATTATTCAGGAAGAACTTTATTCTGGTAAAAAAGAAGAAAAGCCCAAAACTGATTTTTCTATTCCCGATACGATTACTCCCATGGAATTGAAAGGCCATTTGGATGAATACGTTATCGGTCAGGATGAAGCTAAAAAATATCTTTGTGTTGCCGTTTATAACCATTACAAAAGATTGCGACAGACCAGAACGGATGATGTCGAAATCGAAAAATCCAATATCCTTTTTGTCGGTCGTACCGGAACTGGAAAGACACTCCTCGCTAAAACCGTGGCCCGTTTCTTAAATGTTCCTTTCGCCGTAGTAGATGCAACCGTTTTTACGGAAGCAGGATATGTAGGAGAAGATGTAGAAAGTATTTTGAGCCGCTTGTTGCAGGTTTGTGACTACGATGTAGAAGCAGCACAGAAAGGTATTGTTTATATTGATGAAATTGACAAGATCGCGCGTAAGATGGATAACCCTTCCATCACCCGGGATGTTTCCGGCGAAGGTGTACAGCAGGCCATGCTTAAGATGCTGGAAGGAACGGAAGTTAACGTGCCACCACAAGGTGGACGTAAGCATCCTGAACAAAAGATGGTAAAGATCAACACAGAAAATATTCTGTTTATCTGTGGTGGTGCTTTTGATGGTATTGAAAAAAATATCGCCAAACGGGTAAATACGCAGGTGATTGGTTTTAATAGTTCTACGGAAGAAAAAATTGACCGGGAACACCTCCTGCAATATATCAGTCACCAGGATTTAAAGGCTTACGGTTTGATTCCCGAATTGATCGGACGTCTACCGGTGCTTACTTATCTGGAGCCGCTCGATAAGCCAGCTCTGGCTAGAATTTTGACGGAACCTAAAAACTCCTTACTCCGTCAGTATCAAAAATTATTTGAACTGGAAGGAATCAAACTTACTTTTTCTGAATCTGCGATTGATTTCGTAGCGGGAAAAGCACTGGAATATAAATTGGGTGCGCGTGGTCTGCGATCTATTTGTGAAGCCATTATGACGGATGCGATGTTCGAATTGCCATCACAATCAGAATTAAAGCATTTTCAGGTAACGGGTAGTTACGCAGAAGAAAAACTCGGTAAATCAAAATTGAATAAGTTACGCGCGGCGTAAAGGATGTGGACGTATGGGAGAGCGAGGGGCAAATTGCAATTCGCCCATACAGCGCTACCGCAGCAGCGCAGTATGAGCGAAAGAAAAAATAACAGAAAGAAGTAGCTACTTCTTTCTGTTATTTTTTTGTCAGGTAAGCCCGCAAATCCTCCACCTGCTGATCGCTCATTTTTTCACTCGTAAACTGCGGCATATAGGCACTTTTTCCAGGGTGCGAGGGCGCTCCATATCGGATTACCTGATAGGCAGAATAATAAGAATATCGTGGAAAATGTTTACCTAAAAGTTTTCTACTTAGCTTTCCATCATTCAAATCAAAGAAAGAATACCGTTGGTCTTCGTGACAATGCAAACAACTTAGTTTATAAATATTTTCTCCATTTGCCGCATCTCCCTTCAGGCCGTAACCTGCTTTGCGATCTTCGGGTGGTGCGACAAAATGTGCAGGAGAGTCGATATGATAATAAGACTTAATTTCTGAAATCAGATCAGCTGCATCCTCTTTTTGGGTAGTGTATTTTTTATAATCCGCTGCGGGAATTTTTAGATCTCCCATCTTCAATTCCAATGTCCATAAATAAGAGAGTACGGATTCCAGTTCCCAATTTTTTAGCGCTCGCCCCTGTGAACATTCTACCGCACAAAGCTGGATCGCTGCCCGCAAATCATTCCGGGCAGGAATCACCAAATCACCGTATTTTTTTTCGTAATCCCCATTGTAAAAACTACTGCGATTTACCACTCCGTAAAGCGGTGAAGCAGGTAAAAAAGGTAGCTCATTTTCCGCCGCATATTCGAGTCGCTTTTGTGGATCAGTATCGCTCAAATCTCCAAATTCTTTCTCCGTATTATGACAAGAAGTACAAACAAAGTGTGCACTCTGCTTTTTTACTGATTTTGCCGATCCGAAGTGAACGATTTTACGACCTATTTCTGTACTGGCCTTTTCGGGTAGGGTCGTTATAATGTGATTTGGAGATGGTTCGCCCAATTCGCGCAGTACTTCCCAGACGGGCGTATCTCCGCTAACCGCCGCTACTCTGCGCTCCGTCATCGCCAGGCAACAGATAATCGTTCCCAAAAATAACAGGAAGGGAATAAATTTTTTCATACTAAAGATTAAATAAACGTGAAATGGTAAAACCCAAACGAAACTCCCCGTCAGCCCAGCTGGATCGGGTATTGGGAATATAATCCGTGGGTGCCAGACCAGTGGTATTTGTCAGATTAATTTGAAAAACGTGGCCACCAGTATCTATTTCCAAACCAAAACCCAGTGGTAAATAATAACCGTTTTCCGAGGTTCGCAAATCTGAAAACGGCACTGTTGTATCCATGATCAATCCGAAGACTTTGGTCAGTTGTAACCGTGCTGCCAGTCCCAGATTGAACAACCCATTTTCATCATTTTGAGCAACGTAATTTCGGTATACATAGCCCGGAGAAATCTGCAAAGAAAACCGCTCCGAAAACTTACGGGCAAATAACACCTGCACATTATAAATCATCCGATGCGCTGTTTTTGGAAAGCTGCTTAGTAATTCCGGATCATTTATTTTTTTAGTGGTAGAAATAGAAGCACCACCGAGTAAAGTTAGCGTGAGTGGAGAACCGCCTTTAAGGCCCTGACCAATTAATTTATATTTTAAAGTACCATTGACCAATCGTCGTAATGGGCCAGACCCTTTAGAGCGATTTAACCCTATAGTTAAACGATCTGTAACACCGTAATCTACACCGATCAAAATATCCGTGGCATTTTCTAATCCATAAAAAGTTTCCCAACCACCATTACTTCCGGCGAGATCACCAAAGCGATGACTGATCCGAAAATCCATTTTACCGGCAGGCAATGTTTCAACCGATTGCGTACTAATCACTCTGGTATCCTTAAAGGTTCGATATTCTATATCAGATTTTTCCTGACTATACAAAAAAGAAAACATCAACATAAAAAAATAACTAAAAAATAAACGCATAGATTTTTAATTTTCGGGGTGACCGGCTTCGAGCCAACATTTGAATAATTCTATTTCTTCGTCGGTCAATACACCGGGGAGAAAGGGCATATTCCGTCGAACTACTACTTCATCTTCCACTTGACCATTGTCCAGATTGCCCAATATACCCTGATAAGAAGTATAAACACCCGGCGCATTACCCCCAGAAACATGACAACCCGAAATAGCGCAGCTGTTATTGATGATAGCCGCCATCGTATTATCATAATTGATTTCAGGATCACAGATCGGTTCGACCATCGAATCAATGACGGGTATTTTATCCTTGGTGCAAGAGCTTAGTATTACTCCGGTGAGTAAACCTAAAAAGAGAAGATAACGCATGATGGATTTTATTTTATTGAAAGAAATGAAAGATAGAAATATTTTACCCTTTATTAATTTATTTGAATACGAATTGTCTGATATCTGATAATTTGGATAGAAAATCCTTTAGAATCTCTATTTTTTTAATAAAATGATATGCAAAATAATCATCGTTTAAAAACCCTTTCGTTTCTCAAGCTGTTATTAAAGTAAGCGTCTATCTAAGATGAATCGCCAATTATAGGTAAATTTGTAGTCAGAATTACACGACACAAGTGTCATTCTTAATCAATTTAATTTAATCGTTTAAAATAAAAAATATGTATCCACCAGAGTTAGTAGCTCCAATGAGCAAAGATTTAACTGATTTCGGATTTGAAGGACTAACGACAGCAGCAGCTGTTGATCAGGCGCTAGATGGTCAAAAAGGAACAATGGTACTCGTTGTCAACTCCGTTTGCGGATGTGCAGCAGGCATGGCCAGACCCGGTGCAAAAATGTCATTACAACATACCAACAAGCCCGACAAAGCGGTTACCGTTTTTGCTGGCGTAGATCGCGAAGCAACCGAACGTGCGCGGGAATATCTCCTCCCTTACCCTCCTTCTTCTCCTTCTATCGCGCTTTTTAAAGATGGCCAACTGGTTCACTTTATTGAGCGTCACCACATTGAAGGAAGTCCTGCCGAAGCAATCGCACAGAATTTAGCAATGGCTTACGACCGATTTTGTCAGTAAGCAGGTTATGCACTAGCAAAAGAATATCAGGTTTATCAAGAGACACAGAATACATAGTGAAAAATTATCCGTAAAACGAGCCACCCTTTGGAATTTAAAGATTGGCTCGTTTTTTTCTTTATTAAAATGTTATCCACTTTCCTACCCCTTTTTTCCTACTCCAAAAACAGTCATTAAATTACATACTATCAAGTGTCAAATCAGATATTTAGAAGTAGCATGTTCAAATGATTAGAAAAATTTGTGCATTCTTAAAATGGATTATTTTGATATTTTATTAACCTGCGCTTCAAAAAATAATGCGATCCCTCAGGGATCGAACGAATGCGGGCCTCGAATCTCGGCTAACATAATGTGATCCCTCTGGGATCATTCCGAGAATGAATATCAAAAACTATACAAGAAGTAGAGAAAAGACCGCAGAGCGGTCTAATTATGTTAGCATCGAAGATGCGGATGCACCACCGACCGCAGAGCGGTCGAAGTAATACAAATTATTTTATGAATCCATAGTACTATAAATTCTATATCTAGAAATTTAGTGCCTTTAGCACTAGTTTAAGAGGTTGTCAAACCTACCACTAAATTGGCAATTTTGGACAAATCATTATCAAAAAAACAGCAAACATGGTTGTTGCAACACAAAGGATATTATTCACCGCTATTCTTCTGAGTTTCTTTTCCAGTATTTTAACTGCACAGACTCCTGTCGCTCAATTTGGGATTGTAAATACCAGTGGTTGTGCACCCCTGACAACTGATCTTGCCAACGACTCCGAAAACGCTACCAGTTATCAGTGGTTATTTCCGGGTGGACAACCAGCCACTTCTACGGAATTTGAACCGTCCGTTACGTTCGAATTACCAGGCGACTACCCCATTAGTCTGATCGCAATCAATGCGCAAGAAACGGATACCAGCAGCTTTACCGTTACGGTTGTAAGCCCGGCTCCAGTGGCCGAGTTTAATTTTCAATTAAGCAATCAAACTGTTACATTTGATAATCAAAGTACGGACGGAAATTTCTTTATCTGGGATTTTGGCGATGGCAACTCCAGTACCCTGGAAAATCCAGTTCATACATACGATGAGCCTGGAACCTACATGATCCGTCTAACGGTCATCAACGATTGCCGAAGCATCACGCATACCGATGTCATTGTTTTATACGATCAACTAAATATTCCAACAACCACCGCCAACGATGCAATTCCTTCCGCCAAAACTGATTTTCTACCCGGTACCAATCTCGGTTATTTTCCTCCGTGGAAGGATACCGAGTTAGCTGACATCTCTGCCGGAAATCCAGAAGTAGGTCAAGAAGGCGTCGGTGTAAAAACCATTCGTCCATTATTACCAGAACATTTTCTAGAAGAATGGGGCTACGATATTCGAGTGGATGCTTTTGCGCATTATAAAAAATTAAAACTAAAGGACAATACCATGATTATTGGTTTCCCTTCTGATGAACACCGTGACACGACGCACTATTGTCCGGAGCATCGGTCAGAAATGTTCTCCAATATGTACACGCCCATCTGGGACAATGGAGAAAATGGAACACCCGTCAATGACGACAATCATCTTGCGCTTTACCTCTGGCGGATGGTCCATCTTTATGGTGATAATATTAAATTTTGGGAAGTCTGGAATGAACCAGGATTCGACTATACTTTCTTGACGGGTTTTCTTGGGCCGGATCAGGAAGGCAGTTGGTGGGACAATAATCCCGATCCTTGTGACTATAAATTACGGGCACCCGTTTATCACTATATTCGAACATTAAGAATTTGTTATGAAGTTATCAAAACGATTCAACCGGAAGCGCATATTACACTGGCCAGTGTAGGATATCCGAGTTTTATGGATGTTATTTTAAGAAATACGGACAATCCAGTAGATGGAAGTCCAACGGCAGCATACCCGCTCGGTGGTGGTGCTTATTTTGATGTGGTGACGATTCATGCTTATCCGCATTTTGACGGGAGTGTCCGGGATTGGGACGAGGCCACACAAAGTTTTGTTTACCAAAGACATACCGACAGGGCGGCTGACGGGATTGCCCGTACAAAAGGTTTGTATCAGGAGGTGCTCGCCAGCTACGGTTACGATGACGTTATTTATCCAAAGAAAAAATGGATCATTACTGAAATCGCGGTACCGCGAAAACCATTTGGAGAATACTTCGGATCGGATGAACTACAGATTAACTACTTACTAAAAGCCTATATTTCCTGCGAAAAAAACGAGATCGAAGCGATGCATATTTACGATATGTCGGAATCTCATTTTCTGGATGACGCGGTTTCTGAATTTCAACTAATGGGATTGTTCCAACGGCTTTTTGGGGTTTTGCCTTATGAGCAAATTAAAAACCAGCAAGCGCACGCTTACAAAACAGTTTCGGATTTGCTCTATGGTTCTACTTACGATCCAGTTAGAGAAACGGCACTAAACCTGCCCGACGGAATTCGGGGTGCCGCATTTTTAGATAAAAATGGAGATTATACGTATGTGCTTTGGGCAGAAACTACCCTGGATAATTCCGAGTTTGCCGAAGGTAGTTTTAGTTTTCCCAATAATTTTAATATTTCATTATTAGAAAAAAGAAGCTGGGATTTTTCTACGACTCAAGTGGTAGAAATGGTGAGCGGTATGGACATCCCACTTGATGGTCGTCCGATTTTTTTTACAGATAAAAACAACCGGGTTCCGATTCCGCCAACAACAGATTTTTCAATTATACAAACTGAAGGTTGCGTACCAATGACCATCAACTTTCTGAATAAATCCACTACCAATACCACTACATGGAACTGGAGTTTTCCTGGTGGTGAACCTGCCACTTCTACCGAACAAAACCCTGTCATTGTTTATAATCAAGCCGGTGAATATCCCGTTACGTTGATCGCAGCAAATGATAGTGGTACCAGTGTGTTGACCAAAAATGATTATGTACAAGTCAGTGCGGTTTTGCCAACTGCTAATTTCTCAAGTGAAATCAATGGAGAGATTGTCAGTTTTGTCAACGAAGCAGATGCGGCTACTAGTTATTTTTGGGATTTGGGAGACGGAAATACCAGTACCTTAAAATATCCAACCAACGATTATAATATTGATGGTTTTTATGATATCATCCTGATTGCAAAGAACGGTTGTGGCTCAGATACGATTGTTCAGACCATTATCATTAATCCGGATAATGTATTGCCTTATCCAGATTTTTCGGCGGACATTCTAACCGGTTGTGGCCCGCTTACAGTTCAATTTATGGATGAAAGCTCCGAAAATACTACTGGTTGGTGGTGGCAATTCCAGGGAGGAACACCAAGTAACTCTGCCGAACAAAATCCGGTCGTGGTATTTGAAAACACAGGAAACTATTTTGTCAAACTGATTGCTTCTACAGATGTTGGAGATCGCACCGACTTTAAAGCAAACTTTATTGAAGTAACGGACGCACCACCGCAGGCGCTTTATACGGTAGGAGATTCAGAGTTGACTATTTTTCTATTTAATAACTCTATAAATGCAGATAGTTATCTTTGGTTGTTTGGAGATGGAAATAGCAGTACAGAAGAAGGTCCTACGCATACTTACGAGAGTGCGGGTATCTACGAAATTTCCCTTATTTCAACAAACAACTGTGGTTCAGATACCCTAACCTATACGTTGGATAATCTGACTACGGGTATTTTTACAACCGAGGATGTTGATCGTTGGGAAGTTTTTCCCAATCCAAATAATGGAAAATTTACGGTATTGCTAACGGCGACCCCGAGTGTAGAATCCACTTATTTGAAAGTATATGATTTGCCTGGACAATTGCTCCACACTGTAAAAGTTGATTTTTCTACCGGGCATCTTGCCGAAGAAATTAGCCGCCCTGATTTGCCGAAAGGAACTTATCAGGTCGTGGTAGAAAATGAAGAAATGAGGGTGGTGAAGCGCGTGGTGGTTTGGTAATGGAACGCTAAACCTCAGGGATTATCCAATCGAATAAATGTACCCTGATCTCCGACGATATAGATTTTTTCGTTTTGAATAAAAATATCGTAAAAATCAATGTTGGGAAGATTGGTAATTTTTTGCCAGTTGGCTCCACCGTCGGTAGTTGTCCAGAAAAGTCCACCATCGCCCACGATAAATCCTTGTGATTCATCCACAAAAAAAACGGATCGAAAAGGCTCATCAGATATGGTCAGCCGATTGCCATCTCTTTGGGTCAACCAGGATAAACCACCGTCTTCAGACTTGAGGATGGAACCCGAAAAGCCTACCATATATCCAATCTCTTTAGTAGGAAAATGTACAGATTTAAAAAAGTCATTGTAAATCGGTAGCCTTGTCCAGGAAGAACCAGCATCTGTAGAATGCAGGACGATACCATAGCCAACAGCGACCGCCCGGGTTTGATCAAGATAAGTGATATCACTAATTTCTGCAGGAAAACTGTCCAGAGTTAACAGTAAAAAATCGGGGTCCAATCGAATAATAAACCCGCCCTTAAAAGCAATTCCTCCACCGGTCAAAAATTGGCCATCGGGACTCGCAGAAAGTGCGTTAAAAGGAGGCAAGCTAAAATTAATCGTAGGAAATCCATTGGTAAACCAATCCTCTTCCCGGTTTACTTTTCGTTGCAATCCTGAAAATCCAGCCAGCACCACCTCTCCACTATTGAGTGGTTTAACATCATAGGCCGTGTTAGAGAATGAAGCTGATGTCCAATTCTGACCACCATCGTAAGTAGCCAAATGAATGCCTCGTTGGTAGGCAACCCCACCAACTAAATGTCCTACGCTGTCATTTAGGAAATGAACACTTTCGAGTCGGTCATTTGTGGGAATCTCTATTTTTACCCAGGGTAATTCTATTTTTTCAGAACTGCTACAAGCATTGAATAAATATAGAATAGCGCAAAAAATAAAAACACGGCAGTAACGCAGATTCATAAAATTTCGTAATTAAAAAACAAAAAAATAGTCAGCATCTTGAATATCAAAGATGCTGACTATTTTTGAATTAACGCAAGATCATCGTGTTAATTATTGGCAATAACTTACTTCTCATCGTTGCCGGTTGTTACTTTATTTTCTCTGGCTAGTGTCGTCGTTGCTTGCTTTTTTTTTGTAGCCGTACCAGAGCGGGGAGTTGCCATTGGAAAAGAAGCGCTACCGTAGTGAGAAAAGTTTTTATTATAAGAAATAGGTAAATTATATTGATTCATAAAACTGATTAAAAACAGTTTTAATCTATCCTGATCCATATTTCTGGAATTGGGCTTCAGGTAATAGGCAATGTGATCAATACGACCTTCAGGAGACCAAAAAATATTAAACCACATTTTGCTTCCTTTGAGATCATAGCTCATTTCCTGGGCGTGTGCTTCCATACTAAGGAGCATATCCTGCCATTTAGTAAAAGCCTCCGTCATATCGTCGTCGCAGACGGTCAACAACATATCACTGTGTTTTTTCGTCAGATCATCGAATCCTTTTTCGTGTTCTCCGAGTAAAAAAACTTTAGGCAAACGTTGCGTATTACCGACGGTAAAACTTAAACAGGCAATTAGGGTTATTATAAATGCTTTCATGTAAATAGTAATTAAGCAAAATAAAACAATGCCCAATTAAGGGCGTTTCTACCGTTTTCATTTTTGACAAAAATAGAAGGAATATGGATCTATTATCTGGTTTCTTTAGAAGAATATTGTGGCTTTTATAAAGAATCGGTTTAAAAACCGAGATCAAAAGAACAATATACAAAATTAAACGGGTAAAATCTCTTTAATGACATACGAAAATCTTATTTTGAGTTTAATTTAACATTATCGACCTTGGAAACAACGACTTAATAGATTCAGAACTATGGCTGATATTCTTGATCGCCATTCCTAAAAGGCTTTGCCACTAATGATACGTACAAAAACGCTGCCATATTAATAAATAATTAAATATTGATGAATAATACCAAAACTACCTCCTTACCAGGTGATACTACCCTTCCTTCTACTTCAGCCAACCTAGAAAAATGGACCAAATACGACCAAACAGACGTAAAATACGAGGTAGAAGACTTTTTTCGAACGCCCGAAAAAACGGCTTACCAGCTTTCTCCCGACGGAACGCACTATGCCTATCTCGGACCAGTTAATGGTAGAAAAAACATTTTTATCCAGGCACTGAAAGGTGATGCTTCTCCCTTGCAAATAACCCACGAATCAGAACGCGACATCAGCGGATATATGTGGGCTAATGACCAACGCTTGTTGTTTATCAAGGATAGTGGAGGAGACGAAAACTTTAAGCTACTAGCGGTAGATAAAGACGGTCAAAATGCCAGGGACCTTACACCTTTTGATCAGATTCGTATTCAGATTATTGATGATCTGAAAGATGACAAAGACGCGGTTATTATTGGTTTGAATAAAAACAATCCACAGCTTTTTGAACCTTATCGTTTGAATATTAATTCCGGAAAACTAATTCAGTTAGCAGAAAATAGTAATCCGTTGGAACCACTCGATCAATGGATGACGGACCATCAGGGCAAACTCCGTCTAGCCAGTAAAGTAGTAGATGGAACCAACACCGTTTTGATGTATCGGGCCAGCGAAGATCAGCCTTTTCGGGAAGTTATCAAGACTGACTTCAGAGAAAGCATCTCTCCATTATTTTTTGATTTTTCCGATCCGAATATTATTTTTGTTAGTTCTAATTTAAATCGGGATAAATCAGTCATTATTCGTTTTAACCTGGAGACTGGAGAAGAAGTAGGTGCTCCTGTTTTCAGTCACGCGTCTGTGGATGTTTCCGGACTTTCTTATTCTCGAAAGAGGAAAGTGCTTACTCATGTAACTTATACTACAGACAAATTTCACTACCACTTTCTGGATGAAGAACGGGCGAAGTTACAGGAACGTTTAGAAAAAGAACTGGGAAATTACGAGGTTTATCTGGTCAGCAACAACCGGAAAGAAGATAAATATATTGTCCGTACCGTTAGTGATCGCTCGTTGGGTACTTATTATTTTTACGATAAAAACACAGATGTTTTAGAAATTATTTCTGAGGTGAGTCCATGGATTGACGAGGCAGATATGGCCAGCGTACAACCCATCGTTTTCACCTCCCGAGATAATTTAAAAATTCATGGTTATCTTACACTCCCTTCACATCTGAACGCGAAAAATATTCCGGTAATCGTCAATCCACACGGTGGTCCGTGGCATCGAGACAATTGGGGATTCAATCCAGAAATTCAGTTGATGGCCAGTCGTGGCTACGCGGTGTTACAAATCAACTTCAGAGGCAGTACTGGCTACGGCCGTAAATTCTGGGAAGCCTCTTTTAAGCAATGGGGACAGACTATGCAAAATGATATTACGGATGGTGTCAACTGGTTAATTAAAGAGGGTATTGCGGACCCCAAACGGGTCGCTATTTACGGTGGAAGTTATGGTGGTTACGCTACGCTGGCCGGTGTCACTTACACGCCGGACCTCTATTGTTGCGCGGTAGACTACGTGGGCGTTTCCAACTTATTAACGTTTTTACAAACTATTCCACCTTACTGGAAGCCGTATCTCGAAATGATGTACGCCATGGTCGGTGATCCGGAAAAAGATCGGGAAATGATGGAAGCTTATTCCCCCGCTTTGCACGCCGATAAAATTAAGACGCCATTGTTTGTTATTCAGGGTGCTAATGATCCCCGGGTCAATATTGACGAAGCGGATCAGATCGTTCGATCATTACGGGCGAACGGAATTGAGGTGCCTTATATGGTGAAATACAACGAAGGCCATGGCTTTCATAATGAAGAAAATAAATTTGAGGTTTACCGGATAATGATGGGCTTTTTTGGGAAATATTTGCAAGGATAAGCGCCCGAAAAGGGAGTGTTCATTTAACTTTGTCTAATGGTTGGGCACTAGTGGTTCGGGTACTAAATTAGTATGTATTTCAAATTGTTAATTTTTCCTAGACATTAAGAACAGTTGATTAGTGATTAGTTAATCGGCCCTCCCAACGCATAGGTATCGCACTCTAAAGTATTTGAAAAACTCAAAAAAGACTGCCGAAGGTTAAGTTAACAGATCAACGTAGGAACAAGGCAATGCCTTGTTCCTACGTTGATCAATATACCCA
>Ga0114953_1002585_pt1 | contig 12538 bp, 13 predicted proteins | sample SidtaG_FD_87298 | JGI IMG/M metagenome (GOLD analysis project Ga0114953, IMG submission 87298) | Marine algal microbial communities from Sidmouth, United Kingdom - Sidmouth_Male2 metaG | ecosystem: Host-associated > Algae > Red algae > Unclassified | place: Sidmouth, United Kingdom | collected...
CCCCCGCCCTCCGCCGCCCGCGTCGTGTGGCCGGGCATCTCTGTGGCGGACGTGGCGAGCCTCCTCCGCACCCGCGGGTGGACGACCGCGGCGCTCGTGGGTGGGCCGGGGGGGGGGGTCCTCCTCGGCGCCGTCAGCCGCCACCGCCTGCAGCGGGACGTCGACGCGGTCATTGCGCGGGCCGTCGAGGTGGACGCCGCCGCGGCGGCAGACGGACGTGGGGGCGGCCGCAATGGTGACGGCGACGGCGACGGCGACGGCGGCGGCGGCGGCGACGGCGGCGGCGGCGACGGCGCCCTCGCATCGGGCTATGGCGCCACCGGCGGCGCCCCGGCCGGTGCGTGGCCGCCGGCCGCCGCCGCCGACGCTGCGTCGGTCGCCGCCGCCATTGGCGCGACGCCGCTCCCCCTCCTCGCCGCCTATGACGCGGCGGTCGGCGCGGCCGACGTCAACCCGACGCCGTTTGCGACGGGCGCGCAGACGCCCTTTTGGAAGCTCGTCTACTTTTTCACGGTGCTCTCCTGCTCCCAAATTTTCATCACTGACGGGGGGGTGTACGTCGGGCTGCTCTCCAAGGCGCGCTTCATCGACGTGTTTTACGCGCTCTCCACGGCGGGCGACCGCGTGGGGGGGTGGCGGCGGGCGGCGTGCGCCCGCGCGGCGCATGACGCGCGCGCCCGCGCGCCACGCGCGGCGGCACCGTGCGCGCCAACAGAGAATTGACCCGACAGACGGTTTCGGGCGGGTCGGGCCCGGTCCGAAACTTTGACTGACGACGTAATTACCTTACTGAATCTCCTACGGCTGGGATCTTGAGAAAAGGGTCACGGGGAGGGCCCCTCATTGGCTCCACGACTGCCCAGCGGGCGCGAACCGCGGCAAGGCCAGCCGTGGCGTTCCCACGTCAACGGCGCCCGTGCAGCTAAACGGCATCGTACGCAGCTACGGGGCGCTCGCGCCGGGCCCCCCCCCCACCGCTCCTGCGCCGGCTGCGTGCACTGGGCGGGCGGCTGTCGGCCGCCCGGCCTCGCGGGTGCATCTTTTGGTGGCCTCGCCACTGTCCCGCGGCTTCGTGCGGCTGGCACGGCGCCGGCTGGCATCTCGCCGACGTTGCCCTCGCCCCGTGCGTGCCGCGGCGCAGCCGCCGCGGCGTCGGCGCGTGCTCCTGGGTGCCTTCGCGCTCGGGGAGCGCGTCGCCCCCTGGTGGTGGGTGCTGCCCCCCGCGTCGGGTGGGCGCTCTTTGTTTCGGACAGGTGGGGCTTGTTGGGCAGGGCTTGCCGAGGCGCCGCGCGCCAGCGGCCGCGGGTGGACCCGCCAGTGGCTGGCCATTGCCACGCCCCTGCATCCCTGCCATTCCCACCGGCCTCGCCTCTGCGGCGGCCTGCCCCTCCACGGCTGCTCTTGTCCACCATGTGTGCCAAGGAGGAATTGGCGACAGAGCGGACGTCCTTGATTGCGTCCTCACCCTTCAGTCGCAGCTACAGCAGCGGTGATGTGGTCCGCATGCGCGCCGCTGCCCGTGGTTATGCGGCGGGGCGGGGGGGTGTGGACGGCAGCAGCTGCAGCACTGGCGGTGTAGAGGTCGGGGGGGCTGATGTCGGTGGCGGCGGTGGGGAGGGCAATCTTGTGGCCACCTCTAGCGATGGCCTGCCGGTACGGTCGGCCGCTGTGTGCCCGCACCCCTACCACATTCACGCGCTACCGTCGACCGAGTGGAGCCTGCGTTGGGCGTCGGATGAGAGCAGTTCGGACGACGAGGCGCCACCGGGGCACGTTGGCGCCGGCGCTTTGGTCCCGTCCACCTCGGGGGGGTCGACGGGGGCGGGCGGGAGACAATGGGAGCAGCTCCCGGGTCCCGACACCGGCGCGTCGATGGCTTCCAAAACGCACCGGACGGACACGGCGTTGCCGGACAGTGCTGTCGGGTTGCGGCGACGGCGGCGGCGGCCACGGCCGCCGCGGGAAGTCACGCACGTGCTCGCCCGCATTAAGAGTGGCAAGCCGGACCTGGACGGGCGCTGGGAGGCCGCCGCCGCCCATGCAACGGTGCAGGCAGCCAGCAGCGACAGCGGGCCGGGCGGCAGCCCGCCGTCCTTGGTGCCTCTGCCGTCCCCTCCGCCCCCGCTGCTGAACCAGTCTTTGCCCGGTGGTGACGTCACGGCGGGCGGCGAGGGGGCTCCCCCCCCTTCTCCCGACACCCTGTGCAAGCGCTCTTCCACCGCCTCCATCTCCCTACGGCGGCTGTGGCGGGGGTGGATGTCCCCAGACCGGCTCGCCGAGCTGGAAGACCGGCCGGGCCTGCACGCCTACTACGAGACGCAGAACGAGTTGCTGGGTGCATTTCGAGAAGCCGCTTCCAAGAATCGGGCGGCCCTCCCGCCCGCCGATGTGGTGTTCCTCGCCCAGCTAGACGCAGCAGACCGGGTGGCTGCCGCCGGGGAGGACAGCGGCGGCAGCGTGGACGGCGGCGCTCTGGTGTTCGAAGACTCAGACGTGGAAGCGGGCCGTGCATCGGTGGCGGCCAAAGCCGCTGAAGCGGCTGAGGCCACCCGCGTGCAGCGGGCGGTGTACGCGTCCAATGCGGCCAACGTCTTCCTGCTGGCCGCTCAGGTATATGCGTTTTGGCGGTCGGGCTCGCTGGCGCTCATGGCGTCCACGACGGACGCGGCACTCGACTTTGTGTCGGGCCTTGTCGTACTCTACACCTGGCGGTTGCGCTCCGTGCGCAACAAGTACTCGTACCCGGTCGGCCGTGCGCGGATGGAGCCTCTGGGGGTGGTGTTGATGGCGTGCTTGATGACGGCCGCGACGTTGTTGGTGTTGGAGGAATCCATCGCGGCGCTGGCGCACGGGTCGAGCGGGTCCCCACTTGTTGGGCTAACGCCTGTCACCGCCGTGGTGTTGCTCTCGGCGCTAGGCGTCAAGGGCGCCCTCTACTCCTACTGCAGCGGCATTGATGATGTGGCCGTGTCGGCGCTGGCCACCGACCACTGGAACGATGTCATTGCCAACAGCATGTCCCTGTTGACGGTCTTTGCAGCGCAAGCGTGGGTGTGGTGGCTCGACCCGCTGGGCGGCATTGCCATTTCTGCCCTCATCATCCGCAACTGGGTGTATGCGACCGTCGAGCATGTCGACCAGCTGCTTGGCCGCACCGCCGACAGTCGCATGTGCTCCCTCGTGACCTTTTTATGTCTCAAACACCACCCGTGGGTGCTCAAGGTCGACACCGTGCGGGCGTATCACGTCGGCGCCGGTGTGTTCGTGGAGTGCGACATTGTTCTCCCTGGGGACATGCCGCTGCGCATTGCGCACGACATTGCCGAGTCGCTGCAGGTGGCCATTGAGGCGCACGTCGACCAGGTGGAGCGCGCGTTTGTGCATGCGGACTTTGATACGGACCATTCACCAGAGCTGGAACACAAGACCGTATGAGGGGCTGGCGGCGAAGCGGCGAAAAGTATTGCATGCAACGGGTTGGGAGGAGGTGGGTGAGGGTGATTCGGCGAACGCCGAACGTGTGTTGAAGAGAAGTCGACGGAACATCGTGCCAGGTTGCTGGAGAATCCAATCGCGTACGCTTGCACTTTTGTTCTCGGAGCACGATGGTGTTGTTTTCTGCATCTCTTCACTCTCCTCTGACGCCTCTCGGAGACAAGGCGTATCAACAGCACGCACGACGTGCGCGTCTCTGGGAGCGAGGGTTGAGCGGTAAGAGTTCGGTTCGGTTCGGATCGTTCAAAGTAGAGTCGAACGACGGAACTTTGAGATGGTTCGACATGAACTTTACAAGCCAGATAGTGTACAGTTAAAATTGTGACGCGAATGACTGAAATACGCTTTTGTCATGTCGTATGGCACAGCCCCCTTTTCTGATGGGACGCCATGGAATAGGGTTACCGGGAACGCCCCGAGGTCCTTCCACTTTTCCGTTTCGGAGAACAGGACTCGTGCCTCGCCACGCGCATGGCGCTTGCTAGCAGAGCCATCGATGCTTCTCCGCGTCTCTCTTTCAACGAGGGAGGCGTGCATTTGTCTCATGCAGTCTCTCTTTTTTCGAGCGGAGATGCATCTATCCCGGCGAACAGATGCTCTTGGCGCCCTTTCTGGAAACAATCAGCCTGGACAGAGCCTCCGGCCGGTATGCAGATTTCCTGATAGCCCCAAGACAGGTAGCAGCAGGTGTGTCGACCTCGTCAAGTCCAGTATGGCGCGTCGCCAAAGAATGATCGGATCTGAGAAACGCTCACAGCAAGACACAGCAGTTCACAGCAGCTCACAGCACAGAAATTAAAACTGCCGTGATCGCCCTTGCCTTCCACAGAGCCATCCAGGAGCCCTCAGCAAGCAATTTTATTTCAAAGCACAGTCATAGCACTGTCACAGCATGCCGTAACTTGCTGTGGAACTTGCTCGGATCCGATCATTCTTTGGCCACGCGCCATATCCTAGAAGTTCACATTATTTATCTGCCGATATCTTCAGCGTAAAGAGGCCCCCTAAATTTCATCAAGAGCGCCCTAAAAGCACCTGAAAAACGGAGGCGCTGTGCTCGAGCGCGCCCATTGAGCGCCAGGAAAGCGCTCGAAATGAGCGCCCCGGGACACTCAACAATCCTACTCGCACGTGCACCGCCCATCGTGTGTATTTAATACAGCAGCGTCTTGTTGGCTGCTATCGCTGCCGCACCCGTCAGCGCGCCCGTCATCCCTGTTGCCGGCGGGCGGCGGCGGCACTGGTATCCCTCGCACGGCGGCGGCCGCCGCGTCGCCATCCCCCCTCCCGCGCCAAACCTAGCAGCACCTCCCACTCTCCGTCTCGCGCCGCCATCGCGCCGCCGTTGCGCCTGCCGCGCAGCGCGCCGCTGTGGCACCCGCGCCACGACGTCAGGATCCAGCCGGTCGGCAGCGGGGACCACGTCCCGATGACTGGGCACGGGGGCGGCCTCGCGGCACCGCCCTGCCGCGCTTCCACGCGCCCGTCCCCCCCCCCCCCCCCCCCCCCCCCCCCCCCCCCCCCCCCTCCCCCCCTTTTTTTCCGTCGGGCTGTCACCAACAGCGCTGTTTGCTGCCGGCGGGGGGATTCCTCGCCACGGCCCGCACTCGCGTCCGCGCTGCGGGCGCCCCCCCCCGTCGCGCCACCCGCCCGCCCGCCCAACCGCCGGTGGTCCGTACCCCGACGTGGCGGGCGCGGCGCCGTTGACCACCAACCCGCGTGCTGGGCACCCCAGCAGCGAGGCGGGCGGTGCGGGTGCCCAGTGGCTGGCGGGCGGCGGGACGGAGCTTCGCCGACGGCGCGGGCGGGGACGCGGCGGTGCCGACGTCGGCACCGCGGTTAGGGGGGATGGTGGCGTCATCCGCGCCGGCTCGGACGCGCGGTCGGCGGGTGCTTGCTGCCGCCAGTTGTCAGGCCCGTGCGCGCCTCTTGCCGGTCGTTGTGCTGACGTTTTTCTTTTGGGGGGCGCGTGGAGGTCTCGCGGGGGGGGGGGGGCGTTGAAGCCTGCAGGGTGCACTGCAGACGTGGAACCGCGTTGCAGGCGATGGAGCAGGCGCAGTAGCGGCGCGACAGGGTGGCGGCGGGGCAGAGCGGCAGCGAGGCCGGGCGGTAACGGCGGCGAGCAGTGGCTGTCCGCCCTCACGGCCATGCTCGTGGGGCGCGGATGATGCGGCCAGACGGCACCGCCGCGGCGGCGTCGTTGGCTGCGCGCCCGACGGGCGGCCGCCGCTTTGGGTGGTCAACTGCTGTATAAGGGCGGTGGTTGACGGCGGGGAGGTGCCCATTTCCATCCATCACGACCAACCCGCCCACACAGTCACTCCACGTCTACACCGCCCCTCACCCCTACCACCCCGTGCTTGCCGCCCGCGAGTCGGTCGTCACTCACCCCCACTCCCCCGCCGCCGTCGCTGCCGCCATGGCCTCGATGCGCACCCTGGCGGTCGCCGCCATTGCGACCGTCGCGGCTATTGCCGTTGGCGCCGCCCCCGCGGCGGCCGCGGTGGCGACCGACCCCCTGACCGTGTACAGCAGCGGCCGCAGCACGCCGCTGGCGGCGACGCCGCCCCCAAAGCCCCCGTCGGGCGGCCGTCGCATCCGTATCGTCGGCGGGCGGACGGTCACCGACGTAGACCCCGAGACCGGTTCCCAGTTTATGGCCAAGATCTTTACGGCCGACGGCGCCGGCTTTTACTGCGGCGGCTCCTTTGTGTCGGCCTCCCACGTGCTGACGCGCGCCGGCTGCCACGTGGTTGTCGGCGACGTGGTGCGCGTCGGCGGCGCCAAGCTGTGGGACGGCCTCTGGTACCGCGTCAAGGAGGTGAAGAACCACCCCGCGTACGACCCGGCAGGCGACGTGAACGACTTGGCGGTGCTCGTGCTCGCCAACCCCAAGTCCGAGTCGGAGATGCTCGCCGCGGGCGTCGTGCCCGTCAAGATCAACACGGACTTTGGGAGCCCCCACGGCTTTTACGTGTCTGGCTTTGGGTGCGTTGCGCGTGTGTTGGTTGAGCGTACGGGGAGCAGCGTGAGCAATGGTGTGATGCGGCGTGTGTGTGTGCCGAGGCTTGCTTCTTTGGTCGGCTGGCACGCGGGCTCTGCGGTGTACCCTCCGGTTGCTGACGGTTTGTCTCATTCCTCTTGCCGTCCGCTCTGTGCACCGTGGTTTGTTCCTCATTGTCGGCCCCTCATGTTGTGCTTTTTTGCGACGCGCCGCTTGTATCCCGTAACAGTGCGACCGACAATGCGGCGCAGAACGCGGGGAGCCTGCAGCTCAAGCGCGGCTACCAGCCGCTCCGCTCGTGGCGGATGTGCCGCGAGATCATGGACTCTGTCCGCATGTTGGACGGTATGGCGCTGCCCATCAACGAGTCGGCGCAGGTTTGCACCAACTACAAGAGCCTCCGGTCGGGGGCGCTCTGCGAACGTGATGTGGGTGGTGGCATGTTCCGGGTGGACGACAAGTGGGTCAACGGCATCCAAGTCAGGGAGTACACCCTGTACGCGGTGTCTTCGTACTGGATTGGGACGCGCTCTGCGGTGTGTCCTCAGGGTTACCCCAACGTTGGCACCAAGCTGTCCTTCTACGCCGATTGGATCCGCCAGGCGATGAAGTAGGCGCCGATGGCGGGCGGCCGCCGACGGCCCGAGCCGCTTTCGTGGGCGCGTGCAGCGCACGCCGCCACGACTTTTTTGTAGTCAGGCCTCCGCTGCGTGCGTGCCTGTAGCGGTCACAATTTAAAATGTATGCATTTCCTCGCTGTCGTTGTCATTGCGCTCGTCATTGTATTCTTGCTCGTCATGGTGACGGCCATATCGGCGCGGTACGGCGCAACCACATGCACTTTTTGACGCAATGTCACGCGATGGGGTATGCTCTACATTCCGGTTGCATTGCCGGTCGCTTTCGTGGCCTGCGCGCAAGCCGTGGGCTGGGAATGCGGAGCTTGCGAAATGGCTGTAGCTGACAGCTGCTGCGCCGACGACAATCGGGCGCCAGAATGAGGACACAACCATCAACAAGCAACGTCCACAATATGCAATGCTCGCGGCCCGGCCAACCGAAAAAAAAGAACAGAAAACAGAGTGGCAGTTGTTGAGTCTATCCCCCGCAACCCGCTTGCTACTTGTACTTGGCAGCTAGCAGCTTGGCGATGGTCGCCAGATGCATGTTGGTGGTGCCCTCGTAGATCTGCCCAATCTTGGCGTCGCGGAAAAACTTTTCCGCCGGAAAGTCCCGCATGTACCCAACGCCCCCCGCCCAGTTGATGCACGACGCCGTCACCCGATCCGCCACCTGCGACGCGTACAGCTTGGCGTACGCCGCGTCGGCGATGACGGGCAGGCCAGCGTCGACCAACCGCGCAGCGTTGTACACCAGCGCGCGGGCGGCGGCCAGCTCCGTGGCCGCCTGCGCAAATTGGAACTGCATGCCCTGGTTGTCGGCCACGGGGCGCCCAAACTGCTGCCGCTGCGCCGTGTAGGGGAGCGTCACGTCCAGCGCGCCCTGTGCGAGGCCGACCAGCTGCGCGCCAATGCCGACGCGGCCCTCGTTGAGGCCCCCAATGGCAATCTTGTACCCCTCGCCGACCGGACCGAGCACGTTGGCGTCAGGCACCTGCAGGCCATCGAGGGACAGTTCACAGCAGGAGCTGGCGCGGATCCCGAGCTTATCCTCTTTCTTGCCAACGACCAGGCCGTCGCCCGCGGCGGCGCGGTCGACGAGGAAGGCGGTGATACCCCGATGGCCGGCGGCAGGGTCTGCATTGGCAAACACGAGGAAAACGTCGGCCTCTTTGGCGTTGCTAATCCACGCCTTGGTCCCGTTGAGCACCCACCCGTCCCCTCCGCGCACAGCCGTCGTCTTGAGCGCAAACGCGTCCGAGCCAGAGCCCGCCTCACTCAGGCAAAAGGCGCCGAGGCAGCTGGTGGCAAGCCGCGGCAGCCACTCGGCCTGCTGCGCCTCACTGCCGTGCCGCCGCACCGCGTTGCACAGGAGTGTGTTGTGGATGTCGACGACAGCCGAAACGGCGGCGTCGACTTTGGCCAGCTCCTCAATGACAATGATAGATGATGAGAAGGACATGCCGCCTCCGCCGTGAACGGCAGGTACCTCCACACCCATCAAGCCCGCCTCAAACAGTTCCGATAGGAGACTGGCGTCCAGCTCGGCATTGACGTCCATGGACGCCACTAGGGGGGCCACGTGACGGGCTGCAAACTTGGCCACCATGTCCTGCAGTAGCACCTCTTCCTTAGAAAAGGCGGTGGCGGGGCCGGGGACGACCTCCTTGGTGGGGGAAAAAAAGGGCCCGTCCGTCGATGATAGGCACCGGCGGGCGGCGGCAGCAGCAACAACCGTCGATGAGTAGGAACTTGCGACATCCACGAGCCCAACCGGGTTGATGGAGAGACCAGGGCGTGGGGCACTCTGGTAGCTAGCACCTGCTCCGGTGCCACCGGTTTGGACCAGCAGAGCGCGGCGGTCACAGCCCGCCGACGAGGCCAGTAACCCAGCTGCAGCCGACCGGGGACCCCAACGAAAAGGCAGGACTGCCCCATGGCGGCCTACATTGAGAAGGCGACTGCCACGCGCAGCCGACAAAGCGGCAGACAGCGCCGCTGCGGCCATGCGCCAACCACTAACCGGTCCGTCCGCTGCCGACAACAGCGACGTCACCTACACAAGAGAGTACAGCCACGCAGACGAACTCAGGCTACGGAGCCGCGCGCGTCGTTCGTCAAGCTCGCTGGAAGACGGTCCATGTCCAGACCGATACCGACAGTAGGGCCCGGGGAGGTCGCACCGCGCGGGGGGGAGCGCGAAGCGCGACCGTGCTGCCAAACAGAAGAGAGCGGACAAGCTTCCACTCGAGGGAATGCAGAATACGCCTGACTGTTTAGAAAACGAGGAGCACCGACTTGCTCTCCAGTAGTCAACGGTCAAGTTGGAAGTTACCAGAATTTCTTCCGCGTGCCGGTCCCAGCAATGAAGCCAGGTGCCCGCGTCGTCTGATGACGTTTGCCCTGCTGGTGACCTGCCGTCGACCTGCCGCGGGTGCCATAGTCGAGTATGGAGCTTGCCTGACCACAAACTGCCCACGATGTCACTTCTGCCCGGGACGAGCATGAAATCATCTCCTTGCGCCCTGCCTGCGAGTGCCGTGCGCTGCCTGCACGCGATAAAGGAGGCTGCAGTGGAGCTATGCCCCCCAGCCGCCCCACCTCGACATTCCTTCCTCCCTTGGACCACACCATCTCTCCCCCAGTACCTGGAAATCCTTCCCCTCGTCGTGTTGGGCAAGCTCCGTTTCCGCTCCCTCCCAGTGGTGGTTCGCAACCCCGACCTCCGCGCTGGCATCTTCCCTGCCCCTGCACCCTCCCGCTGCCACCCTTAGTCAATTCCTCGGCCTCAACGGACGGTGCCGAGATGCTAACCGACACTCCCGAGGTGGAGGCTGCTCAGCCGACACCAACGTCATCCCGTCGGCCGCGCTGGCTCGGCGGCCGCCCCAGTGACGCGGCGGGGCGGGCGCCGGCCAGGGAGTCGGCTAACAAGTGGGACACTGCGGGCGTCCACGATCCCACGCGCAACACGCGGCGAGGTATGTGGGCTGCCATCGGATCGACTGTGGTGGCTTTTTTTGCCTGCCTCATTTGAGGTGATTGCGTGATGGCGAGCGCCGTGCACCGCGGCCCTTTGCGGTGCCCCCGGAGTCCCGGCTTTCTACAAGACGGACCACTCGTTGAGCAGGGCTTGTCCTCATTTCACGCGCACGCTTGGAGGACCCGTCTCGTTCTGTTGTTGTTGGTGGTGCGGCATCACATCTGGAGATGTGGCGTGGAGAGGGGAGGCTGGCGGCCACGTCGAGCGTCGGGGGCCGTAGAGTCGCCGTGGGATGGGCGGGAAGGAGATTACAGCGAATGGCGATGCCAGGAGGTCCATCCCACATGGGTCAGGACTCACTTGCCCGGTCACAAGCGGGTAGTGTTTTCCTTTTCCCCTTGTTCCATGTGAAGCTACGTGTGCCTTTGCCAATCCACTGTCGTTTCTTCATGTCGTCGTGCACTTTGCAGAACGGATCTCGGCGACGGCCGCCATTCTTCGGTTGAGTTCGCCGAGATCATCTCCACAGCGGATATGACCGGGCCGAAGAACGCACCACAGGCGCCGAGAGAATAAGGCATAAGGACTGCAAACGCAACTGTGCTTAATTGCTAGACTTAGGCCAAGACCAGATTTACTTGCTTAAGTCCCAGCTCATGCTTGAGGAATGGAACGAGATGTTGCCCCAGCACTTGTCCGCTGCTCTAGCTGAAGGCGGCCAAGAGGGCCAACGCTGCGCTCAGGCGAGAGCTTGCTGACGCTCAGCCTGTCGCTGACAACGACAATTTGGATGCGTCTTCTCTGGTGGCCATGATGGGCACCATCTCGCCGCAGCACGAGTTCGAGGGCGTAAGCGGTCAAGACCAGGCGCAGGTCATGCGTTGCTGGGTGGTCGCTGAGACCGATGTTGAGACCCTCGATCAGACGGTTGACATGGTTTTGGCTGGGGTGGATGATGACGAGTGATAGGGCATGGGGAAGTGATACGAGTGGCGTTGACGCGTTCCAAGATTTTGCGCAGGCAAGTAAATCCTGCAGTTTGTCCCGTCTGAGATCCCCATTAATGCTGTCTTCCATACTTCTTTTGCTGCCTAGGATTATAGTGTTGACAACACCTCACTGCAGCCCGTCGCGAAGTCTCTCGACGCGCGTAAACCTTTTATCAGCAACTGAAAACAAAATGCGATGGATATAACCGAATAACGACGGTACACATCTCGTCAGGTACTCTGCCAACCCGACTTCTTCCCCCGCCAGTGTTTGGAGTTTTCCAGTACAGAACTGCAGCGTATTCATCTGGACACAGACTATACCGTACGCGCGGGCTCGCGCGTCGCCTTGTTGCGTCCTGGCCCGACGCGCGCAGGGCGGGATGGACTACGCATACATCCGTCGCAAACGATACGCGAGAGAGCTGTCGCACATGCGCGCTCATCGTCGATGATCCAGGTGCTGGCTCCGCTGTCAGCCACGGATGGTGCTGGCGCGAGTTGACGTGCGTTGCCAACGTATATTGCTAACCTCCAAAAATTGGCGGTTGCAGAGCCGTTGCAATCATCATACAGTATACGTGGACCAATGGAAGCGCTGGAATCCGGCAGGACTCCTTACAGCTCTGGTCGACATGCGTCTAGCTAGGGCCTGGAAACGCACATCGGCAAGTGGGAAAAACTCGGGAAATCCTACGATCTCTCGAGAAATCGTACAACTGGCCCCAGAATGTCTCTTGGTGCTTCGTGGGGGAATCGTTGGGAATCTTAGTCAAAGCTGACGGTAGGAGGTGGGGGCCCAACGAATCTTCTCTGAGTTGGGCTTTGATGCACCCTGTTGGGTTTCGTTGCGGCCTTGTCTGTCGTTGGGGAGCGTTGGGGAACCGTTGGGCGTCGCCCCACCGTTGACCCTCGTTGGGCCGCAACGGAGCCCAACGGTTTCACATGTAGTTCGAGGTTAGGCCCAACGGCCCGTCCGTTGGGGACCGGTTGGGCAGCGTTGGGAAACTTGGTTCGAGCGAGGTTCAAGCTGACGATGCCACAGGAGGCGCGCCCGAGTGGTCCCCATGACCCTCCGTGTATCTTCCGCGGCCAGCACAGGGCCGTACGTACGGCCTTGTGGCAACCCTGGCAGCTGGATGCCTTCGCTGACGGCGCCACGCTGAGCGAACGACACGGACGGATTCTCAGCGGTTCGCTCAGCGGTTCGAGGCACGGTGGACCTCCACTCAGGCTCCCGGGAGGGCCCCGCGACGCGACTTCGGCGAGTCGTCCTGGGCGGTGGTTGACGGGCCTACAGTCAGTATCCGCTTATATGACACCATTGCGCACTTGGTCAACTGTCCAGGTTGCTGGATTGTTGCTGACTGAGTTGCCACATCTGCAGGATCTGACCAATGAGATGCCCTCGGGCGACTTGGTCGTCTGCAAACAGTTGAATACTGCG
>Ga0114953_1002596_pt1 | contig 12519 bp, 5 predicted proteins | sample SidtaG_FD_87298 | JGI IMG/M metagenome (GOLD analysis project Ga0114953, IMG submission 87298) | Marine algal microbial communities from Sidmouth, United Kingdom - Sidmouth_Male2 metaG | ecosystem: Host-associated > Algae > Red algae > Unclassified | place: Sidmouth, United Kingdom | collected...
AGGGCCCCCCCCCGGGGGGGCGGGGGCCCCCTTCCCCCCCCTGTTCCTCCCCGCGGCGGACTTTGGCGCGGGGGGGGGGGGGGGGGGGCCCCCCCCCCCCCCCGGCGGCTACGACGTCCTCTTGATGCTCTCCGTGACCAAGTGGATCCACCTCGCCGCCGGCGATGACGGCCTGCGCTCCGCCTTTTGCGCGGCGGCGGCGGCGCTGTCGCCGACCGGGGTGCTCGTGCTCGAGCCGCAGGGCCTCAACTCGTACAAGGCCGCGCGCCGCAAGGGCCTCCTCACCCCCGCCATGGAGGCAAACGCGGCGGCCATGCGGCTGCTACCCGCTGGCTTTGAGGCGTACCTGCTCGGGGAGGGAGGGTTTGCGCGCGTCGAGTGCCTCCGTGCCAAGCAGGGGGGAGGAGTCCCATTTGACCGCCCGGTGTATGCCTTCTTCAAGGCCCCGCTGCCGGCGGCGGCTGAGGAGAAAGGGTGAGGGGGCGACGCGTGTCGTGAGCAGGGGCAGCCTACAAATGGAGGCAACCGCTGGTGCTGCACCTCGACCAGACGACCGAGCGGTCCACGTGCACGCCCGACAGGAGTTGCGCCCGCGTCAAGAGTTGTGTGACGTTGCCAAAAGAACAAGAGTACAAGACACAGTCGACGAACGCGCCACCGTACATAAAACACAGAGGAAGCACGCAAGGGCAAGAAAAAAAAAAAAAACCACTACAATACAGTACGCATTCACCAACAGAAGAGGCAATCATTAACAGCACCCACCCGACGACTTGACTTCCGCGTCCCTCGAGGAAACGTTGACCCCTCCGCGGTTGTCCTTGTTCGTCGCGGGCTGGAATGAGGTGCTCGCCTTGATCTCCGTTGCCATGGTCAAAAAGGCAGACTCGACGTTTTCAGCCGTCTTGGCCGACGTCTCGAGGAACTTGATGCCGAGGGAGTCAGCAAACTCCTTGGCCACCGCCGTGTCCACCACCTTCTTGGACGTCAGATCGTTCTTGTTGCCCACGAGCAGCTTGTTAACGTGCTCCGACGCGAAGCGGTCAATCTCCTGCAGCCAAGACTTGACGTTGTTGAACGACTCTTGGTCCGTCACATCGTACACAATGATAATCCCGTGCGCGCCGCGGTAGTAGGACGACGTGATGGTGCGGAAGCGCTCCTGGCCGGCCGTGTCCCAAATCTGAAGCTTGATGGTCTTGCCCTCGAGCTCGATGGTCCGAATTTTCTGCACAGCAACAACGGACGGCGATGGCGGTTATCCAATGAAGCGCAAGCGCAAGATATGCCAGTCAACCATGATGGAAATGCAGGAGCGACACCAAGAAGACCAAGACCAGCAGGCGCCAAGATGAGTGCACAACCACCCATGCAAATGGCCGCGCCAAAAGGAGAACGACCGTGCAGACAACACAAGCAACGATGAAAGTCAGCAACGCTCTACATGAAACGTCCTCAGAAAACAAAAAGAAGCCAGACACCGGACAAAGTCAAACGTCTTTCATGTGGCAGCCCTCAACGAGCGAGCACACGCCATGAAAAGGAAGTCAAACGTACGAAGTCGACGCCAATGGTGGAAATGTAGCTCTCCGTGTACGTGTCGTCCGCAAAGCGCAACAACAGGGCCGACTTGCTATAATGGGAGAAGACCAGGCGAGTGCGAAGAAATTCGGAACAGCACAAACAGAGAAGCCAGCGCAGGAAAACAGGTCAGAATTGAGCTGCTACTGAAAACGCACAGGCTGTGAACGCGTCGAGTACGAAAAACCTACACCATAACCAAGAACTGTTACCGCGCATGCTCTCCACGTAGCACCGTGCAACATACCCGACAGAAGAGTCCCCAATCAGGAGCAGCTTGAACAGATAGTCACTATGTGCAAAAAATGTAGGTAGCCATGAGAAAACCACCACAAGCAAGAGGCAAAGAAAGCCAACGAGAAAAGGACGAGCACCAGGCGAGCAAGCCGGACCGTGGGGACGCCAACGCGATGCGTACAAAACAGTCAGCAGTGGCACGGGAGATAACGCTACGCAACGCCGTCCATGGACAGCGCAGAAACAGTAATGCTGGCCAACGAGGGTGCGCCGCACACTCTAACCGACCACACACATGGCGGACATGCTGGCGAACCGCGTAAAGCGAACGGTTCCTCGCCGCCCTTCCAAAACCGCCGTCGTCGCTCATCGCCAACGCCGACCGCAGCTGCTCCAAACGATCACTGCGGGTAGGCCACCAAGTGCGGAAACACGAAACGTACTACTCCGCCGTCATGGCCATGATGACCGGCGAACCGAAGTGAAGAGCCGCAGCGCTGCAGCAAACGGCTCACGAGGAGGGGAAAAGGGAAGAGGTAGCAGCGCTGACAGATCCTCAGGCTCACACGACAGCCGCAAACGGACAGCAGCCACAGGCAGCAACAGCGACACACTCACTCCGACCCCGCTGACGATGGCCGTCCGCTGGGGAAAGCACGGGCAGTAGTAGGGCCGCACTGGTTGCCGCAACGGGGGCGTCGACGCGGCGAGAAAATGACAAGGATGGCGCGTGTCCAGGGCGAGGAAGTCACGAGCGGCTTGGGGCAGCTTCGAATGCCGCTCTGGGTCCAACGGCCGGCTGTCTGCACAAACGGGTCGCGTCACGCTGTGGGCGGTCGAGGGTGGGGGTGTCGCCTCGCAAACCACCGCAAGCCGTCTGGAAGCTGACAGAGACCTTGATTGACCGTCTGGGAGCCTCGGACAGCCATAAGTGGGCTACTTCGACTGGCTGTATTCCTTCCTTGCACCACGCACTAAGACGGCTGGAATTCGACATGGCTCCACGTTGAACGGCACCGAGGAACACCACGGCAGTCTCCTCTTCTTCAGGCGCCCACGCCTGGGCCACACCACTCGAAAGGACTGTGATTCCACTGATTTCTCTTCCTCCGTGTATCGAGAGTGCGAGTGGGATCGTTAGCGCCGAGAGGAACAGACCGTGAGACATGAGCATAAAGATGACGCCTACTGCATCCAAGACGAGGAGTCCATGCGTCTTCTGAAAGGCCCTTGAGCAGCAAGCTTGGTTTTCTTCAGTTTGCTCTGCTTATCATTTCTGTTGAGTAACTGTTTCGCTCGGAAGTGGTGTGTATGATGGGGCGCTCGTACGCCAGGTCTTTGTCTCGAGTTGTTTTGACTGACCAGCTCAGGACTGCGCCTACTGGAGGAGTCGTGACGTCGAGAACACTTGAGAACACGGGCCCGCCGTTCTTTTTTTATCTGAGAGACGCTGTACGTCGGCCTTGACATGCGCTCTATGCCGTTCAGGGGAGCTGCAGATCACTACCTGAAAGCTGTGCAATACACAAAAACATCGTCTGACTTCCAGTTAGAAGACTCAGCTCAATTCTCTTTTTGAAACGTCGGCCGCTCAATCTGTTCCCGCGCTGTGATCGCACTTGGCCGCGACAGACGCGGCCGCCGGCTTGGCTTCGGAACCACAGCCTGCCTCCTTCCCCAGCACCGTACCTGTCACAATCCGCTAGGCCTCAGCCAGTGACCGTTTCTGCTGACCTCCTCCCCGCCCGTCCCCCCCACGTCACTATGGCGTCACTGGCGTCGGAGCTGGAGCGCCACCACGAGCTGGTCGTCATCCTCGACTTTGGCTCCCAGTACACCCACCTCATTGCGCGGCGGCTGCGGGAGGTCAATGTCTACTGTGAGCTCTTGGCGTACGATACCCCCGCGGCGACCATCAAGTCGCTCGCGCCCAAGGGTATTGTGCTTTCGGGTGGTCCGTCATCAGTGTACACGGCCGACGCGCCGCATCTGGACGTGGCCATCCTCGACCTGGGCATCCCCATCCTCGGCATCTGCTACGGCCTACAAGAGCTGGCGCACCACTTGCCGGGCGGCTCGGTGGTGGCCGGGGAGAAGAAGGAGTTTGGGCACGCGGCGGCGACGCTAGTGCCCCCTGGGTCCACGTCCGCCCCCCCGTCGGCGCTCTTTGAGGGCTTCCCATCGACCTTCACGGCGTGGATGAGCCACGGGGACAAGCTCGCCTCCCTCCCAGACGGCTTTGAGGTGCTTGCGTCGACGGCCAACACGGAACACGCGGCGGTTGGCGACGTCGCCCGACGCTTCTATGGCCTCCAATTCCACCCCGAGGTCACCCACAGCGACCACGGCACGGCACTGCTGCGAAACTGGACGCGCAACGTGTGTGGGTGCGCGGGGGATTGGACAATGGCGGACTTTGTGGAAGAGGCGGTGGCCCATATCCGCGCGCGCGTCGGCGACGGCATTGTGATTGGCGCCGTGTCGGGTGGCGTTGACTCGACGGTCGCTGCAGTACTCCTGCAAAAAGCCATTGGCACCCAATTCCGCGCCTTCCTCGTCGACAACGGTCTCCTCCGCAAGAACGAGGTGTCTGAGGTCGTTGCCCGCCTCCACGACAAGTGTGGGGTGGCGCTGACCACCATTGAGGGCGCCGACACCTTTCTGGCCCGCCTGGACGGGGTTGTTGAGCCCGAGAAAAAGCGCAAGATTATTGGCAACACCTTCATCGACCTGTTTGACGCGGAGGCCTCCAAAGTCGACGCCGCCTTCCTCCTGCAGGGCACCCTCTACCCCGACGTCATCGAGTCCGTCTCCCACAAGGGGCCGTCGGCGACGATTAAGACGCACCACAACGTTGGGGGGCTCCCTGCGCACATGAAGCTGCAGCTCATCGAGCCCCTGCGCTTCCTCTTCAAGGATGAAGTGCGGGCGCTCGGGCTCGTCCTCGGCGTGGAGAAGGCTTCGGTCGGGCGGCACCCCTTCCCCGGCCCGGGGCTGGCCATCCGCATCCTCGGAGCAGTTACCCCGCAGCGGCTGTCGGTCCTCCGCGACGCCGACGCCATCTACATTGAGGAACTCCGCGCGGCGGGCCTCTACGACGCCATCGGCCAAGCGTTTGCTGTGCTCCTGCCGGTCAAGGCGGTCGGCGTCATGGGCGACTGCCGTACGTACGAGGAGGTGATTGCGCTGCGGGCGGTCGAGACGTCGGACTTTATGACGGCCAACTGGTTTGACCTGCCGACGCCGCTGCTGCGGCGGGTGTCGACGCGGATTGTCAACGAGGTGCGGGGCATCAACCGTGTCACGTACGATATTACGAGCAAGCCACCGGGGACGATTGAGTGGCTCTAGGAGAAGCAAAGTGCTCGCTGTACCACCACCCCCACCCTAACGGTGCCGGCAACCGGTCTTACACGGCTCTGGATGTCAGACCCCCAGCAGAAAAAGTCATTGAACAGTGCTTTCTCTGTACAACACAACGCACAACGCATCCACAGACGAAGCAAACTAGCAGATTGACCGACGCGTACCACCCGCACCCACAGCAGCACGCGCCTCACCGAATGTACTTGTCCAGGAACCGGCGGTGAAAATCGTTGCGTACCGTATCGTTGATGAAGCGCTTGGCCGGCACGACCTGCCCGCGCGTCTGGTGCCGAAACACCACGTCATCGTCCCACCGGCGGCGGACTTGAAAGGCGCCGCCGCTGGCGGTGCCCGCATCAGACGGAGCGCCGGTCGTGCTGTCGGCGAGCAGCGGGTTGTCACCGAGGAGCCCCCCTCCGCCACCGTCGCCATCACCGTCGCCATCACCGGCAGCGTCGGCTTCGGCGTGCGCCCGCTCCGCGGCGCGCTCGGCCTTGATGAGCTCCAGCTCCCGCAACAGCTCCGCGTCATCATCGTCCTCATCGTCTTCCTCACCGCCGTCAGAGCCGTCGTCGTCCTCCATTGTGTCCGCAACGCCGCCCGCGTCCGCCCCGTCATCCGCGCCGCCGCCGGCTACCCCGCCACCGCCGCCGCCGTGGCCTCCGACGCCGCCGAGGGGGCGGCGCCGCTTCCCCCCCCCCCCCCCATCCTCACTGTCCCCATCGCTACTCAACACCACATCCGCGTCGGCGTCAGCGTAGCGGGCGGCCGCCGCCGCCACGTCGGCCGCGGGCGTTACGGGCGGCAGGGCCGGCCGCGCGCGCCGTCGCCGCCGCTTGCCGCCGGCGCCCCCGACGCCGACGCCAACGTCGGTGGAAACAATCCCCCCGAGGGCGCCCGTCGACGGGTCCCCCGCGACCGTCTCATCGTCGTCTGAGCCGAGCGACGCGCCGAGCGGCAACCGCTCCCGCGTCTTGAGAACCGTGTGGTTGACGCCGTCCCGCCCCGAGACGGCGGCGGAGCGGACAATGGAGCGGGCACCGCCAGAAGAGGCGCCCCGGGCGGGCTTGTAGGTCGCACGATGGGCGGTCGTCATGGTGCGGTGGGCAGGTGACGCGTACGGTGGCGGGTGGTGAGAGAAAGGAAGCAGTCGCAGGTGGTGGAAGGTACGTTGGTGGTGCGGCGAGGGGACGCCCTCGCGGAAACGTGGGTTGCGGGGCCGGACGACCACGTGGCTGGTAGTCTGAGAGCAAGGTCAAGTTCGACTGAAAATATCCCACTTCAATTGACGCCTGCAGGTCCTGGGCCGCTCGAGCGGCGGAGGGGGGAACAGGTGACGAGTGCTGCGCGAGTGCTCGCGCAGCACTCGTCACCTTTTCCCCCCTCCGCTGGTATAATAGTTAGTCGGTTGCCGCGGCTTTGCTCGAGTGTGTTTGACGTCCGTGTCGCATTGCCTTTGCACCTCTTCCGCTTGCGGGTGGCGTACGTACGGGTGGGGGGGCCTGATGACAGCAGGCGGCAGCCGTCACAGTCGGTCGTGCGTCGCCTCCGACGTTGCGCGTGCCGCCTCATGGGCGTTCTCCTGTGGCTTTGGCAGCGGCTGTGGATTTTTCCGCAGCTGGAGCTGCTGACGGGGCCTGCCGTCATGGTCTAGGTGGCGAAATGACTGCCCGTTGTGGCTCGCAATACGTGTGCATGATTCGTCTCCAAGGGCTCTGTGGCCGAACGGGAGCGGGGGACCACCGCCGTGGGAGTGGCGGTATGGATATGCTGGTGAGGAAAGTTGTGTTTTCCTGCTCTGACGGTGCTGGCCAGTGTCGTGGTCTGGTTCCACGGGGTCGGTGTCAGCTCTGAGGCTGGCGTGACGAGGCCGGCGTTGCTCGCACGACGGGGCCGGCGCGGGTAGCTTGCGGATTTTTTAACGCTAGTTGGCCTCGCGAGTACTGGAGTCGTGGCCCGGTCTTCGGTTTGTCGCACGGCGTACTAGACGCTACGTCGGGTGCGGCACCTGGACACAGAATGAGTTCGTCCTCCTTGCTGTTCGAGGATGTGTAGTCAGGCACGGGAGTCCCTCGCGCTTGCATTTTCAGCGCTTCTTCCTCTGAGACGACTGCCCCGTGAGTAGTCGGAGCTCTGCTGGCAGGCTCGGGGTCTTCACGTCTCCCTGTCGGCGGTCCACTACTGGCGGGGAGCATCCTTCTAGAGGGAACTATTTACCTACGGCAGTTGCATCTCTGCACTGCCTACCGACCGCCACCATCGGCCGTTGGGGACCTTCTTAACCGTCCGGTCGGCGGCACGAACTTCGTGCCCTCCTCCCTGAGCGCCTTGTGTGCCACCCCCTTGTCTCTTTGCAAACCGGGCCCCGCCACCATCGCCACCGGCGGCGACGTCGCCGCCTCCGCCACCGCCGCCGCCACAGTCGTCACCGCTGCCGCCGCTGCCGCATCCGCCACCGCCGCCAGCGTGGTCACACCGGGCACCCGGCGGTGTGAGTAGCCCACGGCGGCCTCCGCTCGTGTGGATGCCGCCCTGCCGGCCGCTCGGTGGCGCGTTTGACCGGCGCTGACCGCCAGCGCGACTCGGGCGGACGTCCGGCGGAGCGATTGGCTCGAGCTGTGCACCGACAGTGACGTTGTCTTACCGCTCCCTGCGGTGTAGTGGAGATGGCGGTGCCCACCACTTGGCGGCGCTACCGCCCGCCCGCGTGACGGTGGAGCTGGGCGTCGCCTCGCCCTCGGAGAGGCGCTCCCAATCCGCCATCCGGGGGGGGTGGGCGTCGGTGGCCGCCGCGGCGGTGGTGGTGGGCAGACCGCCGTGTCCAGCCGTCCGGCTTGCGATGGTCGACGGTAGCGTCTCGCTGAGTGACAAGCGGTCGAGCAGGTGCAGCGCTGCTGCTGCTCGGGAGCCAAGGAAGCGACGCTCGCTGGTGCCGCCAGCGGAGTTTACACCACTGCTGCTGCCGCCGCCGCTGCCACCGCCGCTGTTGGAGGATCCCCCCGCCCCCCCGGTGCCGTTCTGGCTGCCGTGGCGGGCACAGGGCATGGCCGGCGCCGACGCGGGTCCGTCCTGCACAGGGGCGTTTGTGGAGGAGGCGTTCCACCAGCCGCGCTCGCTGGTGGGCTCGCCACCAACGCCCCTCCCCGACCGTGAGACCCGGCGCGGGAAGCGGCTGCCCGACTTTGCCAACCGCATCGTGCCCGTCCCGGCAGCTGACACGAGCGCTGCCGCGGCGCTGGCCGCCGCCGCCGCAGCTGCGCTGGCAGCCTTGCCAGAGCTCCCGCTCGACGCACGGAAGAAGCGGCGAGGCGACCGCAAGACGCCGTCGTCCATTGCCGCACCGTCGCTGCCATCCTGACGGTTGTCGACGGGCGGGCCTGCACGACGGTCCACGCCGTCATCGTTCGTTCTGTCCAGCACCACGTCCCTTGGCCTCATCCGGTCAGCGGCCTCGGCGCGGGCGGCGTGCATGGCCGCTGCTGCTGCCCGTCGCCGGCTCGCCGTGGCCCGTCGGTTGGCTTGGAGCAGGTGTGTGAGGTCGCTGGTGGCGTATGACGGGTCGTCGTCCACGGAGCAGTCGGTGACGTGGATGAGGCTTTGGGAGTTTCCACTCGTCGTGGGCCAAGCGGTCGACGGAGCGGTGTCGACGCTTGCTTCTGCCGCCGCGGTAGTGAAGGTGTCGACCGCCCCACAAGCGCCAATGGTGGGCAGCGGAGGCCTTGTGGCGCCGTCGAGCAAGTCGTTGCTGCGGCCGGTGTCGCTGCGCGCGTCGGCGTGTGGACTGGCGTCGGCCGGCCATCCGTCCAAGCCAAGCGGCATATGTATCGTGGGCATCATGCTGGCCCTAAGGTTGCTCCACCCGTCGCTCACTGTTAGCTCCCATGGGGCTCCAATCGTCGCGTGACCGTCGAGCAGCTGCTTCTGGCTGTTGCTCTCGATGCTATCGCTGCTCACGCTGCTGGCAATGCTGTTGGCGTCGCTGTTGGTGCTCCATCCGCTGATCGAACTCGACGACTTCTCCGACGTCCAGAGCCCGTCGGTTCTGGTGCTGTCGCCTGAGTCGCTATGAATGCCGCTTCGCTGCTCGCCCGGCTCCCGGAACAGCTGCTGGGACGACGTGCGGGGGGTAATAGTACCGTGCACCCAGACGCCGAGGTTCGCGCTGCTGCCACCCGTGTCGGACGACTCGTACACGCGCGTCATCTCCTGCCGCCGCACCGCCGTGTTGTCGTGAGCGTACACTAATGCGTGGCCATTGCTGGCCGTCGCGGCGGCGACCGCTTCGCTGCCCCGTCGCCGGAGCCGCCGCCGCAGCCACCCGGTGCGGCCCGCCGGTGAGATGGCCGCTGTCGCCGGCGTCACGTCCAGCGTTTGCTGCGCGACGGTCGGCTTGCTGCTTGTGCTGGCCGTGGCCTGACGGGAGAGGGCACCAGCTAGCGCGGGGTGGCGGCTGTTGATGAAAAGCGCACCGCAGCTGCTGCTGGCGTCGCTGTTGGCGCCGAGGAGGCCTTCACAGCCTTCGCCGTCGATGGTACCGCTACTGCTGCTGTCGTCGATATCGCTACCTGCCCCTGTACCGCGCAGTGACTGCTGCGGCTGCTGCTGTCGTACTTCCAGTTGCTGCTCCTGCTGCCGCCGCTGCAGCTGTCGTGTTCCGCCCCGTTTGCTGTCGTACAGGCTCAGCGCCGGCGGCGTGCGAATAATGCGAGCGCCACCTTTCGGGTACTCGTCGCCGGGCCCGCCGTCGGGGCTGTCGCTCCCGTCGCTCTCACCGGTGCCCCGACGACGGGGTCCACCGTCGGGGCGGGCGGCAGCACTCAGAACCCCGCCGACGCCGACGCCAAACGCCAGGAGCTCGCGGTCCTTGCCCGTCAAGGCAGGGCCCGCCAGGGCGGCCACCGCCTCAGTCGCACGGAGGCCCATGGTTGCCAGCCGCCAACTGCGGAGGGTACAGACGGTAGCGATGCTGCCAGTGGGGCAAACAGGGTCGCAGGTGTACAGGTGGATGTTGGGGGTTGGTGGCGTTGGGGCGCGGCAGAGAGAGGGGCGCTCAACCTTGATACGCCTCGGACTCAGAGCCGCTGCAGGTAGTTGCGGGACCGGCGGCCACCGCCGTGGCCGCCGACGCAGCCGTCTGCGTGACGCGCCCGCTCTGGGTCGGGCGTGAACTCAGCGTCGGCTCGCCGTGTACCGACGGCCAGCACGTGATGGTGGCGGTCGAGGCGAGGACCCGGCACTCCTGGCGCGCCGCGGCCTTGGTCGCCGCGCCGCTGGTGTGGGCTCCTTCCTGTGCGCTCCCAGATGTCCTGTCTGTGCGTGCTTCCGCAGGCGTTGCATGTTGCGTTGACCCTCTCTGAGACGCCGAGTGAAAGGCGTGTGAGCAGCCTGTTCTCTCTCCTCCCCCCTCCTGCTTTGGTGTATCAACTGCCTGAGTGTTGTGCGCACAGTGTCAGCCCGGTGCCGTTGCTGTGCGGTCGTGTGGCGTTGCTGCCCCCCCTTCCACGACCGCGCCACCTCGCCCCACAGTTCTGCGGCTGTTTATTTTTTCGGGGGAGCGTACCTGCCGCTCCCGCGGTCATGTGTGGCGACGCAGAGTTCATCGGGCGCCTCTGCTCCCCGTCTCGTGAGCGCCGGCGAAGCGATAGGAGCAAGACATGGCACGATGGGTATGTAGGCGCGACCGCGACCTGGACTCTTTGCACCCAGCCCAAAACCACCCCGTGCTGGCTTCTCACTCGCCGGTGACCCCCGCAAACGCGAGCGTGTCCGGTGCTTGCGTGGCTGGTTGGCCTTTCCTTTGTGTGGCAGGGTCGGCTCAAGCGCCGGCGCACGCCGAGAAAGGTTGCAGAGGATTCTCACGCCGCTCCACAAGCGCGCTCAGGCACGTCGCGTACGGTCAGCCGGCGCTAGCCAGCGCTCATCAAGACGGCAACGTCCCGTGGAAGCGCGTTGTGCTTGCCGTGAAATCTGTTCCTCCCTCATCATGAGCTCAGACGGACCTGTCCAGTCTGGCAAGTACGATACACCCCTAACGGACTTGCAATCCATTGTGTACTTGATCTGACCGACCGTCGCCGGCGTGATCCGCGCGCTCCTTCGCCGACGGATATCGGCCGTTGACGGCACGAGTCGGAGTAGCTCGTTGCTCCGTACTCCCCCACTGTCCTTCTTGTCCCCCGTCTCCCGACCTCTGACACCTTTCCTCACCCCCCCCTACATTCGACGTCTTGCATCCTTCTCCCGTGGTGATATGAGCTCCCTCCCCCTCCGCTCCGCGGCGGCCTTCCTCCCCCCCCCAACGCCGCTGCTCGCGACGCTCCGCCGCTGCGCGTGGCAGCCGGGGGTGGCGCCCGCCCCCGCCGCCGCCGCCGCCGCCGCCGCGGCCCTCACCACCGCCACAGGCGGCCGACAGACCACCCCGTCAGCGGCGCTACGGGTGTACCCGTCGTCGCCTCGCGGCGGCGGCGTCGGCGACGACGGCGGCGGCCGCTTCCCCCCCAACGGCGGCGGCGACGGCGGCAGCGGTCGTGGCCACGGCAGCCGCGGCAGCCGCGGCGGCGGCGGCGCTGGCGCACCGTGGCGTGGCCGTGGCGGCAGCGTCAGCGGCGGGGGTGCGCGCGCGGCACGGCGGTCGGGGGTGTCCCCCTTTTTTGACGATGCGCTGCCGGCGGCGGCGCGCCGCGACGGCACCACCGACAGCGTCCATGATGGCGGCGGTTATGGGGGCGACCGGCCGCCGGCGGGGGCGGTCACCCGCGGCGGCCGCCGTGACGCCCCGGCGCGCGGCCGCGGCGGTGGCGGCGACGCGCGTGGCGGCCGCCGGTCGGGGGCGCCGCCCGCCCGCCCCGGCGGCAGCGGCGGCGGCGGCGGCAGCGGCGGGCGTGGCGGGGAGCGGGAGGCCCCCTCCTCCCCCGCCGAAGTGGCACAAGCCACCGCCACCGCCGCCGCCTCGGCCGACGTGGCGGCGTTTGCGGCGGCCGGCCTGCCCGCCATTGTCCTCCGCCGGGGCAAGGCGCGCCTCTTTCGCGACGGCGGGTCGCCGCTGGTCTTTGGCGGCGCCGTTGCGTCGCTCGTTGCCGGCGACGGCGTGGACGTTGGCGCGCTCGGCGTCGGCAGCCCCGTCGGCGTCGTCGACGGCGCGGGCGGCGCCATTGGCTTTGGCGTGTACAACCCCGAATCGCTGTACCGGGTGCGCCTGTTGCGGTTGTTTGGGCCGCCCCCGCGGGGGGGGGGGGGGGGGGGGGGGGGGGGGGGGGGCGGCCGCCCCGCCCCCCCCCCCCGGCGGGGGGGGGGGGGGGGCCGCCGCGGGGCCGCGCGCCGCCGCCGCCGGGGGGG
>Ga0114953_1002599_pt1 | contig 12503 bp, 18 predicted proteins | sample SidtaG_FD_87298 | JGI IMG/M metagenome (GOLD analysis project Ga0114953, IMG submission 87298) | Marine algal microbial communities from Sidmouth, United Kingdom - Sidmouth_Male2 metaG | ecosystem: Host-associated > Algae > Red algae > Unclassified | place: Sidmouth, United Kingdom | collected...
CGACGGAACCGGCTGCGTCACGACCGGCTGTTCCAGCGTCGTGGCCGGCACCGGCCGCGTCCTGCTGGCCGCGGTCGGGCGGCGGTCGTGCCTGACAAGGCAACAGCCGCACCTCTGCCGGTCACCGTCGGCCGCGGGGCGGCGTGTTGCCTCCCGCGGCACCGGGCAATAGCCAGCGACGGAAGCCAGTGCCGACAGGCACTGCGAGGGGGAAATGGTCGGAAGCGTCAGAGACGTGCCAGGTCGCCGCCTCGCTGGCACTGCGATAAAATCAAAAAATGTAAAAAATGCAAGGGATCTGCTCCGTATTAATCGTCGGTTAATCGCAGATTAATTCATTGGATAAAATGTACCAATTTAATCGTTGCCATCCATGGTTTGATTTCCTCTGTTGACATAAGGTTGGCCATGGCTGTGGTTTTCAGGCCCCTCTCCCGCCCACTTCCCGCCCGCTTCATCATTGCTTCGTTTGGAATACACGTTTGTCTCCCTTGTCCATTCGCTTTTCTTGGCATGTGTGCAGATAGTCTGTGGCACCCTCTTGTTTTCCCCTGCGGTGATGTACATCTTCTCAGACGGACCAACAGGCACCTGAACCTGTCAGGATGACCTCTCAGCTGCATCCAGAACTGGTCGGGCACAAAGAGCCTCTCCACAGCGCGTGCGTACGGCAACGACGAGCAGCCAAGCGTATCCATGCACATGTTTCGGGGCTTCTCAGGCTGTGTTTCACCATCGCGAGAGCGCAGCGGTGCGGCGCAAGCATACAAGAAGAGCGACCGGGCGTGTCGGGGGTGTGCCCGTTTGTGAGGTTGCCTACTTTTATCGGCTGAGGTGGTGTGGGGCAGCTTGGGGGAAGTTGAGCGCGCACACATCTGCTTTGCAAATGTGTTGGAAGCAGCTCTTGCGCGGTGGGTACTCGGTACTGTGCGTCGTTTTCTTCTCTGTATTCATTTTGTCGCATCTGTCTTGTGGTTTGGTACTCTGTTTTGCCGCACATACTCATGTTCTGCCCTTTCGGTATGGTAGCAGTGGTTCTGGCTGCTTTTCCATGTCGTCAGAGACCGTCTACGCTCGTGCTTTGGTTTTTTTCTTCAGAGGTGACTTCGCTTGGGTCTCGCTGTGTCATTCGAGTTGCTCGTGTCACCTGCATACCCTCAGAACTACATCCGACTGCTTATTGCATGCAATGGGACAACACATAGGACTTCTGCACAGGACGTGTGCATAAAAGGCGACATGATTATACGTGGTTTGTTAACTCTCGTTGGCCATGGCCATGACGGCCTCCTCGCGGCTCTCAGCCGCATGCCACTGCTCGATCACCGGCAATGCGCTGAGGTGCGACCCCGACACGAGCGCGCCCTGCTCCCCACCACCGCCGCTTCCTCCCTCACCCGGCCGGCCACCGGGTCCAAGGGTCCGGGCGGCCTGGAGCATCTCAACAATGGCGCGCGCATCATCAGCTGGTTCAATATCTTGTGGAGCGCCCGCTGCGTCCAGACGCGCACGGATGGACCTCGTCACATCTGGCGGTGTAAACTTGGCCCTCAGCCAACACCGCATGATGGCTGACGGGGTGACCGTATCCCACGCCACCTTGACCAATCGGATGGCATCGAGCACATGTGGGCTGCGCCCATCCATCACATCGAGCGAGCCCGCCCTCGCGCGGGCCCTGCGCCCCTCTCGCGCCACCCGCTGCTCCTCCGTCTCGGCAAATTGCCCGTCAAACGTACTGAGCATGTCCCGCGTCATGCCCCGCTTGTAAGTTGTCTTGGTGACACTTTTCACGTCTTGGTCGGAGGGCTGGAACCGTGCCGTCGTGTTTGGGGGAAGCCAATCCGTGTCCATGAGGTCACTCGTCATGGAGGTGTCTTGGCCCGAGGCGTTATCCATCACGAGAAAGCCCTTACGCACCGTGAACGCCCTCCAATCGGTGCACAGGCCCGCAAACCACAGGGCGTACACGGCCTTGTTCATCCACGCTTTTTCTTGGTGGTAGTATTTGATGGGAAATGGAGGGGCGCCGCGGAAGCATACCGGTTGCGCCGCCTTCCCGATGACAGCGATATTCTTGAAGGAGCCTGTCGCGTTCATGCAAACGATGATGGTGATGCGGGCCTTGGCACTCTGGAGCGCCGTTCCGCGCGTCTCGCGGGCGTCCCACTCCAGAACATACGACTAAGTGGGCGCCAACTGGTAACAGAGTGTGGCCTCGTACATGTTTAGAATGAGGTCTGGGTCCATCCCCACCATTTTGGCCCGGAGCACCGCCATGCGCCTCTCCCCTTCGACCATGTCGGTGGCGCCGCCAGAGCCGTGCAGGTGGATGTTCTTGATGTTGTGGCGCTTCTTCCACCTGTCCACGAAGCCATTGGATCCGGTGAGCTTGACACCGGTGTAGTGCTCGCGCGCCAACTGCTTGGCCTTCTCGGAAAGCGCCAGACAGGAGATGGGTATGGCCTTACGCCCCAGACGCCGCAAACGCACAAACCAATCAAACAGAAGCGAGTTTACATGAGGAAAACGGCACTTTTGAGCGCAACGAGCATAGCGGGGCGTGCCGCCCTCAGCAGCAGCCCACACCGCTTGGCGCTTGGAGTAGATGTATTGGATCCCCCGCTTGGTGATACCGGAACACTGTAAGAGCACCTCGCGCGGCACCTTGTCCTCGACTTTCGAGATACGCAGAAGCTTCTGCTGTAGCTGCAGGTTGGGCCCGCGCGTCCCCACGGCTCGCTCGGGGGGTAGCCGCGGGGCGGGAGGGGCGACCGAGGAGGGGGGGGGGGGGGCAATCACGGTGGCCGCAAAACCTACAGCTACGGGCGCTGGGCCCCCTGGATGACCTACGGGAGCGCCAGCCGCGGCGTCTCGCGCCGCATCCCGAACCGCGTGCAGGGCGGCTTGTGCCGCTGCGTTCACGGCGTCCGTGGTCCCGGGCGTGGCGTTCAGCAACGCCGATGTGGGATTAATGACGTTGGTCAACTAACCAATAAGTGGCGCCCGACCGTAGACGCACGATAAAGCGAACACTATCGCCTTAGAGGCGAGGAAGAAGAAAGTTTGTTCGTGCAACATCCGATGGGGAGCCGGGGGTGCCGACGACGGCAAACCCCGGTCCCATGGTGCTTATAATATCAGACGGCAAAGGGGCGCGGTCGATCGACCGAGCGATCATAAAGATCGAATAACCACCACAATAGAGACGATAAAAGAAAGGACAGATATACACGACGGAAGTAACCTCCCAAAGGGCGAGCCACAAGTCAGTTCAATCCTCCACGTGAATACTAACTAGTCAGGGGGGCTACCGGGCCCAATATTCAAATATTAAGGAGTTATGCTACAGCCGACGCCTGAGGCGCCAGGGCCGCAGCGGTCAACAGCGCCACAATCAGGGACGGGGTGCCGTTCAGCGCGCCGGGGGGGGGGTTTAGCATGTCCGCCATGGTCATCCAAGTGTGCGGGGGCGACGGGGACGGCGGCCTCGGAGGTGGAGGAGCGTGATCGGGACGCCGACGAGCCGACGACGGGGTGGGAAACGAGAGACGCACCAGCTGCAGATCCGCATATTCAAGTGCAGACTGACAAGTGACATCAACGCTACGAAATATATTGGGCTGGCTCGGACGTGATCGATGCGTCCACCGTTGTTGCAGTCAAATGTTGAGAAAACAGGTCAATTTCTTTTCATCCCTCGGGGCCACATGGTTCGGACCCTCCCCTCACTTGTGCGTGGCGCACAACTGCGGGACGGTCAAGTGAGGGGCCAGACTGTGTAGGCCAACAGCACCTATCCGGCTAAATGGATGGCGGAGAGTCCGTCGTGATTGCGTTCTGTTCCGACCCAGACAGGCAAGATTGAGCAGACTGCAATACTACAAAGCATACGGATGCCCAACAGCTTCAAAAGAGCTCCGCATGGGCTATTTTTCATGTTTTTAGTTTGGAGTGGCTCAGAAGAGCAATGGCTCGTCATGAGATCAGGAATAGAAAGAAAAAAAGTGTTCCATCTTTCCGGCACAGTTGATACCTCATACCTTCTCGATGAGTTATTTCATGGCAATCGCAACGGAGAGCCGTGTTCTGTTTGGGCATGTCGAATGTTCCGTGTTTTGCTTGCTTCTAAACTGTAGCCCTTGTCAGAATTCTTCTCTGCTGCGCAATTGAGAAGATTGGTATCGACTGAGAGCAATCCCTACGACGTCGGTCCCATCTTCCATTTGGGCAATCTAGAGGCGCAACGTGTGGCACGCTGAATGGAAAGCTCATTCTGGGGGCCCTCTTTGAGGCCATGCGCGATGTATTTGGGGATAGACCCGTCTGAAACGAGCCTCCATGCGGTCTGAATGGGGTCATCATCGCTGGGTTGTGCGCAGCCCCATTCCGGTAGACAAAACATGATTGAAAGTGAAACAGCGCTAAAGGATCTTCATCAACGGCTAATGAAACGAAGCCCCTGAAAAAGGGCTCACAAACCGCGTCCAAAGGTCGCAGTGGAATCGCCACGTCCCTATTATGTGGTAGACTTGGCGGTTGTATCTGTCGAAACCAATGACAACGCCGAACAAATGGGAATTCCAAGGGACGACCGGGCCGACACCTGGCACGGCCACAGCACAAACTGGTCAAAAAAGACCGTCAGCGGCGCCGGCCAGCGTCTGATATCCTCGTGCTGAGTCCTGTTGCATGCCAACGGGTCGGATCGGGGCACTCATGATGCGGTGGGCAGCTAGGCGTGCCACCCTGCCAACAGATGCCGACAGTCCCGCGATTCACATCTTGCCGCAGGCTTGTCGCGAGATGTGAACCGGTCAGACACTGTCGCCGTGCACACACTTGGGAGTCGTTTTGAAACCGTCCAGACTCGAGCGAAAGGCCGTGATTGGCTGTAAATTAGAAAGAAGCAGATCCGCCAGCGTGGATTGCATTCTTTTCGTCAATGTGCGTACTTTCTAAGAACAGTCCACAGCATCCCTCGCCCGGATCGGTCCCACATCATCGTTTTTACTGAAATCGGACCGCGACATCGCACCAGATCGTGCGTGAGCGGTCCAATGGAGACTGCAGACGGCCAGACGCAATTTGTGGACACGGTGGCGCAGGCGAACGGACAGCTACGCGGTCACATGACGTCCCATCATCTGAATGTGATTGGAACCGTCCCCACGCCAGGGCCTTCCCTGGCTCTGGAGGTTTGACCCACTTCTCCACTGGGGCTCGTCAGGGGCCGCCTCGCGGCCCCTGAGCCCAAGGACGTGCGTTGCACGGTCCCTCAGCCGTCCAACGTAGCCCTTGCGGCTCCTCAGCCGTCCGACGTGGGCCGGGCGGCCTCTCAGCCGTGCAGCGTGTGTGGCGCGCATGCTTATGGTCCTCGCCTTTAACGGGTCGGCGTGATCAGGCTGTGGTGGCGGGTCCCACTGGCTTGTCCCACCGGCTCGTTTCAGATTGCGTCGCGCAGACTCTGTGTCGCTGCGGACGCGCTCGATGCTGGGCGACCGCCTGGCTGTGCGCTGGTCGGTCCCCGTGGGTGACCAGTTTTCGGCTGTCAGGGCCTCTGCGGGCGGGCCCGGCCGAGGGACACCACGCACACTGGCCTACCGTTCCACTGCTTGAGAGATTATGCGGGAGGAGACGACGTTCCTCGTCTGTTTGCGTACGCGCGCCCGCGTTCTCGGTCGCATGACCCTCTCTCGCACGCGCGCGAGCCGTCCGCCATCCCGCCTCTGCTCCCCGCTCACCCTTGCCGCCCACTTTCACAGCTCGTATGACGCGGAATAACGGCGCCGGCGACACGCGCCGGCGCCGAGCGCAACGGCTCCGCAACGGGCACTTGGCCGCCGCGCCCTTTCTGCCCTGCATCGGTACGGGACCGTGCGACCGCAGCACCGCGAACGGCCCCCTACCCCCCCTCCCACCTCCTCCTGAACAGTGCGCGCCAACCCGCCACTGCTCCCGCCCCCGGTCCTGTTGCTCTGTAGGTCTTCTCGACGACGGTGCAATGGATGGGGGCCCCCCTTGCCCGCCGCGTGCTATGCAGCCGCGCTGCGTCCCACGCCTCCATCACTGCGGCCCCCCTGCATTGGATTGTCTTGACCTTCGGCCGCATTCGGATTGCGGCCGGCCTTCTTTACAAGACCGCTATCTCGGTCCTCGCCGCAATGGCCGCCCCGAACCTGATGCGGACCACGGCAACCCTGAAGACCGACGCGTACGTGCACGGCACGACGACGGGCGTGACGGCCGTCCCCCCTCACCTGGCGCACGGCGGTTTGCGGCGCAAAGCGGGCGCAACTACCCCCGTCGGTCGAGCCCTCCGCGAGGACCGGCGGGCCCGCCACGCGATCCCCCTCGGTGGAGCCCGCCGAGACGGCTGGCGGCCCCCCCACCAGATCCCCGTCGGCGGAGCCCTCCTCAAGGGCCGGCAGGTCCCCCACAAGTCCCCCCGAGGTGGAGCCCTCGTCGAGGACCGGCGGGTCCCACACAAGGCCCCCCTCGGTGGAGCCTTGGTCGTGGGCCGGCGGGTCCTCCACAGGATCCCCCCCGGTGGAGCTCCCTTCGATGGCCGTCGGGCCCCCCACGCGGCCCTCGGCGGCGGAGCCCGTCAGGAGGACCGGCGGACGACCATCAGTGCGCGTACGGCGGCCTTCCCCCCTGTGACGGACCTGACTCTGTGTACCCCCCACCGAGCACGTGGGCCTCCGCCTGGCGGCCGCCGTCGCACCCTCTGTCTATCCTTCCGACGCTCTGGAGCGGCGGGTCACCTGCCAATCCGCAGGGCGGGCACGCCTACGAGTGGGCGATGACGCCGGCCGAGCAGCCGAGCACATCCTCGGCGTTGATCTTGTTGCCTGCGCCGCCGACGCCGTTGCCGCAGCTAACGCCGGCGCAGGCGGTGCGAAAACCGCTGTTCCTCATCGGCGGGAGACAAGTCCCGCCTCTGCAGCAGAAGACGCAGGCGGCGGAGCCCCAACCACTGTACGTACTTGGCGGGATCCTAGCCCCGCCCCAGCAGCAGACGCCGCCGGAGGCGGCGCCCCAAAAACTGTACGTCATCGGCGGGAGACAATCCCCGCCCCCCTCGTCGTACATGCTGGTGCCTGCTCACCGCCCTCCTCCCCACCCAGGTCCTCCCTACCCCCCCCCCCCCCCCCCCCCCACGTCTTCCCTACCCCCCCCCCCCCGTTCCGGCAGTAATCTACAACATGCCGAAGTCAATGGGGTCTAGCGTGGGGCGGACTGATGAGGACCGTGTGCCGCTGTGTCGCGCGTACCTGAAGGTGAGAGGAGATCCAGTCACGGCCACCGGGCAGTCCAAGGAAGAGCTCTGGGCGGCTGTGCACAAGAATTGGATGGAAGTGATGACCGAGAAGGGTCCTTTGCGCGCGAAGCGCAACGTGAGCGCGCTCGAGAAGCAGTTCAAGAATATTCGCAAGGGGCTGAGCACCTTTACCTCTCACTACCTGGCGGTCAAGAACATTCAAACAACGGGCAGCTTGTCGGAGGAGGACATCATCAGTGGGGCCGTCGCACGGTACTGCTCGCTCGACATCTACGAAGCCATCCGCAAAGACCGGGAACAGGACAAGAGCAAGGGAAAGACAGAAAAACGGAAGGCCAAGCTCGCGCATTGCAAGTAGGTCGCATGCTGGCGGTCGCTGCGCATGTCGGAAAAGTTCAGCGGCGCTGCGAACACTACGGAAGACCTGAGTGTGGACCGCACCACGCTGTGCTTTTTCGACTCTTCTGCAATGCGCCACACCCCAGAGGCCGCCAAGCATCGCCAAGCTGTGATGCAGAAGATGATTGCATGTGCCGGCCTGGCGGCGGCCCCTGGGTCGGCTGCCTCGGCGGGGCCGCCCAAGACCAAGTCTGTGGAGGATATTTTCGATGTCGGGGTCGACGACGGCGTGGCCGCCCTGGACGTCTCCTCAATCCCTGCCGATGCGACGTCCTCGGCGCCGCCGGCGCCCGCCTCGGCCGCAGGAGCCAACTCGCCGCCGGGGGAGGACCCACAAGTGGCGCTCGTGGCAGCAGATACCATTGCAGCAGCCACGGCTCTGACGGACAAGGCGGCGACGCCGGCGGTGCCCGTGACCCAGCGCAGCGGGGGGGGCGACAACCAGCGCGGCCGCAAGTCTCAAGCCGCAAAGCAGCTGGCCGCCTCTGCGGCTCCCAACAAACTGCTCGAGACCGCCCGCGGTTGTGATCACAGCAGCGAGACTGAGACGACGACGACGAAGACCATTGACACTGAGTAGAGTATCGCGTGTGTTGTTCCGTTTTTTATGCGCTACCTCCATGTGACAGCAGTCCGATGAGAACGATAGGCTCGTTTTTCATCCCTCTTCGGTTTCTTTTTTTCCTTCACTTGTGTCCACGCCCATCTCGGTGAATACCGTTCCCAGCGACCCAGCGCACGCAGCCGGCCGATCTGCGTCAGAGCCGTCCGCAGCCACCTCCCCCACTAGCTCCACGCCGGGCGCGTCGCAGAGTATCCCCCCGAGCTTCACCGTAACCCACCATTGTCCGCTTCTCTCCCCTCGGCACTTCGCACCCTGTCCGCCCTGACGCCGACAGCAACACCGCAGCACCAGTCACGGCGGCGACGGCAGCTGCGGCAGCGGCCGTGGCCCACGCAGTTGTCGCCACCGTTACAACAGCAATGCTCGACAGGGCGGGAAAAAAAGATGTCCAGCCGAGCAGCAGACTGAGGACCACCACCCTACCCGCCTGTCCGCCCGACAAGCGGCTGCCGGCGGCCATGGCCGCTCCGCCCGGCGGCACAGTGGCCACATCGGCTCCCCGTAGCGCCCGCATTGGGGCGCTGCCTCAGGGCACCAGGCGAACCCCCTCAGCCGTGGCACCGGTGGCGCGCCCCTCAACTAGGCTGCCCGCCGCGCGGGGGCGCGCCGCCAAGCCAGGCTGCCCGCCGTGCCCGGCCCCGCCGCTCACAGAGGCTGCCTGCCGTGCAGTGTCGCACCACCTGTCCAGGCTGCCCGCCGCGCGGAGGCGCGCAGCCCAGCCAGTCTGCCCCCCGACCCAAGCGCGCGCCGCCACGCCAGTCTGCCCGCCACGCAGGGGCGCTCCGCCCAGCCAATCTGCCCGCCGCGCGAAGGGCACGCCGCCTTCACAGGCTGCCAGCCGCGGGGGCGCGCCGCATAGAGAGGCTGCCCTCAGCGCGGGGGCGCGCCGCCCAGCCAATCTTCTTCCCGCGCGAAGGGCACGCCGCCTTGACAGGCTGCCCGCCGCGGTGGCGCGCCACCCAGCCAGGCTGCCCCCCGCGCCAAGGAGGCGCCGCCCATGCAGTCTGCGCGCCGCGCAGGGGCGCGCTGCCCAGCCGGGCTGCCAGCCGTGCGGGGTCGTGCCGCTCAGCCAGTATGTTTGCTGCGCCAAAGACACGCCGCCCAGCCAGGCTGCCCGCCGCGGGGGCACGTCTCCCAGATTTGGCTGCCCGCCGCGCGGGAGCGCGCCGCCCAGGCAATCTGCCCGCCGCGCGCAGGGAACGCCGCCTTGCCAGGCTGCCCGCCGCGGGGGCGCCCCACCCAGCCAGGTTTCGCGCCGCGCGAGGGCGAACCGCCGAGCCAGGCTGCCAGCCGTGGTGAGGGCGCGCCGCCCAGCTCGGCTGCCAGCCGTGCGGGAGCACGCCGCCTAGCCGAGCTGCCCGCCGCGCGGGGGAGCGCCGCCCAGACAGCATGCCCGCCGTGCCCGGGGCGCGCCGCCCAGCCAGTCTGCGTGCCGCGAGGGGGCGCGCCACCAAGCCAGGCTGCCAGCTGCGCGGGAGCGCGCCGCCCAGCCAGTCCTCCTGCCACGCCAAGCGCCCGCTGCTCAGCCAGGCTGCCCGCCGCGGGGGCGCACTTACCAGATAGGCTGCCCGCCGCGCGGGGGCGCGCCAACCAGCCAATCGGCCCGCCGCGCGAAGCGCACGCCGCCTTTCCAGACTGCCCGCCGCGGGGGCGCGCCACCCATCCAGGTTTCCCGCCGCGCGAGGGCGCACGGCCGAGCCAGGCTGCCCGTTCTGGTGGGGGCGCGCCGCCCAGCTCAGCTGCCAGCCGTGCGGGGGCCCGCCGCCTAGCCAGGCTGCCCGCCGCGCGAGGGGGCGCCGCCCAGACAGTATGCCCGCCGTGCCGGGGGCGCGGCGCCCATCCAGTTTGCACGCCGCGCGGGGGCGCGCCACCAAGCCAGGCTGCCAGCCGCGCGGGGGCGCGCCGCCCAGCCAGTCTTTCCGCCGCGCCAAGCGCCCGCCGCCCAGCCAGGCTGCCTGGAACAGGGAGAGCACGCCGCCCAGGCAGTTTGGCCTCCGCAAGAGGGCGCGCCGCCCAGCCGGGCCGCCTGCCGCGCGGACTCGCGCCGCCGAGCCAGGCTGACCGCGGCGCCAGACGCACGCTGCCCAGAATGGCTGCCCGCCGCGGGGGCGCGCCGCCCTGCTAGGCTGTCTGCCGCGTGGGGGCGTGCCGCCCGGCCAATCTGCCCACAGCGCCAAGGGCACGCCACCTAGCCAGGCTGCCAGCCGCGGGGGCGCGCCATCCAGCCAGGCTGCCCGTCGCGCGGGAGCGCGCCTCTCAGGCAGGCTGCGTGCCGTGCCGGGGGCGCGCCGCCCAGCCCGGGTGCCAGCCGTGCGGGAACGCGCCGCTTTGCCAGGCTGCCCGCCGCGCGGGGGCGCGCTGCCCAGCCAGTCTGCCCGCCGTGTAAAGGGCACGCAGCCCAGCCGGTCTGCCCGCCCTGCGGGTGCGCCGCCCAGCCAGGCTGCCCGCCGCGCGGGGGCGCGCCGCCCAGCGAGGCTTCCCGCCGTGCCGGGGGCGCGCCGCCAAGCCAGGCTTCCCGCCGTGCGGACCGCCACCGCCGCCGACAGACACCGAAGCTGTCGCCGCGGGCGCGGCCGTGCGCCGCGCCGACAGCGCCATCTCCTCCCCGACTCGTGCGCAATGCTCACACTCCCAACTCGCCACCAGCACGCCTGCCGCATCGGACCGCGTTCTCTTTGGCCAGCCTAGAATCGCAGAGGTCGAACGCCCTTTGTCCGCGAGGCCTTCCGACTTGGAAACAATTTTAACCCGCATTCTTCGAGCACACTGTCTTTTGTTTCGGTCGTCTTGGGCTCAGTCGAACGATGTGTTTAACGATTGGCTCCGCATGAACCTCGCCAGGCCTGTATCGTGTGCACAGAGTTCGATGTGCCAGACTACATACATGTCTTATATGCCACTTTTCGAGAGGTTGGACATCAAGAAAGTATGTCGATGGTGCCCAGAATGGCAACGTTCATGCGTCATTTTCCGAAGCGAGATACATCCCAACTGCTTTCATTTCGAAGATTTGTGCGTTCGTTCTTGCGTGCCTTGGGTTCATGTCGCGTGCCTGTCGCATGCGCATTGCTCGAGTCTCGTATGGATCTTGGCGTGACAAGAGATTGGTCATTTGACTCCAGAATTGCATGTCTTCTAAGCCTCACAGAGAGGGACCCAAGAAAATAGGCTGATGCTGACGTTACGAACTGTCCAATCGCATGCGAGAATCGTACGCTGCAGTCAATGGAGTGCGGAAATCTCAAGCAGACGGTTCCAGGGCAGACCAAACAGACGGGGGCAGCGGCCACCCACAGTGCGTCCCCGCAGCGCCACGGGTCAACTAGGGGGGCGGCGCGGGCGAGATTTCGTCCCCTGTACGCTGTCTGTTCTCGATGCGGCCACCACCGCCAACCTGTGCCGGTTGGCGCTGTCGCCTCTCGCTGACGGTCCCGACCCCGCCGGTGGCCTCCCACCGACGACGATCCCGTCCCCAACTCCCGCCCCCCACCCGTACGACCCTCTCCGTCGTGGCCACCGCCCTGCTGGCAGGCTTCTGCTACTCCCCCGCCCCCGACGGCGGTGCCTGCCGCGGCCGCGGCGCCTTTTTCCGCCGCACAGCCGGTGGCGGCGGCGGCGTGCGCCGCCCTCCTTCCGACCGTGACGCGGGCCATGAGGGCGGTGGCGAGCGGCGGCTCGGCGGCTGCCGCGGCTGCGGCGAGAGTGGCGGCGGCGGCATCGCCAGCGCCGCTGCAGGCGGTGCCGCTGCCCTCGGACGCTGCTGCCGGCATCTCAGCCGCCGACCCCGCATCGTCGGTGGCTCGGAGGGCGGCGGACGCGGCGGCGCAGTACCTGCCTGTGCGCCGTTCGCGGCGCTGCAGCTTGTTTTCCTTGGGTCGCGGCGGCTCGTCGGGTGGCCGCAGTCGTGGCCGCGGCGGCGGCGGCACGTCGGCGAGCCCGTGTAGAATGGGTGATCGCCTAGTGGTGGGAGGACCCCTTCGCCTCCCGACGCTGCCCTACTGGCGCCGCAACCCCTGCCGCCGCCGCTTCCGCCGCCACCGCCGCCACCACCGCCGCCGTCCCAACAACCGGAACCGCCCGCTGTGTTAAGCACGCTTGGCGAAGGGGGCGGGCACGCACACGGGCTCCCCCTCCCACATCCCCACCCCCCCCCCCTCCCCCCACCCCCCCCCCTCGCGCCCCCCCCCCCCCCCC
>Ga0114953_1002601_pt1 | contig 12500 bp, 15 predicted proteins | sample SidtaG_FD_87298 | JGI IMG/M metagenome (GOLD analysis project Ga0114953, IMG submission 87298) | Marine algal microbial communities from Sidmouth, United Kingdom - Sidmouth_Male2 metaG | ecosystem: Host-associated > Algae > Red algae > Unclassified | place: Sidmouth, United Kingdom | collected...
GGACATGACCACACGGCTGCAGGGGGGGCCGCTGCTTGCAGCGAGGATAGCCCCCTCCTTGCCGTGCAACATGTGGGTCGGGCTGGTGAGGGCGACGACAGCAGCGTGGCGAGCACCAACGTGGAGTCCGACGACTCCACCAACATGCCACCCGCCGCTTTAGTTGTGGAGGACCCCGCTGCTGACTCCGCGCTTCCGATTGGGGCACCGAAACCTGTCATGCAGGATGATGTAAGCTCTAACGAGGTGCAATTGCCGGTGGATCAATTTGGAGAGTTTGCCAAAGATTTGGCACTCTTTACCTACGCCGTCAACCATGGGCTATCTGAGGAGGCGTTTGCGGATCTGCTTAAGCTGAGCACATTTGACGCTAAGTACCGAACTCCGTACCTCATGCGAAAGCTCATCGAGGCGAGCGAAAACGTCGAGAAGGGCCAGGTGGACTGCTGCCTGAACGGCTGCATCGCCTTCACGCACAAACGGTCACGCCTGACGTCGTGCGACGCCTGCGGCACCGCGCGCTACACGGCTTCGGGAAAGCCGGCCCGGAAAATGACCTACTGGCCCCTGACTGCTTGGCTCATCAATATCAATATGCTGAGCGACCCAATTTTGGGTCCTGACATGATGGCCGGCATGAAAAAAGCGCGCTGCGCAGCTAGTAGGAATTCGGATGGCAAGCAGAAAGGAGGGGCTGCACGACTGGCACGATGGCCTGAACTTTCTTGAGGCGCTGCGCGCGTGACTCTTCGTTGAAGATACCGATGTTGCCCTGAGCGTGTCCACGGACGGCTTCGAGGCATGGCGCCAGAGCGGATTTCAGGGCTGGCCGATTATCGTGACCGTACTCAACCTATGACCGGGTGTCCGGACACGCAATATCTGCCAGATTGTCGTTGCAATTACTGCGGGCCCGCGACAGCCTGTCGACTTGGACTCATTCTTGCACCCTCTCGTGGCGGAGCTGAACCAGCTTGCGCGCGGAATTCCGGACATTCGCATTGCTGGATCCACCCAACTCCGTACTGTGAGAGTGCATGTGATTCAATTCACTTCTGAAATGTCGGCGTTCGATATTCTGTTGAATATCACGGGGTATAATGGGTACTCGCCAAGCCGGAGTCGTGAATTTCGCGGCGTGTATCACGCAGCCAGCAATCACCACTACTTCCCCCCAAGGGACCCGACTAGTGGCGATATCCTGTTTTCCATTGAGGGCTGCTCCGTGCCGCGCCGGTCCGCCTAGAGGATGCAGCGGGACGCCGATGAGGTTGAGGAGGCCAGGTCAACCGGACGATCCTTGGCCTTCCAAAAAGCCCTGTCGAAATAGTCGGGAGTCGAAGGTCATTCACTGCTCTTTGCACTTTCAAACGCTATGCGGCAGGTCTATCCCCATTTGTCGCACATGTGGCGCATCGGACCTGCAGCTGCTCCCTATGACGCAATGCATCTCTTGATGCAAAACGTGGCCCCGCTTCTATGGAAGCTATTTGCTGGCAAAGTTCCGGTTGAGGGCGTGGCCAATGAGGATTACGTCCTGTCTCCCGCCACCGTCGCCATGATTGGCCGGGAAATCGTTGCGGCAAGGCGAACGGTGCCCATGTCGCAGGCACGGTCATTGCGCAACATTGACCATCAATTCCGTTCGTTCAAGGCCGTGGACTGGATGTACTGGTTGGTGTCCACCGCACAAGTCCAATTAGCCGGGCGAATTCCGGACATCTACTTCGAGCTGCTCATGGCCCTGTGCAAGGCCTTCCGCGTCCTCTTCCGCCCTGGAGGCCTCTCCGCACCAGAGTTGACGGTGGTTGAGACGCGTCTGAGGCGCTTCGAGCATCTGTATTACACAAACGTGTCCCGTGGGACGTATCAGCGCCTGCCGCTGTGCAGGTCAATCATTGCGGCTGTCCTCGATATTGTTCCCAGCGTGCGGGCGAGCGGGCCGGTGTGGGCTTCTTGGCAGTTTCCCGCAGAGCGCAAAATCGGGGAGCTGGGGAAGCTCATCCACTCCCACTCGCACCCAAGTGCTAACCTTGCCAGTGCAGTGACGCGGCGCGTCCAGGCGGAGTTGATCACCTCGTTTGGGGAAACCTATGCACTGGCTGAGTGGACAAAAGCAACCGGGAAGGAGCGTCGGCGCGAGGGTGCCCCCCAAGGCAGCGTGGTGCTTCCTGCTGGAGTTTCCGGGCAAGAGTGGCGCTGGACGGTTACTCTTCTGCCGCCGCGCGCGTTGGCGGCACCGCTTGTGGGACCAGAATTGACCGCGATGCGGGTCGCCCTTGCATCGGAAGGGGTCACAGAATTGCCGCCTACCATTTTGGCGATGAAGTACTTCCGACTCAGATTGACCAATGGGACAATTGCTGGGTCGAAGACGTTCGGCTCGGAGTCTGCCCGGCACCGCCGCCGGAATTACCTCCTGCGAATTAATTCGAAGGAGAAGAGACGGCGGCGAGACGGCCGAGTGGTGGAGGTACCTGTGTCAACGTACGGCGCGCTGCTACATTACATTTTGGTGCACATTGACGGTCGTCCACTGGCATTTGCGTATGTGGCACCGGTCAAGTCTGGTCAGGACGGGGCCGGCCGAAGCGGCTACCCAGCCCAACGTTTTCGCATTGACTGTTTCTTGAGCGCTGATGGAGTCCGCTATTATGCGCCTGCCGGCGCCATGGACGCGGCGGTGGGGACTTTGGAACGAGATGGAGTGCACTTTGTGTTGTTTGATCGGGAGCCTTTCTCGGATGAGCGATGATTGCCGCTGTTGATTGTAGCGATGAGGGTGTAGATTCGTATTCTCTGTACTTGAGCGTGCGGTACAGTGGCTACTCCGGTGAAATGGTTCTGTGATCACATTGTATGCTTGGCCACGCATCCCAGGAGTGGTCTGAAAAAACATTGCGGCAACGGCTATGGACACTCAGATAACCGTGCTTTTTTTAGAAACGGTGCCAGTGCCTGCGGTCGAGAGGAGGGATGCTGGGTGCCGAACATGTCGCATTCGCGGAGCGACCCCACCGAAATCTCAGGCTGAGGCCGACGCTCGCTTAGTACTGGTGGATCGCTACACGAGTGGATTGTATAATCTTTGTACTTGGCTGGCATACATGAATTGGTCCGTGCCAACCCGAATTGGTGACTCCATGCAGGGCGTAGCAGACGTTTCTCAGCAACCGCCGTCGGCTGTGCCGCAAGAAAGTCGCCCACCGGCGTGCACCCCAGCCAAACCTCGTCGCATGAAGCGACACGACACCGTCTCCTGCACTCTTACCGCCACGTCGCCGGTTTTGTCTTCGTGCACGACGTCCTCCATCATCGTCCTTCCCCCCCCCCGCTCCTATTCCACACCAATTATCATCGTCTCACTCTCTCCTCGTCAGCCCCCCTGTATCACCCTGCGTCATCTTTGCTGTCGGCGACTAGTGCTGATCTTTTTCCTTTTGTGTTCTTTCGATCCAGTGCCAATCACGATGCCGTCAACGCGCCGGCGTATGCGCGCCACATACGAGTCAGGTACGATTGCGCGTGCTTCCTGTTGCCTTGCTGTTATTTTCTTGCTTGCAAGATTTGGTGTGGCCGTGACAACGTCTTGTCGTGCTTCTCCCATTGCATGTGTATCTTTCGGCTGACAAGTAGCATGCTTCTGCTCATTTATTCATTGCCTATATCTTGGATTTTTTTCTGTTGCTTGAAGAGCTTGGGGCTGAACCCTCCTCGACGACAGCGGCTGCTGTGGTATCATCAACTCAAGCACGTCGGAGCGCGCCGCCACGATCCACGGCGCAGCGCCGCGCACCCCCCTCCCCTGGACCCCCCTTCCCTAAACGGACGTCTCATCCATCCCCGCCGTCGCTGTCTTTTTGTGTGGCTGTCGCGCAACAGGCCCCTTCGCGTCGGGGAGCTCCTCGAACGCCGCCGCGGAGGGCGCCAGCGCCACCCCGAAGGGGAATGCCCCGTCCTGGCGTTCGCCCGCGCGGGGTTGATTTGAGTACGGTCCCTCACGCTTCAGTGGTGGAGTCAGATTCCTGTCGCGCGGGGGCCGCGGGCGGATGTGAGGGGAACACCCATTCTTCGGGTGGACTTTCGCAGAGTTCGCTGGACCCAGCGGTGGCTACTCTCGCTTCGTCCTTTTCGGGCGGGACTCGTGATGGCGCGAGCGGCGGACGGCCGGCGCCTCCGGCTGTGCCACACACACCTGCACCCGATGGGCGGCGGCGCGCGCATCTGCCAAAGCCGTCTCCACCGCCTGCGTCCGGCGGCCAGGCGGCGGGGGTGGCCACATCCCACTGTCGCTTCCAGCGAACGCGTTTGAGGCGCGCGCACACAAACGGCCGGTGCGGCTTTGACTTCCCGGAGGATCCGCACGTGGCCGGGCGGACGGTGGCGGCTCCCCCGCCACCAGTCAACAAGATTCCTGTTTACGGAAACAGCGCCTTGGGCATCCCCGCAGACAGCGAGCGGTTTATCCGCTCCGTCGTGCGGGCCGCCATAACGAATACTTTACAAGTTGCCACACGTGGGGGTATCAGACACGACAAGACATTGAGCAGGCGGTTTCATACGTTGAGCTTCACGAGCCCCTCCTGAGGGCGTGCGTGCGGTCGTGGGGTGCGTGCGACCTCCTCTCGCGGGCTATCAATAACAAGGCCTCGTACGCACGCTGCTGCTGCGACGCGGCGCCCGAGTCGGCGACGCCCTCGCGCTCCGCGGGGTCCGCTGTTGCCGGCGCGAGTGCCGGTGAGCCCGGAATCGGGTCGCTGCCTGTGGGTGCGGATCGAGGTGCTGTTGGTTCGCGTGTTCCGGTGGGTGCAGATGCGCGCGCGCGCGAGGGCGGGGCAGCGGGGGGGATGGCAGCTGCCGACACCGTCGCGGGGGGCAATGCGGTCGTGGGCGCGACGCGTCGCGGCGGCGCTGGCACGACTGCGGCCCGGTCGGAAGCCAACACCGCGACGGCGATGGACTATTTTTCTAGCATTAGATAGGTAGGCGACTGTATGCAAAACAGAAGCCGAGTTACATTTCAATCGAAGAACGAACCTGGCAGGAAGCAGTGCATGAGAGGCACTCTCAAACAATCACGCAGAACACGTGGTGGCATGTTAGCGAATCAAAATGCCACCGATCGCGAGTCCGATATCGCGGAAAAACCCGCGATTTCGCGCACCGAAGACCCGCGATTTTGGGGCTCAAACATCTCCCGATATCGCGGGTACATTTCTTGTACGGCAGTAGCGCGAGGGCGACCGCGGGCGGGTGCTGTCTGGATGGTGCGGGTGCCAGATAGAGGGGAGTGCGCGGGAGGAGTCGCGCCCCACTGGGCTGTATGATGAGAGGGGCTTGACGGGGAGTAGCCCGGCCAAGCCCAGCACCAAGACAACAAACTGGTCTCACATCGCGCGCTGTCTGTTGCATGGGGCACGAAACGTTTTGGGAGGGGGCGACCGTCTGCCTCTCACCAGCTGTTGCAGAGCACCAAGCACCCCAGTGCCCGGCCTCAGACCAAGGCAAGTGACCATCGCTTGGTCTTTGGCGACGGTGACGGTGGTCGAGCTGGACATTGTTGTGCTCCGTGGTCTGCTGCTGGCAGCCCTACAAGAAAAAAAAGCCGCGATATCGCGGGTTTTGCGAGCCCTGATATCGCGGGTCTAAGACCCTCGTGAAGAGCTCTGCACTAGGTGCCCCGTGGAGCCACACCCGCGATGCAGCAGCAAGAAGCACACTGGAATCGCAGGTCGACCCGGGATCCGTCCCCGTTACAGTGAGACTTTGATTCGCTCACTGGCCGCCACGTATATTGTTATTGGCGCAGAATGCTCTTCGGTCAGAGATGGCGACCAATGGGCGCCCTCATGATTCTGATGGCTGGTCTCGAGAACACTGGTTCTTTCATGGTTTCAGTCCTTTAATTAGTCAATACTACGAAAGAAATCCGCAGCTGAAGAGGCGGCGCTCACTCCCCGGCTTGCGGCGCTCCCACCCGGACCGGCGGGACCCATGTGCTGGCCGGTCGCGCCGGCTCTGCCGACAGCGGCAGCACCCGTGCTGGCTGTACCCGCGGCCCCGCGAGCCGTGTCAGCCGCGGTGCCGGCCGTTCCGTCGGCCACAGCCGCATGAGTCGCGTCAGCCACAGCGCGCGGCTTGGGTGTGCTCTCGGCGCCGCGCACATGCGTCACCTTGTTGCTGTCCATGAGCGACAGTAGCGCACATGCGCCCCAAGACCGTACACACACCGCCAGGCGGGGTGCGTAGAGCTCCAGGTACGAAATGGCTGCGGCCATCCTGTGCCGCTTCTGATCGGAGAAGGTCTTCCTGGGCAAAAGGTATGCCTGTGCGGCCGTTGCTACAAGCGCGTGTAGGTGGCGCATGTCGCCCTTGGGGATCCCCAAAGTGTCGATTGACATCTTGTTGACCGCGGGGGGGGGGGCAACCGCGGTGCGTCGTGCCCCGTGCGGATCCTGGGAGAACTCGAAACCACACCGACCGGTGGTATGACCCCGGGCACGGCGGGTGGACGGTTCTCCCGAAGAGGGGGTGACGTGGAGAGGGAGAGACCGTAGAGGGAGGTCGACACGCGGCCGTTGACTTGAATCAGGCCTCAAGGCGTGCTCGGAGGGGCCGCCAAGGGCACCTGCCGGAGCCTCGCCGGACGGCGCGGTCGATTCCTCGCTCGACGGTGACTCGGCGCTCTCCACCACCGCGCTTTCCCGAGGCGCTGACGGTGCGCCCTGAGGAGTCCCGCGCGGCCGTCGCCGTGATCCGTCCGGTGCGCTCGGCCCAACCGTCGACCCACTGTTAGCCAAATTTTCGACGCGGTCACGCACAGTGTGTGGCGCAACCAAATGCTGACTTCCACGAGCCAACAGCGGTGGAGTGGGAGGGGCTTGCCGGTGAAGAGGAGCGGGAATCGTACGTCGACCAGAAGTTCGGATTGCTGGTGACCGGGAAGGACTTTTCGCCAGGGGGGAGGGGGCTGATCTCGGTTGGGCTGGACGGCGCGGCGGCGCTGGGGGTAGCCTACTCAATCGTGTGCATGACCGGCGCGTGGGGGGAGGACAATTATTTGGCCCCTCCTCGTCTTCTGCTTCTTGAATGACGGCGAGTGCGGCAGCGGCCGCCGCGGCCGCGGCCACACCCTCATCAATCTCTGACAAGGGGCACAGGCATCACAGAACGACGGAGCAGAGGAATAGAACGTGAAAGCGGTCAGCGAAGGAACGCGCCGAAGGAAGAAGAAAAGAAGCACACGATCGCAAGCTTCACACACTACGTGACGCAAAGTCCACCTAGCAAAAATAAGCAGCTGCTCTCGCAACCGCACGTGTCCGCTTCCGAGACATTGCCGCGGGGGCCGATCTGGAGGCAGCTGGCGAGTCAAGAAAACTGCAGCCGTGCGGCGTGACGTGAGGGGCGGCTTGGGCGGAGGGTACACGACGGAAAAGAGGTGACACTGCGCAGTGTGTTGGGGGAAGGGCTTCCCGGTGAGTGAACGTGAGAGGAAGTCCGCACAATAGGAAGTAGTGGTGCACGTGTGTCGCGGGCGACGAGAACATGTGGCCGTGCCACACATGGCGGTACCGACAGCGAAGACCACCGCCGTCGACGGGTCTGGTCGCGAGGAGCCCAGCCAGTTACGACAGTCAGATCTCAGGGCATCTCCACAGCGTCCCTCAGCGGTCTTCAAGGAGTTGGACCAATTCTGAACAGCCCATGGCTTGATCCTTCGATAAAGTAAATATAGATCACAGCGTTGGGCTTGTCGGTCTGTTGCATCCCTCGATTTCCTTCACAAGAAGGTTCGCCGCCACCGCCAGAACTTGGCCGATACCTCTGCACTCGCAGTTGTCCCAATCCGCCCGAGTTCATCCTGCCGACGACGCCTACCAGGGCGCCTGACTGCATTGCTTCCGGGCAGTTCCCCATGATGGCGGGCGCGGCCGAGCACAGGGAGGGGGAAGGGGAGCTGTGCACCTCTTTTAGGGCTCGGACTGGCACGCGAGAGGAATTCACTAAGCGTCAATGACCACTGGAGCGTCAACAAGGGCAGCGCGGAGAGAGGACCAAAGCTGACGTACTCAGATATCAGAACGGGCGACGAGGTGGGCTGGCGAACCAGGTGCCGCTTGAGGCAGAACCGTCAACACGAAATAACAAAAATCATTCTCACGAGACTCCCGAGAAAGGCTCCCTACCATACTTAATAAAGTGCACCCCTTCGCGCTCCAACGTCCCCACCATGCCTTCCAAGGCACCCACTGGCACATAGTACCGTTCGCCATCAATACCAGTGGCTAGCTCTACGCCGCCCAGCTCAGCAGGAGCGCACCGAGGTGGCAATAACACGATTGCCAGTAGCCTCAGCCCACATCATTGGCAAAGAAGAGCTCCCAAAAGATGTCACCAGCTTCGCCTGGTACCGCCGTTGGCGGCTGTCGACAGGCTCTCGCCCGGCTTTGAGCGGGAGTGGATGACGCCACCCAGCTCCCCGATCTTCCTCTCAGCAGGGAACCTCCAGGACACCCATTCAGGTCCGCACGCGCGCATATTCTCCACAATATCGAGGAGTGCGGGGATGAAAGACCGGCGTAGGGGCAGGCGCTCCCACCTCCCGCGGTAAATACTGGCGTAGTAGCCTCATACAAAGCGCTTGACGTCCGTGTCCACGGCGGTCAACTCTGTAGGCGTCAGACCCGCGGGACGGAGGAGGAGTCGGCAAGCCCGGCACAGCGACATAAAAAAGTCGTAGTGCAAGTCCGGAATTCGACCGACCAGGAGGACTTCGGCGCTAGAGAGCAGCCAGTACATCCAGTCCACCGCTTCGTACGAGCGGTGGTGAAGATCGATGTTACGAAGCGAACAGGCTTGCACCCGAGGCACTGCGCGCCTCGCGCTTGCAATCTCACGGCGGATGAGGGCAACGCGCGACTTGGGCATCATGTAATACTCGTCTGCCTCCCCTTCGACCGGGATTAGCCCAGCGAAGAGCCTCCACAGGTGCGGGGCGACGATCTGCAGCAAAAGGTGCATCACGTCGTATGGTGCAGCAGAAGGCCCGATACTCCACAGGTGACACAGTTGTGCGTAGGCCAGACGCCTTGCCTCAGAAGGGGCTAAAAGGAGCGAGTGCCCTTTGATCCCAGACCTCTTTTACTGCGCATTTGGGTAGGCCAAGGACCCTCCGGACGACCTGGCTTCCTCAACCGCCGCTGCGTCTCTGCTGATGCTCTCAGCAGTCCTCTTTGAGGCCGTGCAATTGTCCACACAAAAGAGGACGGCAAGCTCGTTGGTGGGATCCGTCGTGGGGAAGTAGTAGTGCCTGCTCGAGGCATGGTAAACCACGTGGTCTTTACGATGCCGACCAGGCGAATAACATTTTACCCCGTGGTATTCAACAGCTTATCGACGGCCGACATGTCACCAGTGATTTGCACCACATTAGCACGCATCGTGACAGGGTTTGGTGACCCAAACAAGCGCACCCCGGGAATTCCCTTCGCCAGCACACTGAGCTCCGCCACCAGAGGGTGCAGGAACGAGTCCAAGTCGACAGGTTGTCTGGGCCCGGGAGTTATGGCAAGAACGATCTGGCATATGTTTCGAGTCCGCATGCCTGGGCTCCGGTTCAATACGGTCACGATAATTGGCCAGCCTTGAAAACCACGTAGGCGCCATGCACGCTGTCCTCAATGAATTTTCCCATGAGATACGGCGTTCGATACCGAGCTTTGCATACGATCAGCTTCAGAAAATCGGCAAGCGCCTCCTCGGTCAAACAATGAGCCACAGCCGCGCCTAAAGGTGTATCTCACCCTTTAAGACGGATAGAAAACTCGTTGCTGAGGACTGAGTATTGAACCAACGGCCACGAATCTTTCGCAGGTTATAGGATAGTGGGTGGACGTTGCCTCCACAAAAAATGGCGCTATGAATCTCGAGTATCTGGGAGCTGGCTGTCGGTGAGAGTCATTCGTGAAGCGTTGGACCCGATCGCGGCGCTCTGATCTCGTGGCGCAAGACAGAATTGACAGATATCGGCTTACACATTGAGTGTGCAGGGACCTGGCAGGCATTTCGAATCAGCTGGAAGCCTCCCTACTAGATTTGGGATCGATGGGGGAAACACTTGCAAGACTCGGACCCCTGCTGGACAGCAGCGCTTCACTTCTTGTGTGACCCCCTGGCTCTTCAGTTGTGCATGTTTTTGACAACCAACTGGATGTAAGGCTTTCTATGATCAATTGCGACTCCTGTGACCGTCACGTGCACGATTTATTGCTGAAGCGCATACGGTACGGGATCGAGGGTTCCGGAGGTGCCCCTTTTGTTCATGCCTATGTTTTTTGCATGCGCTACAAGTCGTCCAGAGACACTTGGAAGATATCATCTAGCGACGCACTCTTGGAGCTCTTGAGTCACTATTCCTTTCTATGTGGGTTTTTCTCGAATACAGTGCGCCCTTGGCGGCTGTGTGCCGGCCTGAAGTCGCGTCGCCGCCATCCGTCTTATTGCGTGAGATGCACCTTTAGTCAAGACCCAGTGTACCGGCTCTTCTGGGTCGCGACCGCAGTTCCAGCGTCCTATTGGGTTCTCGATTCAAATGCGACCCACTATTGGTCGTATCAAAAGCTGTCACTTCTTTTCCTGTTGCGCCGAAAGTACCTCTCTTTCTTTCTGAATCGCAACGTGGAACGAGTCAACCGCCCCAGTGGTGCCTTGCGAGGGGGGGGGGCTTTCCTTGGACGGCCCTCTACATGGGAGAAATCGGCACCGACCGGCCCCCCTTTTCCAAGTGCGTCACGCCGCACGGACCGGCACCGTGCGCCCACGCGCCATGTCGGGAAGCCCCCGTACTCGAGGCATTCTGGGCGCCCCACACCCTCTCACCCGTCCAGATGAGACGCGGGGGAAGACGGCGTCCGGTGGAAACTGAGGCGGGGTGGAAGGTGGGGGGGTCATAGGAGGCTGCGGCCGATGTGCGCGCTGGGTAGGAGGGAAAAATGAGGCAGGGGGGGGGACGGCGTCGGCGGGCCTGTCAGCTGCGCGCTTCGCTGCCCTTCTCACCCGGGAAGAGCATGCGTCACAGTTTCCTCGCCAGTACATGGAGACAGGGAGGTGCCCTCTGCGGTGGCGCGGTGTGCCAGGTGGGCTGCGTCTCGCCTCTGCTCGCCATGCAGTCATGCCAACCGCCTCCTTGAGAAAAATGCCGCCGCTGACGTAGCACATATAGGCCCAAACCGGCCCGTCAAACGTGGACGCAAAGTCCCCTTCGGTAGCCCTGTGGAAAAAATGGCACGCGCGGAACAATTGAGACATGTGAACATCAGAAACGGAACCCTTCCCAGTCGTGGAAAGGTCACCCATGCACGTCCAGAGGACGGCGGTTGCGGAGGATGCAGGGGATACCAGTGAACGTACGAGAACTCAGATCCCAGCTCAATACTCTTACGCTCAGTCGTATACACGAAACTCTCGTCTGGTGTCCGTTCGAATCCCCCATTTTGTGAGACTCCGCAGGGACGGTACACGACACTGGCAGATCTTCTCGATCAGGGCGCGGTTGGAAGCTGCCGCCGGCGACGAGAGACGAGCGATTCGTCAACATCCACGGCTGTGACTCACCCCCCTTATAGAGGCAGCAGCGGCGGGGTCGCATTTGGGTCGCGGCGCAAATCGCGTTCGACCACTCATTTTTATGCACGTTGCTCAAGATATTTCAAGGGGTCGCTCCGAGTTTTCAGGGGGTCGCTGTCAAGCACCGACCCAGAAGCGCCACCTTGACTACGCGTGCAGCGTGTGCGAACAGCGCCAAATCCTCCCGACTCTCAGAAAATTGCTCCACGGGAAGTAGCACCTCATTCGAGCTTACGGCGTCCTGCATTACAAACTGCGGCAATCCAGCCGGCTCCAAGGTGGGACCAGCTGGGCCGGCGTCGTCTGCTTCCTCCACAACGAAAGCTGCGGGTGGCACCTCCGTGGAGTCGACAGACCCCACGTCCGGGCTTGCCGCGCTGCTCTCGTCGTCTTCACCAGCCTGATTCACATCTTGATCGGAACTGAGGGGGCTATCCTCGCTGCAGGCAGCGGCCCCCCTTTCAGCCATCTGATCAGGTCCTGGTGGACACTTCTCTACCAAGTACTCCTTTCCCCCAGAACATCCAGGTCCGCCGCCCTGCCTAGCTTGGGGGTTCTCTATGTCCGACACAGAGCCACTGTCGGAAATGCCACCAGCCGGACCACCACGTGACAACCGGCAGCGCTTGTTTGCCTGGTGCCTAGACCACTTGGCCCTGGAAACCAACTGGGGAGGCTCCTCGCCATCATCCGTGCACAAATCGCAGTGGCAATGCCGCGGGCCATGTGAGGACATCCCCCGTCGGTGCACGCGGACCTCCACCGAGGAACGCGGACCGCACGGGAAGGAGCAACACGGGGTGGGCTGGGGCGCGGCCGAGCGTGAGGGCGCTGCAAGCGGGGGGGGGGGGGGGGGGGGCGCGGGGGGGCCC
>Ga0114953_1002602_pt1 | contig 12500 bp, 10 predicted proteins | sample SidtaG_FD_87298 | JGI IMG/M metagenome (GOLD analysis project Ga0114953, IMG submission 87298) | Marine algal microbial communities from Sidmouth, United Kingdom - Sidmouth_Male2 metaG | ecosystem: Host-associated > Algae > Red algae > Unclassified | place: Sidmouth, United Kingdom | collected...
TGGGCTTATCCTGCAACCTCGGATTTTCCTTCTTTTGAAGGACCAAAAAAGCGTCAGAAGGTTTACGGTAGCGGGAAACTTCCGTCTCCGGTCTTCGGTCTCCCGTCTCCATTAACATCTGGACTGAAAAGATAAAAAATAAATCAATGTATACATGAGACAACAACTTGAAAATAGGATGTCAACCACTAATTCTACAAAGACATGAAAGCGTTTTTTATAGTAGGTGTGCAACGTTCGGGAACAACCTTGCTGTCATCCTTGCTGGATCAGCATCCTGAGGTATATATGGAACCAAGAGTCTTGGGATTCCGAATGATTACTTGTTTTAAAAACCTGTATGAGCTACTGCCTTTCAATGCCGAGGTTGATAAAAATGAACTGTTGGCCTGGTTGGTTCGTCAGGATGATAAAGGACGTTTGGCAGCTTTAATTGATCACGAAAATATTCAAGACTATACCACCGTTCGCGAGCTGATTAGCGGTTCTATAGACAAACAGTTGATCAATAAGGGTAAACAAGTGTGGGGAGATAAAGCACCCAATCTCCAACATTATCTCAATGATCTCATGTTGTTAATGCCTGAAGCAAAAATTTTGCACATTGTTCGGGATGGAAGAGCCAACGCATATAGCATGTCCACCCGGTCGTACCGACATCTGGCCTTGAGTGCCCAGCAATGGATGAATGGAAATGTATTTGGTTTGGTGAATCGACAAATTTTAGGTGCCGAAAATTACCACCTGATTCGATATGAAGAATTGCTGAAACAACCCGAATTAGTGGCCAAAAATATTTGCTCCTTTTTAGATATTCCATATTCTGTGGATATGCTCAACTTAGCAGGCGAGCAATACGAGAAAGAAGCGAGCTATGTCAAAAACTATTTTGACCAGTCAAAGATTGATAAGTGGAAGCAGCAATTGTCAAGAAAGCAAATCCAAACGATTGAAAATATTCAGGGACCTTTATTACAAAGACTAGGCTACCAACTAGAGACACCTCTGGCCGATTTGAAATTTAAACCGCTGTCATTGCGTCGACAAATTTGGTACAACCAAAAGGATAATCTCAGACAGTTGTTTCAAGCCAAACGTGCCGGAATGAAAAACAAAGAGTTAATCGAATTCCAACGACCTTTCAAAACCAGAGCTTACCTTTTTCTAAGAACCCTGGCTCGTGATCTGGTAGCACTACCCATTTTCAAATCCTTATTCAGTCATCTTTATTTCTCAAAAAAAGAATTTGAATCAGACAAAATTAAAAAGGAGATATTGCCATGAGTAATCCTACATCAGAGCCGCTAAAGTTTGTGTACATCCTGTCACAGCGTTATTCAGGATCTACCTTATTGAGTTTTTTAATGGCCACACATCCTGCGGTCTCCACCATTGGAGAGCGTCGTAAGTTTTATAACAAATCGCTTAAAAACGAGGCCTTCCGACATCATAAGGCACGGCATTGTTCCTGCGGTGAACTCTATGAAAACTGTACTCATTTCAATCAAATAAAAGACCGGGTACTGGATAGGGTAGATCCAGAAATACTAGATACCAATACGACAGAATTTAATGTTTACAACCACAAATTTTTGAATCGAGTGGCCTATGAGTGGATTAAGTTTTGTTGCCTCCATTCTATTCCATTGCAACTGACACCGTTTAATAAAAAAATAAAAACACTCTGCGATTTCAATAAAATATTAGCCACAGAAATCTTAGCTCTTGATCAAAAAAGTACCTTTCTCGATACCTCTAAAAGCATCGATCAGGCTTTGTATTTATCGTTGACGGAAGGGATCGATTTTAGAGTGGTCTGGTTGGTACGTGACCCACGTGCCCAAATTAATTCAGCACTGAAATATAATCAATGGACGGTCGAATATGCTGCCCGGCATTGGATAAAAGAAATGCATGAAAACGAGAAAATACTCAATCGTTTGGGTATCAAACATATTCGATTGCGCTATGAGGATCTCTGTAAATCTCCTGAGGAAGAACTGGCCAGCGTATTTCAGTTTGTTGGGTTAGATCACGGCGCTTTTTCTTTGGATTTCAGGGATCGAACTCAACATATTATTGGTAATGCGAAAATGCGCTTGGGTAAAGATGCTACGATAAGAGAGCGCAAAGAATGGAAGGAGGAACTATCAAAAGACCAAATAAAGACAATTGAGCGATTAACCTCTGAATTTGAATCGTTCTACTCAAATTAAGAAACTCCTTTTCTTTCTGCATTTTAAAATCCAATCGAACCAATTTTTACGTATATAAATACGAAAAGCATAATGGATGAAAATACTAAGTGTTGTAGGTGCAAGACCTAATTTTATGAAAGTTGCTCCTTTGCATCGAGCCTTTTTACAGCAGCCACACATTGAATCGAAGATAGTTCATACGGGCCAGCATTATGATGCTCGGATGAGCGATATTTTCTTCAATCAGTTAGAGCTTCCAAAACCAGATTATTTCCTCGGAGTAGGAAGCGGTTCTCATGCCGTGATCACTGCCAAAATTATGATCGCTTTTGAAGAGGTCATCCTAAAAGAAAAACCCGATTTAGTATTGGTCGTTGGTGATGTCAACTCTACGCTGGCCTGTGCATTGGTTACTAAAAAACTGAACATCAAGCTGGCTCACGTCGAATCAGGATTGCGTAGCGGAGACCGCGAAATGCCAGAAGAATTGAACCGTATTTTGACGGATAGTATCTCCGATTTTTTGTTTGTGACCGAACACAGTGGAATGGTCAACCTGGCAAAAGAAGGGGCCAATCCTCAAAGTACCTTTTTTGTTGGAAATGTAATGATCGATTCACTATGCCATTACAAAGAAAAAGCATTGGCTTTGCCACTGATGGAACAGTTGGGACTCGTTGAAAAGGACTTTGTTTTGATGACTATGCACAGACCTTCCAATGTGGATCAACCCAGTAAGATAAAAACTATTTTAGAAGTGATAGAAGGTGTGAGTAAAAGTAAAAAAGTAGTTTTTCCAATCCATCCTCGTACGGCTAAAAATATTTCAAAATTTGGACTTGAAGAAAGATTACAGCACATTCCTAATCTTCTACTTTTGGAGCCTCAAGGTTACCTGGAATTTATCAATTTGATGAACAATAGTACCTTGATCATTACCGATTCGGGTGGTATTCAGGAGGAGTCGACCTATTTAAAGACGCCTTGTCTCACGGTAAGAAATACAACTGAACGTCCGGTTACTATCACGATGGGGACCAACGTTTTAATTCCCCATTTAGACACGACCGAGATTTTAAATCAATTCGAAAAAGCACTTAAGGATACATCTAAAGAGTCGGCCATTCCTCCGTTATGGGATGGGCATTCTGCCAGTCGTATTGTCACTTTGATTGATCGTCATTTTGAAGAGGCGACCAGGTCGACGATGCATAAAAAAAAGGTACTGGATGCTTAGTGTAGTGCTTCGATATTATCATACCCTTAAGTTCCTTCAATGGACTCAAATAAAGTATCGATTACGTTATCAATTCTCTCCCATTCGACCTGATACCCATATTGATGATGTACAGTGGTCGGAGGGCAAAACACGCTTTCTGAATGATTCAATTGATGCTCCAAAAAGTTGGTTGGGCAATAACGTTTTTAAATTCCTGAATCAGTTACACCAATTTGATCAGGATATTGACTGGAACTTTAGAGGCTTCGGAAAATTATGGACTTACAACCTCAATTATTTTGAATTTTTAGCTCAAGCTAATTTGTCCAAATATGAAGGCTTGGGATTGATACATGATTTTATTAATAAGGAAAAAGAAGTGAAAGATGGAATGGAACCTTTCCCGATTTCCCTTAGGTGTATTTTTTGGATTCGATTTTTAATTAAACATCAAATAAAAGATGAGCAAATCGACCAATCCTTATTTGGCCAATTACAACTTCTGAGTAAACGTCCCGAATACCATTTGATGGGTAATCATTTATTGGAAAATGGCTTTAGCTTACTTTTTGGAGCTTGCTATTTTGATAATGAGGGATGGTGGAGTCAAGCCAAAAATATACTTGAGACACAGTTGACTGAGCAGATTCTGTCGGATGGTAGCCATTTTGAATTGAGTCCAATGTATCACCAGATTATGCTATACCGATTGCTGGATAGCATCAATTTGCTACAAAACAATTATGAAGAAAAAGAAATAGCCTTTCTCGAATTGCTAAAAAATAAAGCAGAACTGATGTTGGGCTGGCTACAACAAATGACTTTCTCCAATGGAGACTTACCACAAGTAAACGATAGCACCAACAATATTGCTCCTACTCATCTAAGCCTGATGAATTATGCCAGGCAACTCAATATCTCTATCCAGCAAAAGCAACTTTCAACGAGTGGCTATCGAAAAATTAACCGACCTAATTACGAAATATTGATAGATGTAGGGCAGATCGGTCCCGACTATATTCCAGGCCATGCCCACAGCGATACCTTCAACTTTGTCTTACATCATCAGAGTAATCCTCTTATAGTTGATACGGGAATTTCAACCTATGAAAAAAACAAACGAAGAAATGTTGAGCGATCCACATCTGCGCATAATACCGTGATGATTGATGGCCTCGAACAATCAGAAGTGTGGGGTGGCTTTAGAGTAGCAAGACGAGCAAAAGTAACACTGATAGAAGAAACGAATGATATCATTACAGCGACACACAATGGCTATCAACGAATAAATTGCGAACACCAACGCAGCTTTAATTTTCATTCAGATGCCATCTCAATAAAAGACACCATCACTAAAAATAAAGTGGCTAAGGCATTCTTTCATTTTGATTCAAATGTCAAAATTGAGTTAATCAAAGATACAATAAAAGGTACCTTTGGCGAGATGAATTTTGAAGGTTGCGATGCTGTCAAAGTTGAACCTTATTTGCTGGCCAAAGGTTTTAATCATAAAGTGGAAGCGGTTCGTGCTGTCGTCACTTTCCATCACCAGCTATTGACCAAAATTACGTTTCAATGAAAATATTATTTCTAACCGATAACTTTCCTCCCGAAAGCAATGCACCCGCTACCCGTACACACGAGCATTGTGTCGAATGGGTAAAAAAAGGAGCAGAAGTTACCGTCATTACCTGCGCACCCAATTATCCTAAAGGAGAGTTGTTTCCGGGTTATAAAAATAAATGGAGACAGGAAGAAATGATTGATGGTATTAGAGTGATTCGGGTATGGACTTATATTACTCAAAACAGAGGAATGTTTCGACGGATTTTAGACTATTTGAGTTTTTGTGTCATGGCTTTTTTTGCAAGTTTTTCAGTCAAGACAGATGTGATTATTGCCACCTCACCACAATTGTTTACTGCACTGGCAGGCTACCTGTCATCTGTGTTTAAGCGCAAGCCCTGGATTCTGGAAATACGCGATTTGTGGCCCGAGTCAATTACTGCAGTAGGGGCGATGAAAGAAAGTTTGATTATGAAATTGTTGGATCGACTTGTTTTATTCCTATATCGAAATGCTACTCAGGTAGTCGTCGTCACCGAAGCATTCAAACGGCGAGTGCATAATTGTGGTGTGCCAAATGATCGAATCCAAGTAGTGAAAAATGGGGTGCATTTACATAAGTTTGAAAACCAAAAAAAGGATGTTGCACTTATAGATAAGCTAGGTCTAAACGATAAATTTATCATAGCCTATATTGGAACACATGGTATGGCGCACAATCTAGATTTCATCATTGATGGAGCTGCAGCAGTTGATAATCCAGCTATTCATTTTCTTTTTGTAGGAGATGGCGCTATGAAGAGTCGACTAGTCAAAAAGGTAGCAGCTTTAAATCTTGAGAATGTGACTATGCTGGATGCAGTACTCAAGGCCGAAGTCCCTCGCTATATAGGTGTAGCCGATGTCGCTTTGATTCCACTCAAAAAAAGAAAAACCTTTACTAAGGTAATCCCCTCAAAAATATTTGAGAACGCAGCTATGGCTAAACCAATATTATTGGGTGTAGAAGGAGAGGCAAAAGAAATCATTGAATCCTATAGAGCCGGACTTTGTTTTGAACCTGAGAATAAATTAGATTTTTTAGAAAAATTAAATCAAATGTACTCAGATAAAAAACAGTATGAATCTTTTCAACAGGGCTGTGCCGACCTGGCAAAAGCATTTGACCGAAAATCACTGGCATTACAAATGTTTCAAACCATTAAACGACTAACTTCTACCGAGTCTCAATCTTCAGAAGTGCTTCTGACCAAATAAGCGACTCAAGTTGAGATCTATTGTTGTTAAGCAGCGGGCGGATTTTCCCTTCAGGGAATTAAAGGGCGCGCGCGAGGAAGTTAGGAAATCTCCTTCTGACCAAATAACCTCATTTTGCAGCAAATAAGGATAATTTTCACAAAAATAGAAGAAGCAATTCAAATAAAACAAGACCTTTCGTATTTTTGGCCTGATGATGGGAGTTGATTAATAAATATTTCCATCTAACTAGTGCCGCATCCCATAAAGTACAAGTTTAAGTTGTCGCGGATTTATGGGACGAGGTACTAACTCTGCTAAATGACTAAAAATAATAATATGATGACTAGATTGTATTTTCCTTCTTTCCTATTTGCCTTTCTTTTAATGACGGTTTCCTGCGAAGACGATTTTAAATACAGCGGATCAGATTGCTGGTCAGGTGAATTTGCAGAATTACAAAACCTAAAGGCACATTATGAAAAAGAACTAGCAGCGTACTACCAACTCGATCGGCCAGTCAATGCCGATGATTATCGAAATATCATAACATCTACCAGTACCGTCTCAGTCGATATGCAATTGTACTCTGATATGGATGCCATTCAAAAAGCAGCAATCATTAAGAGCGATCCTATCCATAAACTAATCTGGGATAAAAATAGTAGCGTCAAAAAAAGACTCTATGAAAAAGAAGAAGCTGAGCGCAAAAAAGTAGGTCAGCCTTCTCAGGAATTTAAACATGAAATGCGACATGGTGACTACTACATCTTAAACCCACATTCCGACTTTTACAATTGTTTGATTTCCGTTACTTCAAGCCAGCCGTTTAAAGATTATTTAATTAGTACGCAGACGATGCAGGAGGTCCGACCAGTTAATGCCGCCCGTTCCATTTTAGAAGTCAATGCTTTTGATGATGAAGCGGTTCAGTATTATATTATGCTCCAGTTTTTTTATGACTATACGTTTAAGTTGAATCGGATTCATAAAGTAGAGTAAGGAGAGATGCTTTCTTTTCATTCCGCGAATACAAGTGGGCTTTCTAATGACTCTGGTCTCTAAGTAATGGCGAATAAGTAAAGTGAGCAATTAGGCGAAATATTTTTGTGCTTGACAAGCCGATAAAATGGGAGTTATGCAGGGCATAATAGCCTGTCCCGAACTTGATTCGGGAACTATTTTAGCGGTGCAGTATAGTGCAAAAAGATGAAGGATAATTGATTAATTTATTTTTTCAACATTACTTACTTAGGAACCACAATCTCTAGTTGTGTCCCTCCATTAGTTCCATTCTCAATTTTCAGTTGACCTCCGATAGAGCCGATCCGCTCATGCATAGTTCGAATCCCGAGACTTTTAGAAGTAGCGACGGCGAGTTCTAGATCAAACCCTTTTCCATTGTCCTGAATCAGAACTTTGATTTGATTGGCTTCGTTTTTAATACTGACTTTGGCTGCTGTTGCCTGCGCATGTTTGACAATGTTGCTGAGTGCTTCCTGAATGGTTCGATAGAGGTGGATTTCAGATTTGGCAGGGAGTACTTTGTCGATGTCCTCTATATTTTTGGTCACAAATAGTTCTGTAGAAGCTTCCACTTTGCTGATCATACCGTTGATCGTTGCGGTCAGACCAAATTTATCTAGTTGGAAAGGATGCAAGTCACGTGAAATAGAGCGAACCTCTTCCAGTGTGTCAGCAATCATTTGTTGATTTTCCTCTGTTACTCCTTTAGTATTTGATAGTTCTTTTTTGATGAGTAATAGAGATTGCCCCACGCCGTCGTGTAAATCTCTGGCAATCCGTTTTCGTTCTTCTTCCTGGGCAAAGATGAGTGCTTCTGCAAATTCCTTTTTATCGTTTCGATCTTTTCGAATCTTATTAAAGCGGTATCCAATAAAACCGAGTAAGCTAAAAAGTAGTCCTCCTCCGATCAGATAGTTTTTTTGTTTTTGAATTTTTGCATTTTCGGAAGCCAGTTCCAGGATGTCGTTTTTTTGTACCAGGATTTGTTTCTCCTTCTCAGCCGTTTCATATTTGATTTCTACTTCGGCAATTGCTTTTTTCGTTTCCAGCTTGTTGGTTTCATCCATGTATTCAACTATCTCTTCGAGATGAATATTGGCTTGTTTATGGAGCCCTAATTTTTTATAAATATTGTATAAGTTCCTTGTACTGTTAAATGACTCCAGTTGAAGGTCTAACTCATTCGAAATTTCCCGTGATGATTTGGCAACCACCAACGCTTCCTGTTGTTTGTCTTGATTGTTGAGAGCAATGACAAGGTTGTTTTGAAGACGAAGTGTAGATTGCTTATCATTTGCGGCTCTGGTGACTCGCAATCCGGTTCTACATATTTCTTCTGCTTCTTTATATTTACTTGCCGAGATCATTATACCGCCAATTGCATTTGACACACCTGTAATGAGTCCATTGTGATTGACTTTTTTTGCAATAGCCATGGCTTTTGCGCCACCTTCCAATGCCTGATCGAAAAGATATCTGGCGCTATCTCGATAAACCTGAGGATTGGCGATCGTATCGGAATCGGCCATACTCTGATAATCTAAGGCCCTGAATGAGGCAATTGAACTTCTGTTAACAAGTATGTTAGTTTGTGAAAATAGATTGTCAAACTTTACAGCGAGTAGGTAAGCTTCTGTATATATTTCCTCTGCCTTTTCGTAGTCTTGCATATTAAAATACACACCTGCCAGAGAATTCAATGGACGTGCTAATCTTGATGAATCCTTGATCGATTTTGCCAAACTGATTGCACTGATCAATTTCTCTGCAGCTTCTTTATCTTCTCCTCTTCTCGCAAGAAGAGAACCTACTTCTGCATCACAACCTGACAAGAATTTGACATCATTGACTTCGTCAAAAATTTTTCTTGCGGCAGCATACATTGAAAAACCTAAAGAGTCTCGTCCATCCCTAACCATAAAATTTCCTGCTAGCATCAAAGACTGTCCGTGAAAGGATTGGTTTTCAGAATTTTTCGTAATCTTTTGAACGTGAGCCAGTAAGGTTTCACAAGTATCTTTATCCTTTCGGCAATACTTTCTGACAACCCCCCAGATGGTATCCATTTGTGTTTGCCCAGGATCAACCATGCTCATTATAGAGGCATAACTCTCAGGAGAAGCGTAAGTTTTTAGGTTAGGCTTTTTCTTGCTCTGTCCAAATAGGGAAACAGTACACACTAGGAAAAAGAGTGGGAGATATTTCATTTCGTTTTCTTGGTTTTAAGTAGCTAAGGAATTGACTTCCTTTTTGGGTTCTAAAGCTAAAAGTAAGCTTGGGTATTTGTTTGATTTTGGGTAGTTGTGTAAAAAGCTTATCGCTAAAGACACAATCTGTAAGCGAAACTAAATAAAAATTTTTAAAAATCAGCGTGTCATGCGAAGTAAAAGCTGAGTTATTATATTTAATATAAAAGTGGCCAACTCCATAGGGTTATTTTTTTGATTAAGGAAAAGAAGACTGCTGGTAATAAGATGTGTAGTTACGTTGTTTTTTTCAAGAAACAGAAAACTCGCTAATTTAGGTTATGCTAATTTGAGACTCAGATTCATATACGACTGTTCAAAAAAAAATGATGTGCTCCGACATTGATAATGGGAATGGCAAATAGGAAAAGAAGTGAGTGCAGGGATTTGCTTTTGTAAAATCAATAGTAAATATGGAAGTATGACTACGAAGATAATTGTAGTTCCTCGTTAGAATTATTCCTGAATAGTTTAAATGTTGTTGCCTTTTTTGCGTCCTTGAATCTCAGCAATATTTGCAAAAAGATTCAAGGACGCTATATTATGGTACTCTTTCAACTCTAAAATAAGTATAGGTCAACATCCAAAAATATGCGGCTCAATCAAAGCCGCCCCATCCGGCTCCGCAATCATAACCCAACCTTCCCAAGTCTTTCCATAAACAGACTTTTCAAAATACATCTCACCAAAAATTTGTTTGGCTTCTCGCAGCTTTACTTTTGCCCAGTTGTTTTTGACGGGACCCAGTAAATAGATTTCGTATCCAGGAGGTATCTTATTGACAATAGCTTTGGAGGCTATATCAGGATTAGCGCGTAGCACTTTGTTGGGACCAATGTAAGTGTATCCATGTTCCCAGCCACCACCATTAGGATTAGCTTCAAATATTTCTATATGACTTTTAAATGATGCATAGTCTGAATTCAATTCTTCGAGGTTTATCCAAATAGGTTTGCCACATATATCACCCAGGTAAGCGAAACCGTCTTTGATCGACTTGACATAAGGAAAATTGCCAACGCCGAGCTCACTACTGTAAGCAACTCTATTTCTGGTTCTGGGGCAATTACTTTTATCGATTTGAATATAGCGTCGATTGCCAGTTCTCAAAAACCAATGTGAAGCAATCGCAGTTACCGTCTTCAAATCAGCAGCATAAATCCGAACCGTATCATCTGCAGCAATGATGCCCTCGCGAGGCCGAGCACGGTCACTGTCAGGGTTCGGCACTAATCCACCAATGCCCATGTACGACCGATTGCCACTAAGATTTGCCAGTACGACTTCCTCCGAAACGACTCGTTGGTCCGAAAGAAAACCGGAAAAAATATAACCAGTTACGGTTTCTACTTTTCCTTTCGTCACTAGCCGACTCTCAATGCCCACCCATTCACCATTGACGTCTTTACCTTCATCCTGAACCGTCATAGCCAGTCCGGTGCGTTCAGTGATCAATACTTTTTTGCCGTAAGGTCGAACACCAATGCGCTCTCCTTCGAGGCTGGGCTGATTGCGCACACGTAATCCGCTTTTGGCGGTTACATATGCGGTGTCGGGAGGGTTAAGTTTTGTGGTCGTCGGTTGAGGTGGTGCGTCGGGGAGTCTATCTGTGGGGGTGGTCGGACTTGGCTCAGCCGTTTTCGGTTCACTTTGATTGGATTGACAAGCGATTAAAATGATTATGAAAAAGGGGAGTAAGTATTTCATGTGTTTTTCGGATTTATTGTTTTTGCAAGATAGTGAAGTAGTTTTAAAATAGAATGATACTTTTTTATTATCCATTACTTTATGCAAACATATCCCCCTGAAGTATCGAAATGCCCCAAAAACCACAAACCAATTTATGCATTCGTAGCCAAAAAATAAAAAGCCACGAATGCACGAATAATAAAGACGCGAACAGATTCGTGCATTCGTGGCTAAAAAAACACTACTACACAAATAAACACATATTGTCTACCCAACCACCTCCGGCATGACTTCCTCCTCAAACCGGTCATCACTTCGCTCACTACTCACCCGCTTACCTCTAAATAAAAGGTACAAATTCGCGAAAAGCATGATGCCCAGATAAATAGAAAAACTTCCAATTTTCAAACTAAGCGTTTCAAACAATCCCTGCGCATTCAAAATCCGCGCAGTCTTCATAAACAGTAGGGCAGCACCCACATTCATCAGATAAAAACCAATTTCGAAAAGCCGGTTGGTCGGATAGGCAATTTCTTCACGGCCTCTAAAAATGTCGAGCATAAAAACTTTACTGTTTTGAAACAGAATTTTCGCAACGAAAAAAGTCATCCCCAAAGTGATCACTAAGTAGATAGAATAAGCCTTAAGAATCATGAGATTTTCCATAATTTATATCTTTTTGATTAAGAGAATTTATTTTCTTGTATGTCCTAGCAGGATCTTCCAGAGAGGAATCTGTGTAGGAAAAATTTATTTTCTTTTCGATGATTATAAAAACCATAAGATTGAATACATGCATTATTCCCAGCAACAGGTAAACGATTCCAATTTTAGAAACCAAAAACTCAACCGATTGCAAAAGAGTATTAATATTGGCCGCATGCTGAGTCGTATACACCAGCACCAAACCAATATTGACCAGATAAAAACCAATCAGCAACAACTTATTGACGGGAACGGCGAAGTCCGGAGTCGATCTGAATATGCGCTCTAGAAAAACAGCGCCATTGACATATAATTGCTGACCAATAAAAATAGTGGTATTGGCCGCAGTGACCACGTAAATGATGTATGTTAGAAACTCCAGATTCATATTGTAATGCCTGTTTGATTTCTAAATCACGTTAATTCGATGACAAGATAAGCGTTATTTTCATAACTTTCAATATTTATTGAAAGTTATGAAAATAACATTCTGCTTTTAACATTTTACCTTCTTTGACAAATCCCGTGGTCAGACTTAAAATGAAATCAAAAACGACCAGAGGAAGTGTTGATTTCGTTTTATGTCTGACTCAAAACACGGGATTTGTCAAAGAA
>Ga0114953_1002605_pt1 | contig 12496 bp, 4 predicted proteins | sample SidtaG_FD_87298 | JGI IMG/M metagenome (GOLD analysis project Ga0114953, IMG submission 87298) | Marine algal microbial communities from Sidmouth, United Kingdom - Sidmouth_Male2 metaG | ecosystem: Host-associated > Algae > Red algae > Unclassified | place: Sidmouth, United Kingdom | collected...
AGTCCAGATCTATTCTCAGACAGAGCAGCCGAGGCTGGGAACATGGTGACAGAGAGGCATCAAAAACAGCCTCAAATGAGGGGAATCGGCTCAAATGAGGCGGTCAGTAGAATAGACACTAGGACGGTCCTGGGCAGAGGCGGCGCACCATCGCCACCTTTCAACGTGGAAGCGGGCATATATTCAGGGGGCACTTGCAGAGTACAAGTCAGTTGAAAACAACAATGAATAAATTGGAAAACTTTAACGCCATCAAATGGGACACCTTTCATGTTGATTGTCGAGGAGGGTTCGGAATGAAAACGACAAAGACGAATACTTTCGAGCCACGCAGCAAGGACAACAGGGTCCGAGAGAGGCTCAAACACCCCCAGAAGCTCAACATGATTTCATGTCCATCCAAAGAATGCCCTGTTGCTCCCCTGTTCCCATACGAACGCATGCTGTGAGCAGATAGAAACAAGCGAGTTGAAAGATCCACTTCAAACACATTCAACTTTAAAGATTCGATATACTACAGAGACGGAAGTTTGTTCTCCTTGGTTCAGGACATTCAGTGAAGCTGACGAGCACATCTCTTGTGTCAGGCTCTTTCGAGAAATTCGATGGTATCATTTCCGAGAAGTGCGGTCCGGTCAGTTCTGCTGGAACTCTTGATGAGCAAGACGTCACCCGGCTGCAGCCCCTTTGGCAGCGACCGACACCGCCACTATCGCCGCCCCTACCGCGGTGCTCCTCGTCCCCCTCCTCTCCACACTCTGGCGCTGGGGAGGGTGAGCGTTTTGGAGAGCCTCGCGGCCCTCCTGCTCCCCGCTCTGTCGGTCTGCCCCGCCACCTCGCCGTGCCCGGCCCGTGTTTTCCCCCTCCTCGGCCTCGTCTTTGGTCTCTCTTGGGCGTCGGTTGGCGTCCCTGCCTCCCCCGGCCACGGTAGTCTGGCGCTCTGCGCCCAGGCGTTGCGCTCGGCCCGCGTCCCCGCCGCCACGCGCCGGATGGTGGGCGCGCGGCGGTGACGGCCCGCCCCGCCGGCCGCCGCGGCCATGGACGGCGGCGCCGCCGCCGCGGGCGCGGTGACGCCCCCGTCCCACGCCGCCGCCAGCCGGCCGGTGCGCACCGCGGCACTGCCAACGCAGACGCAGATGCCGCCACCCGCCGCCATGGACGGTGCGGCGCCCGACGGCGCGGCGGCGGTCGCCGCCCCACTGCAGCGGCACACGGGTGTGGCGGCCGGCGTGGGCGGCGTGCCGATTGCGTACGAGGTCGTCGTCGGGCGGCCGCCGCCAGCAGCCGCGGCAGCGGCAACCGCCGCCGCCGTGCCAGCCTTGCCGTTGGTGGCGGCGTCGGCCGGGGCGACCACCCGCACCCGCTCCACCCTCGGCGCAGAGGCGGGGCGGGCGGCTACCGAGCCAGGCGTGCGCCCCCCCCCACGACGCGCGTCCACCTCCCCCCCCACCCCCCTTGGCGTCGTCGTCTTCCTCGCCGGCATGGCGTGCCCCCGCTCCATGTGGTCGTCCGTCGCCACGGCCGTGGCGTCGGCCGGCTGGTCCGCCGTCCTCCTCGACAACCGCGGGTCGGGCGCGTCGGGCGCCGTCGCGGCAACGCCCTTTTCCGCGCCCGCCTACCACATCTCCCTCCTCGCCGCCGACACGTGGGCGGCCGTCGACGCGGCGGTCGCGGCGGTGCCCGCCGCCTTCCCCGCGGCCAACCCCCACCCCGTCCTCGTGGGCCACAGCATGGGCGGCATGATTGCGACGCGCGCGGCGGTTGCCCGCCCGAGCCGCGTGGCGGGCTTGGGCCTCATCTCCACCCACGCGGGGGGGGTCCTCAACCGCGTGCCGACGGTCGGCGTGGTGCGCGCCGCCGCTCGGCTGGTCGTGGGGGGGTTTGACCCGGCCGTGGCGGCGGGCGTCCACCTCGACTTGCACTTTACGCCGGGGTACTTGGCGCAACGCCTGGGGGGGGCCGTCGGCCGCCGCGTCGGGCGGGGGGTGGCCGCCGCCGAGGCGGCCGTCGGGCGGGCGGGGCGGGCGGTCGGGCGGGCGGTGGGGGCGGCCGAGGCGGCGGTGGGGGTGGGGGGGGGACACCCCAACGGGGGGGGTGCTGGGCGGCGGCGGGGGGGTGGGGGCGCGGACGCACCCGCCTGCCATGGCGACGGCGGGGGGGTCGGCGACGCCACCGCCAGCGGCAGCGACGGTGACGGCGACCGCGACGGCGGCGGGGCGGCGGCCAGCCCCCCCCCCGCCGGCATCCTCCGCCGCGACGCCTACTTTGCGCGCTACACCGCCAACGACGAGGGCGCCACTGAAAAAGCCGACAGCTCCTCCTTTTGGGGCCACCTCGCCACGGTCGCGTCGCACGCCCTCACCGCCGACGAGTTGACCGAACTCCGCAGCCCCGCCCGCCCCGTGGCGGTGGTGTATGGCACCGCCGACGTGGTCGTGGCGCCGTCGGCCACCCGCTCCCTCGCGGCGGCGGTCGCCGCCGACGTGGTCGTGGAGGTGTCGGGCGCCCACTTTGTGGTGGATGAAAACGAGGCAGAGGTGACGGCCGTGACGTTGGACCTGCTCCGTCGGGCGGCGGCGATTCATGGTGTGGGGGGGCGCCGCCGGGGCTTGCTCGACATGTGGTGAGGGGGGGGGGGGGGGGGGCCCGGGGGCGCGGGGGGCCCCCCTGGGGGGGGGGGGGTGGGGGGGGAGGGGGGGGGGGGGGGGGGGGGGGAGGCGCCGGGTCGCTGTGCGGCCCGCTTTGGCTGAGAGGTTTGTGGTCGAAGAAGCGGGGTGCAGAGGAGCGACACGTCAGGCGTCCCCCGAGCCCGCTGCCCATTCCACCATTGTCGCCTCACACGCCCTGCCGCCGTCCACCTGCAGGGACGCGCAAGGAGGACCGCAGCTGCTTTGTGGACACGTCCCGTCATCGCCGACCGCGGCGATGACCCCGCCCGCCCACCTCGGGCGTGCGCAGCAACTCGAGACCCTTCAGACCGCAGGCCACCTTGCAAGCGAGGGCCAGGCAAGTGCCACATGCGTCTCCTCTCTGGCCAGCACGTGCCAGGCACCACCCTAAGCGTCCGTGCCGCTGCCCAATACAGCCCGACGAGCACTTCTATTTACAGCCATAGCGCAAAGGCCAGTCGTGCTGGGGTATCCCGCCATTTCGCAGACGACGACAACAACCATAGCAGCAGGGGTAGCAACAAGGACGCATGAAAAAACCAACAAAATGCACTCCGACCCGACACGGTCGTACGTACGTCGGGCGCGCTACGAAGCCCCGCCCCGAAAAGCCAGTGGCCGTCCTACCGCCTCGCTCGCTTGCGGCCGCTCAGCGTGGCGGCCCGCGCAGCGGGCGCGAGCGTTGCCCCCCACCGCGCCGCGACAGCCGGCGCGATGGTGGGTGCACTCGCCACCGCCGCCATCTCCGCGGTCGCCGCGGGGGGCACAGAGGTGGAGGAGAGCGCGGGAGACACGGCGGGGGAGGCGACGGGGGAGGTGGCAGCAGCCAGGACATTGTGGGTGCGGGTGCCGACGGCGGGCGCGGAGAGCCGTGAAAGGTCGTTGCGCCGCGCGCCAGAGGCGCCCGCAGCAGCAGCGGCTGCAGCTGCTGGCGACGACGCTGGCACGCCAATGCCCCTCGGTGGTGGTGCGCCAATGCCCCATGGCGGTGGTGCGCCAATGCCCCTTGGCGGTGGTCCGCCAATTCCCCTGGGCGGTGGCGCACCGACGAGCCGTGCCGGCACCACCGGCAGCCGCCGCACCATCCCCGCCCCATCCACGACCCCCCGCCCTGGCGGTGCCTCCCGCGCCCGACCCCCGTTCGGGTCGACCGAGTTGACGCGCGTGTTGTAGCTGCGACAATGTGCACAGCGGTTGTACAGGAAGTGGTAGGGGACCACCGACGGCTTGCTGCAGTCGTTGCACCACACGTCCGCCCGCGCCGACCGGTACTCGGCAGGCATCTGCTCGCCGGCAAGCAGGTAGTCGAGGCGCTCGAAGTAGGCGCTCATGTCGGCCAGCGACTTGGAACAAATAGGGCACGAGTAGGAGGTCTGCGCGTACTGCTTGTAGCAGCTGACATGCATCAGGTGGCCGCACCGCAGGTACTTGACGGGCGACGTGGAGGTGAAGAGGAAATGGTGGCACACGGGGCAGTCCGACTCGAGCGCCCGCTCCACGCATCGGTGCTCCCGCGCGTACTTCATGTTCATACACGCGTTGCACTTCATACAGTGGAAGAAGTCGATGCCGAGGCCTTTGCCGACGCGGCACACGTTGCAGCTGTGGCAGTGGTAGATGGACCGCGACGTGTCGTCGTCAAAGTACTTGCAGACGGAGCAGTAGTAGCGGGCGAGGAGGCGACCGCATGCGGCGACCGCGCACTTGCCGGCCACGGGCTGGACTGTGCCGCAGTAGGTGCAGAGCATTTCCTCCACCGCAGAGCGGTCCATAGTATGCCCACACTCAGCGTCGTGGCAGAGGCGGCATGGGTAAATGCGGTCGCAGCACTTGGCACGGAGTTTGGCGGCGCGTTGATAGTGCTGGCAACCACGCACACGGCGGCCGTCGGGGAGGGTGCGGAAGACCGGTTGAATTTCCCGCGGTGTCGGCGCGCGTACAAGGCCGGGGACGACCTTGCTGCCGGGCGCCACGGCAAGAGGGTCATCCGCGGACGCGTCGGCGGCGACCACTGTCGCACTCTGGACGGGGCCGTCCGCCCGCGCCGAGTCACGAAGCACGAGACCGCGGGTGACGGGCCACTGCCGACCCGCGACCGTGCCAGCGGCGGCAGCCGCGGCCGCGCCAGCTATGCCGCCGCCTCCGTCAGCCGACGTGTCGGCCGGCGCCCCCGACGCGGCACCCGCATCGCCACCAGCACCGTCAACGTACCGCCCGTCAGCCGCATCACGTGCGGCATCCTTGGAGCGCGCCGCCGCGGCGGTCGTTTGCACCCACGGCGCGAGCAGCAGCTGGTGGATCATACGACCGCGGGCCTCGACGGTGAGGCTCGCGTCGCGCCCAATCTCCCGGATGGCCGCCTCCATGTTGACCTTGCCCTTGAGGAGCACCAGCGCCGCCGCGGCCGACGCCGTCTCCGTGTCGTAGAGAATGGTAGACGTCGGGCGGGGGCTCGAAATAGCCGCCCCGCTAGCGACGGGACCCGCATTCGGACGGAAAGTAGGGCTGTCGCTGGAGGAGGACGCCACCACCGACACCTGAGCGCCGTGGGACGCTGGGCCACCGCCGGTGGGACTGCCGCGACCGCCGGCCGACGAGGCCGCAGCGCCGCTGCCGCCGCCGCCGCCCCCACGACTAGCTCCCCGCGCCTCCTCCGATGCCGCCCCCCCCGTGCTCACCGGCGACGCAGAGATGTCGGCAGGCATCGGGAACCAAGTCTTCAGCCACGTCTCAAACATCGTCGACCGAGTGACCTGGAAGATGTGGGACATCATCTCGGCCTGCTCCGACACAGACAAGACGCGGACCATCCACGGGAGCATCTCCTGCAGGTGCTCTGCAGGCATTGTCCCGAATATCCGCGCGACAATCTCCGCCGCCTCGTCCTTGGTGAAATGCGTCACGAGCAGCGGCCACAGCTGCGCTTCCTCCTCGCCGAGGTGGGCAAACATGCTGTCCCGCAGCGCCCGCGTCACGGTCCGAATGGACTGGATGAGGTGCTCCGACTCGACCGCCGACGGGAGGCACTGGAGACGCACAAAGAGCTCAGACAGCTGCTTAAAGAGCCCCCGCTCGACGACGTGCTCGTTGCTATACTTCTCGACAAGCCCGTGCACGCGCTCCTCCAGTTTGGGGAGGACGACATTGTCTTCGGCCTTGGAGTGCTCCTGGACCATCCGACGGAGGAAGGACACCCGCTCCGCGAGGGCGGTCACCTCCCGAGGGTTGGCGGCCGTCGCCGACCCGTCGCCGCACGGCAGCTGGTCGACGCGCGCGAGCACCGAGTCGAGCTCCATCCGGATGGCCTTGTGGACGCGGAGCACTTCGCTGACGGGCCCATCGTCCTCCTCAGGGGCCGCCGCAGCCGCACCACCAGCAGCGCTGCCAGCAGCGGCAACAGCACCACCGTCGGCCACAGCCGGAGGGGCAGCGTCGGCCGCAGACGCCGGCACCGCGCCGCCGTCGCCACTACCCTCCACGCGCACGTCCGTGAGCACCTCTCCGTCCACGGCGCCCCCCCGGCCAGGACTCGCAGCGATACCCACCGCCGGATCCAGACTGCCAACTGCCCGCCGCTTGCGCCGGTCCATGGTTCGCACGCACACGCCGCGGCCGCCTGCGCAGCTGCGAGCGCCCGCACGGACGGCGGCCCGCCGACGGCCGAGGGCGCTGGAAAGGGGCGTAGGTCGGAAAAAAGAGGAAGGGGTATGGAAAGGGCAGAGAAAGGTAACAACACGGGGCGAGCGGGGGGACCAAGCACGGCCGTGCGGGGAAGAGCAACGCACGGCGGCGCGTGGTGCGCGAGCGGGCTGCACGTCGGGACGCGCCGGCGGCTCGTGGCGGTGGGGGGAGGGGCGGGCCTTGCCACCGACTGAGATGCGCAACCAAGCGTGCGGGCCGTGGTGGCGGGGCGCCAGGGCCCCCTGGGCGGTCCGGAATGCCCTCCTCTGCGCAACCGGCTCGACATACGCATCTGTGATTGGGCAGCGCGTGGGACTGCGCGAGGGTTAAGTGCGGCTTTCGAGCCTCTTGCCGTTGGTGCCGTCCTGCCAAGTGTCGTTCAAAAAATGTCACAATCGTGACCCAGCGGCATCGTAGCCCCCCAATTCCATTTGAAGAGGAAGAATAGCGCTCAGAAAAGGTCCTTTTCCAGAACTACTCTGATTCTTGTGGGACTTATAGCGATCCTTCCTGGAAGCATGACAGCTGCACAGCGCAGCGGACCCACAACCTTGGTCAAAAGCACGTCTCTGTGTTCCGAACTATCGTCGCAAAAATTGGGGTGACCGGTCAGGCTAGTGGGCCCGCCGGCCGAGACAACCCGGCCTGGAGAATTTCCGAGATGGTGTTTGTGGACGCAGACAAAAATGCGCCTGTCTTCCTTCCCGGCGCATGCGTGCTCGCCCCCGAGGTAGTTTCCCGCGGTACGTTTCTCTTAGGAACGGGAGCCCAGAAGCACCCGGACGGAGGCCGCCACGTTGTGTACGAAGTCAGTGGAAGACTGTCCGGATTCTCGGTCACCATGGTACGGCCCGTCGTCAAATGATTGCTCACAGACTCGGTCGTAGATGGTTTGAGCGTGGGCGCAAGGGAGAAGAAGGGGTGAGGGGAGGGGCAACGACGGGAGCCATGGGGCTCTCGGCCATGTGGCGAAAGTCCAGATGAAAAACAAGTGGCGACCCGGCAACCAGGGCGTCACTGGCCGCGGCATGACTGGGAAGCGGGAAAGGAAGAATACTCTGTGCCTTGCGGTCAACTCCGTGGGCCGAGCAGGAATAGCCCGGTTAAACAATCCTACTTTTGGGTCGCGCCTTGCGACGACATCGAACCATCGGTCGATGGTTTCACTGGGACCTCTCAGCCCTGGGTCAGCAGCGCTTTCTTCATTTTCATACGAGATCAGTTAGCGGCCTAGATGCGCTAATATTTGTAACTTTTTGTTTCTGATCTCGAACCTTCTCAATTAGCATCGTTTGAAGCCGTTTCGCGGCTTTCGCGCGTTCCCATTGGCTCACGACCAGCTTGATCGCTTAGATTGGGCCGTTTGTTGAAAAGGGCCCAATATAGGGCCCTCTGCGGATGACCGCGCAAACGGATGCGGGGACGCCTTGTCGACTCGTCGGACCTGCGTCTGGTTGTCGCCCGTCTTCTTCGTGCTCCGCGACACTGGCCTTGACCGCCCGCGGGTCTGACGGGTCTGCTCTGGCTGCACGTCTGGCCAGGGACCACCTTGCTCCTGTTTGGCTCCTCTGACGGCTTCGCGGACGCCGTGGCGCTAGTTACAGGCGCAGACCACGGCTGCCGCCTGGCCTGGCGGTGTGCCCCCTACCCCTTCAGTTGCGCCCCCTTTCCCGTCGCTTCTGCCTCCACCCTCTGGCGTCAGCCTGCCTGTCCCCCCTTCCCTCCCACCTCCCTCCGCTGCAATCATGTTGACGCCCCGCAACTTTGTGGCGCACGTCTCCCGCCTCGTCGACCGGAACACCACCCCCGAGGACCGGCTGCTGCTCGTCACGTCCATTCGTGACAACATCGAGGTCGTCTACACCCAAGAGTACAACTCCTTCCTCACCCACTTCATCCCCGCCCTCAAGTCCGTCCTCACCGAAGTGACCGTCCCGCAGACCGTCGACAATGAGGTGCACAAGGCACGCAACCTGGTGCTCGAGGTGCTCAACCGGCTGCCCCACATCGACGCCCTCCGGCCGTACGTGCCGGACCTTCTGACACTTGCCCTCCGCATCCTCGTCACGGACAATGAGGAGAATGCGGTGACGGCGCTGCGCATCATCTTTGACTTGCACAAGAACTTTCGGCCGCACCTCGAGGCGCACGTGCCGGACTTTCTCCATTTTGTTGCCGAGCTGTACCGCAACTTTAACCGGACGGTCGCCGTGGCGTTTGCGCCGCGGCAGGGCGGAACGCCTGGCGGCGCGCCCCCGCCCCCCGAGCTCATTGCGTCGACGCACTCGTTCAAGGTCATCATTGAGTGTCCGCTCATCGTCATGTTCCTCTTCCAGCTGTACCCCAAGTTTATCGGGGAAAACATCCCCGTGCTGCTCCCGCTGATGGTCGCCTCCATTGAGGTGCCCGTGCCGAGCGCGGCGGTGCCTCCGCCCCAGAGGATGGCGCGGGTGGCAAGGCACCGGCTGTTGCACGACTTTATCGCGGCGCAGGTCAAGACCGTCTCCTTCCTTTCGTATCTGCTCAAACAGTTTCACGCGCTGATGAAGCCGCACGAGACGTCCATCCCCCGCTCAGTCGTGCAACTGCTGCTGTCGTGCCCGGGCGACGCCGTGGCCATCCGCAAGGAGCTGCTCGTGGCCATCCGCCACATCCTCGCGACGGACTTTCGGGCGGGCTTCTTCCCGCAAATCGACCTGCTGCTCGACGAGAAGGTGCTTGTCGGCACCGGGCGCGTTGCGTACGACACGCTGCGGCCGCTTGCCTACTCCTTCCTGGCCGAGCTGGTGCACTATGTGCGGCACGATTTAACGCTGCCGCAACTGTCCCGCGTCATCTACCTGTTTGGCACCAACGTGCACGACCCGTCGTTGAGTTTTTCCATGCAAACCACCTCTGTGCGGTTACTCCTGAACCTCATTGAGGGCATCCTCGGGGACGACTCGGAGGTCAAGGCGCGGCAACTGCTCATCCGCATTATGGACATCCTCGTCTCAAAGTTTGCAACCATCAAGGCGCAGGTGCCACGCCTGTTGGAGCACGTCGCCACCCTCCGTGCGCGCGGTGACGTGTACGCGGCGGGGCGGCCACTGTCGGAAGACCCGGTTGTCGACCCGATGAAGGAGATTAACGAGTGCAAGCACCTGCTCAAGACGCTGACGCTCGGCCTCAAAACGGTCGTCTGGTCGGCCTCCAACATCAAGGTGCAGCCGCACCCGCTGCCGGGCAGCGGACCGGGCGTTGGCGGGCCGGGGCCGGGGGGCGGCGTGGACGGGGGCGGCGGCGCGCCGCCGGCGCCCCCCCCGCGCAAGGGCCTGACGGAGGATGAGTGCGCCATCCTGACCCGCCTCCTCGAGTCGGCCATGGACTGCTACCGGCTGTACGGGCGGGAGGCGAGCCTCGAGCTGCCCCCGGGGCTGGTCGTGTCCCACGGCGGCGGGAGCACGGGCGGGGCGGGGGGGGCAGACACGCCGACCGCCAAGGCGCGGGCCGAGGCGGCGGCAACAGCAGCAAGTGCCGCCGCCAAAGGCGCCGCGCCGGGCGCCACAACGCCCGCTGGCGGGCCCACGGGCGCGCGCCCTGGCGGCGCCGGCCCGTCGCCGACAGCTGCGAGCGGCCCGTCCCCTACAGCGGCGCGCTCGACGACCGCCTCGCCCGCGTCGTCGGCGGGGGCGCTGCCGTTGACCGGCGGCGGCCGCCCCCCCCTCCCCCAGGCGCTGGCGTTGCGGTCGGCGGCCGGCGGCGCCAGCGGTGGCGCCGCGTCGGCCGCAGCGTCGGCGGCGAGTGCGAGCAGCGTCGCCGCCGCGGCCGCGGCGAGTGCGAGCAGCGTCGCCGCCGCGGCCGCGGCGCTGCCCCCCCTCGCGTCGGAGCGGGAAATCCTCGACCAGTTTGCGCAGATCTTTACGGTCCTCGACGCGCGCAACTTCCAAGACGTGTTTGGCCTCCGCATGCCCGAACTGTTTGAGGACATTGTGCGCAATACGGCGGTGCTGGCCATCCCCCAACACTTTCTCGCCAACGTCAACATCTCCAAGTACTTTGCCGACATCCTGCTGTCGTTTGTCGTGTCGCAGCTGCCCGAACTCGGCGTCGCCCCGTCGCCGGCGGCGCGCCGCGCGCCGGCGCTGCTGCGCCTGTTTAAAATCCTGTTTGCGTCTGTGACGCTCTTTTCCGACAATGAGCCGGTGTTGCACCCGCACCTGGCGACGATTGTGCGGGGGTGCTTGACGCACGCGGCGGCGCAGCGGGAGCCCGGCAACTACTTGCAGCTGCTGCGGGCGCTCTTCAAATCCCTGTCGGTTGGAAAACACAAGCTGCAGTTTGAGCTGCTGTACCGGGACCTGATGCCGCTCGTCGAGTCGCTCTTCCAGTCGCTCCTCAAACTGCACGAGGGGCCCCACCGGCTCGCCCACCGGGACATCTTTATCGAGCTGTGCCTCATCGTGCCGGCACGGCCGTCGACCATCTTTCCGCACTTGTCCGACCAGCTCAAGCCCATCACCCTCGCGCTGTCGTCGGGTTCGGACTTGGTGGCGCTCGGCTTGAGGACGCTCGAGTTTTGGGTCGACACGCTGCAGCCCGACTACCTCGACCGGCTGCTCGTGGCGGTCGAGCCGGGCCTCACGCGCGCCCTCTTTCGCCACCTCCGCCCGGCGCCCTACGCGTACGGCGCGGCGGCGCTGCGGATTTTCGGCAAACTCGGCTCCCGCATGCGCCGCTACCCGCACGCGTTTGTCGACTTGGCCGCGTTCCCGCTGCAAGCGCACCCGGCGCTGCGGTTGCACTTCAAGTGGAATTCCGCCACCTCCCCGGCGGGGCTGCCGGCGGCAGCCGGCGCCGGCGTGGCCGCCGCGGGTGCCGACGCGGGCGCCGTGGCCGTCTGCGCGCCGGCGGGCGGGGGGCGGCCGGCCTCGGCCGGCGCGTCGGCGGGCGGCACGGCGGCGGCCGACGCGCCCTTTTTCGGCAGCTTCCAGCTGCCGCTCGATGACCTCGTGCAGCTCGCCGCCGAGGCGCTCCTCGACGAGCGGCCGCCCGGCCACCGCGCCGCCGACGGGTCCCACAAGAAGCGCGCGTACGAGTTGCTCAAGGCGTGCCTCTCCCCGTTTCTCGACCTCGACCTCCCAACGTCGCTCGTCGAGCGCGACGACGCGTCGGTGGCGGTGCGCACGCTCGCGCGCGACGCGCCGCCGGCAGCGGCGGTGCCGCCGCCCCTCCCCCCGGGGTTGGCCGCGGGCGTTGGCGCGCGCGCCGCGTCGGCCGAGGCACCCCGGCCGGGCTTTGGGCCGGCGCGCCGGCGGCGCACGCGGGCCATCCACCACTCTGAGGTCGTGACCGTCACGCGGTTGCTCGTCGGGCTGTTGGCGGCGCCGGGGGATACAGACCTGCTCCGCGCCTTTGACGTCGAGCGGCGGGACGCCGACGCGGCGGCGGCGGCGGCGGCGGCGGCGGCGGCGGCAGCGGCGGGGTCCCCCGCCGGCACTGCTCGCGGCGCCGCGGGTGTGGGCGCCAGCGCGGGCCGTGCCGCCGCGTCCGCGGCGGCGCCCGCCCCCCCCGTCGCGTCGATGGGCCCCCGCGTCTTTGCCGACGCCCTCTGCCGCCACTTTGCGCTGCTGCAGGTGCACCGCCTCGGCGCCTGCTCGGTCGGCGTCGGCGCGGACGTGGACCGCGCGTCGTTGCCGTCGGGCTCGGACGTGCGGCCGCCCGACGCGCTCGAGCCGGACCTCTTTGTCGCCGCCCTCGTGCAGGTGATTGCGCGGGAGCGGCGGGAGCACGCGGCGGCGGGGCTCGACGCGCTGCGCGCGTACGTGGACGCGCTCGTCGCGTTTGAGGCGCAGCGCCAGTGCTCGACCGTGGCGGTGGAGCGGGCGGCGGCGGCGGCGGCGGCGGCGGCGGCGGCGGCAGCGGCCGCGGCGGCGGCGGCGGCGAGCCGAGCCGCGGCCATGGAAGGGGTGGTCGGCACTGGCGGGGCGGCCGCCGATGGCAACGCGGCGGCCACGGATAAGGACGGGGACGTGGTCATGTCAGGCGCTGCCGGCGGTGCGGGTTCGGCGGCCAAGCCGGCCGCCGGAGCTGCCGCTGCGGCAGCGGCCTCTGCCAAGGGCAAGGCCGCGGCGGCCGCCTCCCCCCCAACCGGCCGGGAGCCCGCC
>Ga0114953_1002607_pt1 | contig 12491 bp, 6 predicted proteins | sample SidtaG_FD_87298 | JGI IMG/M metagenome (GOLD analysis project Ga0114953, IMG submission 87298) | Marine algal microbial communities from Sidmouth, United Kingdom - Sidmouth_Male2 metaG | ecosystem: Host-associated > Algae > Red algae > Unclassified | place: Sidmouth, United Kingdom | collected...
GGGTAACATCACTCCGGGTAACATCACTCCGGGTAACATCACTCCGGGTAACATCACTCCGGGTAACATCATTCTGGGTAACATCACTCCGGCCACGCAGCGCTGCGGGTATCTGGCCGTGTAGCAGAACGCAATCGATACCACCATTTCTGGTACTCAGTAGCGAGGACAGAGGTAATCGGGTACGCGCATGAGGTGCCGTTGTTGCAGTAAAAAGATTGCACGACCAGCCTCCATAAAAGCGGCTGAACTCCTTGCCCATAGCGGCGTAAAAAGATGCATCGCCGGCTAGACGTTCTCCATAGGGAGGGTTGGTGACAAGAAAGCCAGGTCCGTTGGCCGTGACGATGGCAGGCGGTGCGCTGGCTGCAGGCTGGCAACTCACCGAGACGCTTGCCACTAGCCCGGCAGCCTCGATGTTCTCAATGCAGCTATCTATAGCCTTGCTGTCCTGATCTGAACCGGCAATAATTACCGGCGATGGCCGAATTTTGGCCTGGGCGTCGGCAAGTAGCGATTGCCAGCCCGCTTCATTGTGGTGCTTCCAGCCCTGAAAACCGAAGTAGCTGCGGAGAAGCCCGGGAGCTTGTCGGGTGGCTATCATGGCAGCTTCAATAAGCAGAGTTCCGGAACCACAGAGTGGATCGTACAAGCTCTTGCCTTCCTCCACGGCATCAGGCCAGCCACTGGCAATAAGCACCGCAGCGGCAAGATTCTCCTTCAGAGGTGCTAATCCGCCAGAACTTCTATATCCCCGCCGGTGCAAACTGCTACCTGACAGATCGATGGCAATTCTTGCCTGATTACGGAAAAGGTACACGTTGATACGGACATCAGGTGTCGCCCTGTCGACATCCGGGCGTCGACCTTGATTTAATCGGAATTGATCTACGACGGCATCCTTGACCTTTAAAGCGCCATACTGAGAATGAGTGATTTCAGAATGGGCGGTGAAAAAATCAACCGCCAGCGAGCCATCTACATCCAGATGGACCGACCAGTCAATTGCCTGTACGAGCTCGTAAAGCATCTCAGGCGTGGATGCTGGCCCTCGATTAATCGGTAACAATACGCGATTGGCCAATCGCGACCACAAACAGGCTCGATAGCCATCGATAAGCGAACCAATGAAACGCACGCCAGCACCGGCGCTTTGAACATTGGAAAAACCAAGTTGCTGAAATTCGCTAGCAAGTAGCGCATCCAGACCTGTGCCGCAGCTTGCATAAAATTCGACATCGTGCGCAAATGACTGTAACGGCTCGGAAGAAGAGGACAACGGCGGATAACCTGTGTGGGATGCTGGCGGGTTGATTCATCGGGTCTGCACCGCATGGTGTCACCATAGTATACGAAGCTCTTCTGGCAACTGCTGCAAGAGAGCATAAATGATGCAAGGATATATATGAAACTGACAAGTTTTGGTGCAGCCGGGGAAGTCACGGGTTCATGCCACCTGATCGAGCTCAACGGCGCCAAGGTGTTATTTGATTGCGGGCTGATTCAGGGCCGCTCAAAGGATGAACTGCGCAACCACGACCCCTTCCCCTTCAACCCCGCCGAGCTGGACGCCATTGTCCTTAGCCATGCGCACATTGACCATTGTGGGCGCTTGCCTATTCTTCTGGATCAGGGCTACAAGGGCAAAATATACACACATGCCGCCAGTTGCGATCTGGTCAACATTCTGCTTAAGGATTCAGCTTACCTCAATGCCCGTGATGTCGAATATCGCAACAAGAAGCGCAAACGTGCTGGCAAAGAGCTGCTAAGCCCACTCTATGATCAGAAAGATGTCGAAAACACGCTCGATAGACTGCAGCCAGTTGCTTATCAGGAATCCGTTAACGTGGCGGTAGGGGTTACCATCAGGTTGTTTGACGCGGGTCATATTATTGGCTCTTCCATGGTTGAAATCACGCTGGTAGAAGGCGATCAGACACGAGTGGTGGTATTCAGCGGCGATCTGGGGCATCGCGGCTCGCCTATCCTGCGTGATTTCTCCTACCTTGAAAAAGCTGATCTTGTGTTGATGGAAAGCACCTACGGCAATCGTCTGCATAGGGATTGGGAAGAGACTCTCAAGGAGGTCAGCGGCATCGCCAGTGCGCTGAGTAGCGTGCGCGGCAATATCCTTATTCCAGCGTTTTCCGTAGGTCGCAGCCAGTTGATCCTCTACACCATGGCCCGCCATTTCAAGGAGTGGGAACTGGACAGGTGGCAGATTTTTCTCGATAGTCCAATGGCAATCAGAGCCAGTGAGGTGTATTTGAGCCACACAACTCTCTACGACGCTGAAGCATCAGAGTTCTATCGAAAAAATGGGCCTCTTCTGGCGATGCCTAATCTGAAATTTTCCGAAACGGCAGATGAATCCCGTGAAATTAACAAGATGCCGTCAGGAGCTATCGTAATAGCCGGAAGTGGCATGTGCACGGGTGGTAGAATAATGCATCATTTAAAGCACAATCTCTGGCGTGCGGATGCTCATGTCATTATCGCTGGCTACCAGTCACCTGGATCCCTTGGCCGCAAGCTGGTTGATGGCGAACCGAAGGTTCGGATCTGGGGAGATCAGATCAAAGTGAGGGCAAAAATTCATACTGTGGGGGGATTGTCAGCCCATGCAGATCAGCAAGGCTTGGTGGATTGGTACGCAAGCTTCAAAAACGCCCCGCCAGTTTTGCTGGTGCATGGCGAAAAACGTGCTTCCAAGGCATTGGCCAGCAAACTGACAGACGAGTATGGAGCGCGAGCAATGGTCGCCAGTCGGGGGAAATCAACCGATCTGCTTGCACTGGACAAATTCGGCCGCCAATCTGTCGCTTGAGTACATTCAAGGCCCATCTTTCAATCGTACGATAAAATCGTGTGCAAACTTAATTCAACGAGATCCCCATGAGTACTGAAGAAAGAGAATCGATGGAGTTCGACGTGGTTATCGTCGGCGCAGGCCCAGCCGGGCTGGCAACCGCTTGCAGACTGATGCAGATCGCTCACGAGTCAGAGCAGGAGATCAGCGTTGTGGTTCTTGAAAAGGGCTCGGAGGTCGGCGCACATATTCTTTCGGGTGCGGTTATTGAACCGAGGGCACTCGACGAATTGTTCCCTGACTGGAAAAACAACGGCGCACCGTTGACTACCGAGGTTACCCGAGACGACATCCTGTTTTTCACAAGCCCAGGTACATCGGTAAAGATGCCGAACTTTCTATCCCCGAAAACCATGCATAACCATGGCAACTATGTGGGCAGTCTGGGTAACCTGACACGATGGCTTGGCGAACAGGCCGAAGCCCTGGGTGTCGAAATATTTCCAGGCTTTGCCGCCGCCGAAATTCTCTATCATGATGATGGACGAATCAAAGGTGTAGCCACCGGTGATATGGGATTGGACATCAATGGCGAGCCGAAGGATGGTCATGAAAGAGGCATGGAATTACACGCCAGATACACCGTGTTTTCCGAAGGGTGCAGAGGACATTTAGGCAAGCAGCTTATAGAGAAATTCAAACTCGATGCCGGTAAATCCCCTCAACACTATGGCATCGGCATTAAAGAGCTCTGGCAGATTGATCCTGAAAAACACGAGCAAGGCGTGGTAGTACATGGTGCTGGATGGCCATTATCTGAAACAAAAACCACCGGTGGCGGGTTTATGTACCACCTCGAAAACAATCAGGTTGTCGTCGGTCTGATTATAGATTTGAACTACTCCAATCCGCATCTCAGCACGTTTGATGAGTTCCAGCGCTTCAAACAGCACCCGGTCATCAAAGAGGTACTAGGCGGTGGTGAGCGAATCAGCTATGGTGCGCGTGCCATTGTCAAGGGCGGGCTTAACTCCTTGCCGAAGATGAGTATGCCGGGTGCGCTTTTGATTGGTTGCGATGCGGGAACACTGAACTTTGCCAAGATAAAAGGCACACACACGGCCATGAAATCCGGCATGGTTGCTGCCGACACTATCGCTGCTGCACTAGCTAATGGTGATGAAGGTCGTGAGCTCACTGAGTACGATGAAGCATTCATGCAGAGCTGGGCAGGTGATGAATTGAAAAGTTCAAAAAACTGGGGGCCAGCGTTGCATAAGTTCGGAATGTATCTCGGTGGCGCCTACAACTACCTTGATCAGAATTTTTTCGGCGGCAAGCTACCCTTTAATTTCAAGGACGATAAACCCGACTACGATTGTCTGCAACCTGCCAACATCAGTTTTCAGCCTGAATATCCAAAACCTGATGGCAAGTTAACGTTTGATAAACCCTCCTCAGTGTTTCTGTCGGGCACCAACCATGAAGACAATCAGCCTGTGCATTTACAGCTCAAGGATTCTTCTGTTCCGATACAGATAAACCTTCCTCGATATGCAGAACCTGCTCAGCGCTATTGTCCTGTAGGCGTCTATGAGGTGGTTGTAGAAAACGATGTGCCTCGCTTTCAGATCAACTCGCAAAACTGCATTCACTGCAAAACCTGCGATATCAAGGATCCTGCCCAAAACATCACCTGGGTGGTGCCAGAAGGCGGTGGCGGACCTAACTACCCAAACATGTAAAAATCTAAGGCAAAGCCTTCTGGGCTGCCTGGAGTCTGTCCGGGAACCGACTGCTCGATTGCAGGCAAGCAGTTACCGGACAGGCCCCTGACGGGCAGAGTCTCAATTAGTCTGGCTTTGCAGCTGGCGGCTTGGGCTTTGCCACCCGTGGTGCGCGCTTGGCTTTCGGTTTGTCATCGGTTGATGCCGTTTTCTTCGCAGCCGCTTTTTTAGCTGTCTTTTTAGCAGCGGGCGCCGCTACCGCTTTCGGTGCTGCTTCGGATTTGCTATCAGCTGCTGGAGCTGTCTTGCGGGCGCGTACTACCTTCGCAGGTTTTTCCGTTGGGTTTGCGGCAGTTGTAGTATCTACAGCGGCTTTAGGCTTTCTTGGGGCGCGAGGTTTCGGTTGTTGCGGCGTTGCAGGTTGTTCTACGGGTGCAGCGGGCGCCGACTGAGCAGCCACCGCTTGTGGAGCTGGCATGGGCGTCGGTGATGGGGCCTTATGAGCCGCAGGCTCACCGGATTGCACAGAGTTGCTCTGCTGATCGTTGGTCGTGGCCTCTTCGGCCTGACGGTTCTGGCCTCTGTTCTGGTTCCGGTTATGACGATTCTGATTACGGTTCTGACCGCGATTCTGATTACGATTGTTTCGATTGTTGCGGTTACCCTGGCCCTGCGGAGCTTGACCCTGACTTTCGCCCTGACCCTGTTGCCGATGGTTGGGGTTTTGCTGACTAGCTTGCCCGGATTGCTGTCGATTGTTGCGCTGCTGCGAATTCGCATTGCGGGGCTGGCGGCCCTGAGCATTACGCCTCTGTCCTCGATTGCCACCTTGTGCGTTGGGATTTCGCTGATTAGCACGACCTTTTCCGCGATTGCTTCTTCCACGCGATGTATTAGCCATAACCAGGCTACCCACCTGATAGGGGTCTTCCATGCCAACCAGGTTGCTGTCTGAGGGAAAACGATTATTGACGTTTAGTCTGTCGCGATTTCCAAAATTGTCATCTTCGTATTCAATCGCAGTTGGCACTTCCGGCAAGGCCCGATTGCCGATGTTATCCATCTCCTCGGTTATCTCTCGCGGTGGACGAAGCGCCCGATTGCCTTTTTCTATGCGATTACCGATATTGTCATCATTGCCGCCACGCTTACGGTTTTGTGGTCGGGGCTTACGCTTGCCCCGATTGCGATTATTGCTATCGGCCGAACCAGCGCCATCTGCACGCTGTGCACCGCCTGACTGGTTTCTGCCTCTGCCACGTCGTTGATTGTTACGCCGGCTGCCCTCCCCTCCCGATCCACTTCGTGGCTTATCGCCGCCTGATGAGGGTGGAGTATTACTTGATCCGGACTGTAAATCGCTGTTCGTCATACGTCTAACATAACCATGATTTGATCAACTCTTCGTTCTTTTTCTGTCCGTGAATTCTTCTCACGACATCGTAACCTTACGCGTAATCGTTTGGTCGTAGCGGGCCAGTCATTAACGAAAAACCAACGAGGCATATTGGATTCGCTTAACCGGGAACCATTGTTTATATCGACCCTATCTAAAGAAGCGCCTTGTGTAACGTGTTGGCCCGTTATATTTGCCTAGTGAACGCCAGATGCAAATAAATACTGTATGCGCGATATCGGTAACATTGAGCAACCGCCAAGTGTGTCACTTGCCAGAGCCGTGCAAGGCCGCCTGCACAGCGCTGAAAAAGTCGAGACGCCACCGCACTTACACCTTTCGACTATCTGTGGCACAGCACCGAGGCTATCAGTTCCTGACCAGCTAGACTATTATGCACTACATTCGGACCATTTATGAAATACCCTGTGGAGATTGTATTGAAATACGCTGCAGTTTTCGTTGCTGTGTAGCGGTTTCATGTCTCACCAGTTGTGTTCGCCCATGATATTGGTCAATCCGAACCCGCTCCTCAGCCGGCTTTTTGCTTAATCGCCAAATTACTTGGCCTGTTGTGTGCCTGATTTCCTTCCTTTCACCTGATACGTTAAACAGCATCCCACTACGTGAATACAGAATCCCTAGCTCGTTGGCAATTGGAATGGTTCGGCAACATCCGGGCCGATATTCTTGCCGGACTTGTCGTCGCTCTGGCGTTGATTCCTGAGGCAATCGCCTTTTCCATCATCGCAGGTGTTGATCCCAAACTCGGCCTCTACGCTTCGTTTTCGATTGCGGTAATTGTTGCAATCACTGGTGGCAGACCCGGTATGATCTCGGCCGCCACGGCAGCCACGGCCGTGTTGATGGTCACTCTGGTAAAAGAACATGGCCTTCAATATCTCTTGGCTGCCACAGTTCTGGCTGGCCTGATACAGATTGTGGCAGGTATTTTAAAGCTGGGGTACGTGATGCGATTTGTCTCGCGCTCTGTCATGACAGGGTTCGTGAATGCCCTGGCCATACTTATTTTTATGGCGCAACTGCCAGAACTTATCGACATACCCAACCCCTTACTCACATATGTAATGGTGGCAGCTGGTCTGGCTATCATCTATTTGCTGCCCAGGCTCACTAATGTAGTCCCTTCGCCACTGGTTTGCATCGTTATCCTGACATCGGTCTCTTTGCTCATTGGACTTGACGTCAGAACGGTAGGTGACATGGGAGAGCTACCTGATTCACTACCCATATTCCTGTTACCGGATATTCCGTTAACATTCGAAACACTCATGATCATTCTGCCCTACTCCCTTGCAGTGGCGGCAGTGGGATTGCTGGAGTCGCTTATGACAGCCTCCATCGTGGACGAACTAACCGACACGCGCAGTGACAAGAACCGCGAGTGTATTGGTCAAGGCATCGCCAATACGGCCACTGGCTTTATTGGCGGTATGGCAGGCTGCGCGATGATTGGACAGTCAATAATCAACGTCAAGTCAGGTGGTCGCGGTCGACTTTCCACATTTTGCGCCGGTATTTTTTTACTGCTTATGATCGTCTTTCTGGGCGACTGGGTTAAGCAGATACCCATGCCGGCTCTGGTCGCCATCATGATCATGGTATCCATTGGCACTTTCAGCTGGTCATCGCTTGGTAATCTGCGCGACCACCCGCGCAGCTCCTCTGTTGTCATGCTGGCTACGGTCATTGTCGTCGTCGCTACGCATAACCTGGCCATCGGGGTGTTAGTGGGTGTACTGTTTTCGGGCATCTTTTTCGCCTGGAAAATTTCACAGATATTCCGTGTCACTTCCCGGTTATCCGACGATGAGCGCCAACGCACTTACAAAGTGGAAGGGCAGCTGTTCTTTGCTTCCAGCGATGAATTTACCGCCTCCTTCGACTTCAAGGAGGCCTTGGAGACGGTTATCATTGACGTCAGCAATGCGCATATATGGGATATTTCCAGCGTACAGGCACTTGACATGGTGGTCATGAAATTCAGGCGCGAAGGCAGCGAGGTGGACATTATCGGGCTGAACGAAGCCAGTGAAACCATCGTCGATCAACTAGCGGTGCATGACAAACCCGGTGCACTTGACGATATGATGGGTCACTAACCAAGGAAGACAGCCTGTGTCTAAATTAGTAGCAGTTATCGATGGGTCCGCCTACTCGGCCAGTGTCTGCGAGCACGCAGCGTGGATTTCAAACCGGGCAGGCAGCGAGATCGATGTAGTCCATGTGTTGGGACGTCGCAACGTCTCTAGTGAACCGTCTAATCTGAGCGGCAGTATAGGCTTGGGAGCCCGGTCTGCGTTGCTGACGGAACTTGCAGAACTGGATGCACAAAAAGCCCGTCTGGCCCAAAAGCGCGGACGCGCCATTCTCGACGATGCTGAATCCCTGTTAAGCTCTCGAGGCGTACAAAGCGTGCATACCAAGCTTCGAAACGGCGAAATTGTCGAGACAGTCCAGGATATGGAAGCCGATGCCGATTTGCTTGTTTTAGGCAAACGAGGTGAGGCAGCAGACTTTGACAAAGGGCATCTGGGCTCAAATCTGGAGAGAGTGATACGCTCGACCAGCAAGCCGGTGCTCGTAGCCTCCCGCGCTTTTAAACCCATTAGCCGGGTCTTGTTTGCTTTTGATGGTGGTAAAAGTTCGCTGAAAGCTATCGAGTTTCTTTCGCAGGCTGCTCACTATAGCGACCTACCCTGCCACGTTCTTATGGTCGGAACTGAGACACCGGACCATCGACGTCAGGTAGAGGGCGCTGTAGCTGCACTGAAAAAAGGCGGCTTTGAGGCCACTTGCGCTATCGTGCAGGGGCAGGCAGAATCAGTGATCACAGATCAGGTGGAAACAGAAGGGGTTGATCTTGTCGTGATGGGAGCCTATGGCCATTCGCGCATCCGTAACCTGATAATAGGCTCGACAACAACAGAGATGATCCGTTCGTGCAAAGTTCCTGTTTTATTGTTTCGGTAATTTGAAAATACCGTTATCGTCAGCATATACTGGTTTAAATCAAACTCTGGCAGATATCTCTTGAACGATCTGAAACAACAACTAGCTCCTGGCTGGAGTGCCGTTAATATCGGTATCACAGTGATCCTGTTTATCCTTTCCTGGCAACTGGCTCTTGTAATGGTTGCGTACATCATATGGGGAAAGAACCTGGGACTGGACCTCAGCAAGCCTGCAACACTTGGTACTTTCGCTCGTCGGATAGGGGTAGCATTCAAAGCTGCTATCAATGCCTTCAAGGGCCCTTCATCGCCCTAGTTGTCTTCCTGCGGCAGCCAAGCCGCACTCGCCCGGCACGACGGATTTGGGCGAAAATCCGGCTATACAAGCGACCAACAACTCCGCTGCGGGAGCACAGGGGTGGCCAGCAATACGCTTATTTTTTGTCTCCAGCCCCCGTCTCCAGCCTTCTGGCGACGCGCCCGGGCATTAAAACCGAGAACATTTTCTCGTTCTATTATTGTTCTAGCGTATAGATGAAACCCAGATGCGTAATAATTCCGGCCTTTTAGCCGCTAACCATTCATCAATGGACACAACCGTGTTCGCTATTGAGACTGGTTCATGCTGGCGTGTAAACAAGCACTTCAAATCCTGACGCATTTTGCGGCTTCGCAGTGCTTGCCAGGTGCCAGATGGTATGAACGAGCACGAAACAATTCAGGACCTTGTGTTCCAGCGCGGCAATTGCTTGCCGCGTGAGCAGGCGCTTGCTACAGAAGAGCTTTTCTGCCGCATGCGAAGCACTGTTTGATTCTCCAAAAATTCTGTGTTTTGCTTTCGTCATCCTCTGCGCGCTGCCAACGGTTTTTTTTACAGCAAGCAATCTCAGCATACAGCAGCTGGAAGACCAGGCACAACAGGACGCCATCACGATTTCGCAACACATTGGTGAGCGTATTGGCATTATTAATACGGTGCTAGCCTCCATGGTTGGTCTGCAAGATGTGACATCAGACGTTGATCATGACAAGCTGCTGCAGTTTTTTGACGATATTCTGAAAAATGCCAGGTACATAAAAAATCTGGGACGATATGAGCAGCTGACACATGAGCAACGCGAGTCATTCGAGTCATTGATGAGCCACAACGGATACTCGGGTTTTAGCATCTCGCAATTTAACGATAACGAAAAATTTGGTGTTCGCACCGCGCAGGACACTTATTACCCCATATCCATCGCTGGCCCATTACACGCTACTGTGCCCGGATTAATAGGTACTGATCTGGCTTCACTGCCAGGATTTAACGAAGCATTTGAAAACGTGGGTAGCGGTGAAAATTCCAATATCATTACCTTGTCTGACAATTGGCCACTGGACGGCGATCTTATGGCTATTCGACCTGTTGCAACATTTGGTTCGTTGAGCACAACGATAGTATCCCCTGGCGAAGTTGGTCTTGGGAAAACAGCCGGTGGCTTCTGGCTAACTTTGGATATTGAAAATCTGTTTCATGAACTTGCAGATGTCGTCAGTCAATTTCATGTATCCATTGAGTTTGTCAACGGTATCAATCGCACCTCCATCTATTCAGCACGCGGCGTTGAAGACCAGTCGCTCTATCTGAGTTGGCTATACCCTGCGAACTCATTCAAGGAAGTCTGGAAAGTATCAGCAACTACCTCACTAGTCATCACACTTGAACAGTCTGTGGGTTTGAGTCTATTGACGTTGGTATTTTCAATTGTAGCCCTGCTAATGACAGTTCTGATTGCCATAATGTTCAGCATGCACCTAGCGGGTAAAAAACAGATTGAAAAAGAACGACATGAAGGACTTGAAAAACTGTTGAAAGCACGAGAAAATGCAGAGAAAACGCTAAATTCAGTTCCAGATGCGATCATTACACTCGATCCGGCCATGCTCATCGTACACATCAACCCGGCAGCAGCCATCTTTTTTAATACACGAGCCTCTCTGGCTATTGGTCAGCATATAAAATCTCTAACCCAGTTTAATCACGCATCAGAAAACAACGCCCTGCTCAACATAAACAGCGAACTGATATCACTAGGGCAAAATAGCAAAAAGGAATTTGATGTCACGCCTGTAGGGACTGCAGATGAAGATTTTGTGCTTCGCATGAGTCTTTCCAGCTCGCATGATCATCATGACAAGGTTACAGGACACGTCATCGTCCTGCGAGACATCAGTCATGCACGACGCTTGACACGCAAGCTGGCATACCAGGCGAACTATGATGCTCTCACAGGATGTACCAACAGGCATCATTTTGAGAAGACTATGGAGCATCTGGTTGAACTGATGCCATCAACCGGAAATACCCATACACTCTGCTACATGGATCTTGATCAGTTCAAGGTGGTCAATGATACCTGCGGCCATAGCGCTGGCGACCAATTATTAAAAGAGCTGACAAAGAGCCTGCAACTGATGGTTCGCGCACAAGACACGCTTTCAAGATTGGGCGGAGACGAGTTTGGACTGATCATTGTAGAAGTCGATGAAGTAGAAGCTACCGCCATAGCCGAACGTATCTTTGAATTTTTTCAGCACTATATCTTTACACATCAAGGCAATACATTTTCTGTCAAGGCCAGCATTGGCATTGTTCACATGAACTCACTTTGTGCCAATAGCAAGGATATAATGGCAGCTGCTGATATCGCCTGCTACGAGGCCAAGGATAGCGGACGTAACAGCATGTCAATTTATTGCAAGGATAGTATGTCTGAACGCTCAGTTGCGCTCAACTGGCTGCCCAGATTGCAAAGCGCGCTTCGAAACAATGAGTTCAGGCTCTACGCCCAAGCTGTGGCTACTCTTCAACCATTGAACGGTGAACAGCCCATAGCGCATTTCGAGTTTCTACTGCGTCTTGCTGACAAGGACGGTACTGAAATAACGCCTTGGCAGTTCATTCAGGCTGCCGAGCGTTATGATCTGATGCGAGAGATAGACCGCTGGGTTATTGGCAATGCCTTGGAATGTATGGCACGCTATTCAACAGGCGTAGCTGGCAACTGCAGCTTTTCGATCAACCTTTCAGGACAGTCAGCAGCCGATCCGACAATGAAGTCGTTTATAAAAGATCAATTGGCGCAACATGAGGTTGATCCCACTCGAGTTTGGTTTGAATTGACTGAAACCGCAGCTATTTCGCATTTCTCAGTAGCTATCGATCTTATTAAAAGTATTCAGTCAAACGGTGCCAAAGTTGCACTAGATGATTTTGGATCGGGGCTGAGTTCATTTGGTTACTTAAAAAATCTACCTATCGATATCCTCAAGATAGATGGGCAATTTGTTAAGGAGATTGCCAAAAATCCGATAGATCGGGAAATGGTAGCTGCCATTCACCGTGTTGGCGAATCAATGAATATCAAGACAGTTGCCGAGTTTGTGGAAGATCAGGCTATAGTTGACGAGCTTGTTCGCATCGGTGTCCACTATGCCCAGGGCTTTCATATAGGGCGACCTGTGCCGGTGGAGGAGGCAATCACCTTGCTTGAGAATCAAGCCAAGGCTGCCTGATGCCGCATGAATACCGGTTCAGAGAC
>Ga0114953_1002619_pt1 | contig 12461 bp, 13 predicted proteins | sample SidtaG_FD_87298 | JGI IMG/M metagenome (GOLD analysis project Ga0114953, IMG submission 87298) | Marine algal microbial communities from Sidmouth, United Kingdom - Sidmouth_Male2 metaG | ecosystem: Host-associated > Algae > Red algae > Unclassified | place: Sidmouth, United Kingdom | collected...
AAACGGACGCGTCGGACCACGAACGCAAGACCGATTGGCAACGTCAAGTGTTCGCTATTGCCACCCGATAATCACGAGCGCCCTGCCGTCATGCCGCGCAGCATCACCGACATATCATGCGAAGAAAGTCACCTGGTGGGGCGAATATCGGGTGCGCTGGTCGAGCCGAAGGTTGGGCTTGACCGCAAGCGATGACCCGCACGAGAATGTCAACGCGTCTATGCCGAGAGCCCCTGCAGGTGTGACCCGTCAGGTCACGTCATCAGTGGGTCGGCGATGTGCAGGCCCTGCCGTTCGGCTGCCTCGCACAGCGTTCGGTCGGCGCTTGAGAAGACCGCTGCGCTCACGAAGAGGGCCGCTGCGAGATGGATTGCGTCGTCGCCCCTCGGCGACTCGCTCTCCGCGAGCTGCGCTGCGCTCTCGACAAGTTCGCTTGTCACGTCAACAAAATGGAGATTGTCCACGAACGCGGCCAACTCCGCCTTGGCGAGGTGCAGCTGATCGACTGAGAGCCGGTTGCCTCGTGCCGCTGCGGCGAGAGGAACAGCGTGTGAGATGTTCTAGGTTGTCTTCGTGGCTGTGCAATCGATCGAGCGGGCGTTTTCGATTCTGCGCGCCCTGGCGGTGCGGCCGAGCGGTGTCACTGATCTGGCCGAGCGGGTCGATCTTCCGAAGTCGACCGTGGCAAGGCTGCTCAGCGCGCTCGAGACCGAAGGCGCTATCGAGCAGTCCCATGTCGGCGGCGACTACCGCCTGGGACCTGCGATCGAGGAAATCGCCGGCGGCTCATCGCAAGGACGCAGTCTGATTGCGGCGGCGCAACCCTTCCTGGTCGATCTCAGTGAGCGAACCAAGGAAGCGAGCGGGCTCGACATTCTCGAAGGTCGAGAAGTGCAGTTCATCGACATGGTCGAGTCAGGCCAAGATGTGCAGATCCGTGACTGGACGGGCGAGGGCGGACCAGCCCATTCGCTGTCGGCCGGTATTGCCATCCTGGCCCACATGAACGATCGAGAGGTGCAGGCCTACATCAAGGGTGGTCTCGAACCCATGACACCTCACACGTTGCAAACTGCAGACGAGCTGCATGAACGCCTGACTCAGACTCGCTCGGCGGGCTATGCGTGGGTCTATGAAGAGTTCGCCGAAGGAATCAACTCGGTGTCGGCGCCGGTGTTCGGTCCCGATGGCGTGGTGGCTGCGTTGCGTATTCACGGGCCGACCTATCGCTTTCCCGACCCGGATCGCAGCCACGACATCGGGCTGTTGATAGCGGCAGCTGCTCAGCAACTCAGCGAGCAACTGCAAGAGTTCGACCAATAGATCGGAATCACGATGACCCCTGACGAGTTGCAGGACGCAGTTGCCGGCGACGAGATCGACACTGTCGTGGTCGGATTCACCGACCACTACGGGCGGCTGCTCGGCAAGCGCTTCGACGCTGGCTTCTTCCTGGAATCGGGACTGACCGACGGCACCCATGCCTGCGACTACCTGTTGACGGTCGACATGGACATGGATCCCGTCGAGGGGTTCGAGTTCGCCAACTGGAACGGCGGCTACGGCGACTTCCATCTGGTGCCCGACATTTCGACGTTGCGACGCGCCGCGTGGACCAAGCGCACCGCCTTGGTGTTGTGCGACGTCGAGTCGAACGCCACACACGAACTCGTGCCGGTTGCGCCACGATCGATACTGCAGGCCCAGGTCGCCAAACTCGAGTCGGCTGGGTTTGCCTCGGCGGCGGCGTCGGAGCTCGAGTTCTTCCTCTACCGCGACTCGTACCGCCAGGCCCACGACAAGAACTACCACCAACTCGAAGCGGGTGGTTGGTACGTCGAGGACTACCACCTGGTGCAGGGTGCCCGGGTAGAGGACTATGTCGGCGCTGCCCGTCGTGCGTTGTCGGCTTCGGAGATCCCGGTCGAGAATTCGAAGGGTGAAGCCGCCATCGGGCAGCACGAGCTCAACGTGCGCTACGCCCCCGCTCTGGCGATGGCTGATCGACATGTCGTGATGAAGCAAGGCATGAAGGAGCTCGCAGACCAGCTCGGAGTGAGTGTTTCGTTCATGGCCAAGCCCCATACCGATCAGCCCGGCAGCAGCTGCCACCTGCACGTGTCGCTGTGGCAGCACGACAAGAACGTGTTCGCCGAAGATGCATCGCACCCAGACCTGTTCCGTTGGTTCCTGGGCGGCTGGATGAAGCACACCCCCGAGTTGATGCCGTTCTATGCGCCGACCGTGAACTCCTACAAGCGCTACCAGTCGAAGTCATGGGCGCCGACTCGAATCGCCTGGTCCCACGACAACCGCACGACCTCGTTTCGTATTGTCGGCTCGGGCCAGAGTCGCCGGATCGAGTGCCGACTACCGGGTGCCGACGCAAATCCGTACCTGGCATTTGCGGCGGCGATTGCCAGCGGACTCGACGGCATCGACCAACAGATTGAACCGCCAGCCGAACTCGTCGGCGACGCCTATGCCAGCGATGCCGCCGAGATCGAAACCACACTGCAGGCCGCAAACGATCGCTTCCGCCACAGCACAGAAGCTCGCCGGTTACTCGGCGACGATGTCGTCGACCACTACGGACACCATTTCGCTGTCGAATGCGCCGCGTTCGACCGCGCCGTGACCGATTGGGAACGCCAGCGTTACTTCGAACAGATCTGACCGGCTACTGCTGATCCCCCAGACCTGACCGAGTTGGCGCGTCCCCACGGTCCCGAGTGCAATGTAGGTGCCATGGCTCGCGGTTGAGGCACCGCTACTCTCGCAGGCGATGAAGTTCCTCCGGCCACTTGGCTGCCTGATGCTGGCCATCGTCCTGACCGCTGCATGCGGCAGCAGCGACGAACCTGCAGGTACGTCGCCGTTCGACGCTGTCTTGATCGATCTGTTCGGGACCGATGACACCGATGCGTACCTGGCCGATACCGATCAGCGAGCTTCAGAACTGGTCATGGCCTGCATGAACGAGGCCGGTTTCGAATTCGTGATCGATCCCGCCACCGAGCCGCCCGAGCAGCGTGAGGCAATGGATCTCGAAGCGGCCACGGCCGACGGCTTCGGGATCATTTCCGACTTTCGATCCCAGTTCGATGGCTTTGACCCGAGAGTTCCTCTGGCCCCGGATCCGAACGCTGTCTACCTGTCGGGTCTCTCCAGGACAGAAGCCGACCGGTTCATCTTCACGCTCGAAGGGCCCGAGGCCGAGCCTGGTCAGCGACAAGAGGGCGGCTGCTACGGGCAGGCCAGCGACGAGGCCTACGCAAACTGGCTTCGCTTCTCCTCCGCGCTGCCGAACTTCACCGTGCTGGGTGAGGAGCGCGACACCCACCCAGACTGGCTTGCGGCTCGCGCCGAATGGCAAACATGCATGCTTGATCGAGGGCTCGACTACTCCGAACCCGATGCCATCCGCACCGATGTGATCTCACTCATGCGTGAAACCGTGAACGAAAAGTACCCCGGAAGCCAACTCCCGCTGATCGAGGTCGATGGCGTGTTCCAGTTGGACCCCGAGGTCGACGTGCTGCTCGACGAACTGGCGGCGTTCGAACGCGACGCCGCAGTCGCCAATGTCGAGTGCACCGAGCCCTTGGCAGAGAAGTTCGATGACGTTGAACGACTCGTGCAACAGGAGTTCGTCGATCGCAACCAAGAGACGATCGATGCACTCCTCGCTGCATCTGTCGATGCAACTCGCTAGTGCCACCATGAGCTTGCCGATCAAGGTCATTCGCAGCCAGCGACGCAAGAAATCCAGTGCGGCCCGCGTGGTCGATGGCGTGATCGAGGTGCGCATACCGTCGTGGATGAATGCGCAACAAGAGGCCGAGGCTGTGGCGTCGTTGACCGCTCGCATCGAGAAGAAGCGCAGCATCAGCGAGTCTGGTGTCGACTTGATGGTCCGGGCACGCAGACTGGCACACATCTACAAGCTGCCCGTTCCCCTGCAGATCAAGTGGGCCACGAATCAGAACACTCTCTGGGGTTCATGTTCCTTCGACGACGGCATCGTGCGCATCTCATCGCGGCTCGTCGATGTGCCCGACTGGGTGTTGGACTATGTGATCCTGCACGAGATCACCCATCTCGTCGAGTCGAACCATGGCGCCGAGTTCCACCGCCTGATGGACCGGTACCCGAAGTGCGAGCGCGCCGAAGGATTCCTGGAAGCCATGGCGTGGGGCGCCCGCTGAAAGTCACCTCCCCAGGGGAGATGGCTCTGGTCGATGACGCTAGGCCAGGACCGACTCGCGCCAGTCGTTGGTCGCTTCGACCTGGTTGAAGGTGAAGACGTGCAAGCCGGTCACACCCAGGTCCAAGAGGTCGCTGCTGAGTGGCAGCAGCAGATCATTGGGGTCGTAATTCACGGTCGTCATCATCTTGATGACTGCACCGACGTTCTTGCGCAAGTACTTGAGCGAGTCGCCGATACCGAGACGGGCGCCCATGGTGAGCAACTTTGCTTTGTCGACCACACCGGAGATGCCGAGATGTACCGGCAGGGTGAGCCCCATCTCGCGCTCGACTCGTAGCCATTTGGCAATGGCATCGGGGTCGAAGCACATCTGGGTACTGCAATAACCCTGCACCCCTGCCTCGGCGAGTAGTCGTTGCTTCTCGTGCAGGGCCCATCGGAGTCGATCGTTGGACAAGAAGGCGTGACCGTCGGGATAGGCGGCGACGCCGATCGTGGTCAGGCCGTGATCGGTTGCGAGGAAGTCGGCCAGGAACTCGACCGCACCCGGGTACTCGCCGGGCTCTTCGGCATCACCGCCGACGACAAAGATCTTGGACAACCCGAGTTCACGACACCATGTTGCCAGTTCCACGGCATGCGTGTGGTCGCGAATCATCCGGGCCGAAACGTGCGGAATGGGCGCGAAGCCCTTGGCTTGCAGCTCGGCCGTGAGTCGCTGGGTCTCTTCGATTCCCTTGGTGGGTGAACAGGTGACCGAGACTTCGGCTCCGGACGGCAGTGCTGCAACGGCTGCGTCCAGGCTCTTGAGCGGGACCAGTTCGAATGTCATTGCGTTCGTCAGCGCAACCCGATGTGCTTGCGCTTCGGGCGATTCGTCGAACTTCTTACTTGCGAACAAAGCCATGATCAACTCAGGTTGATGATGTTGCCGTTTTCGTCAAGGTCGATCGCAGCTGCTGCGGGGACCTTGCCGAGACCGGGCATGGTGCGCATGTCGCCGCACAGCGGATAGATGAAACCAGCACCGACGCTGGCTCGAACCTCGTTGACCGGCAGCGTGAATCCCTTGGGTGCACCCTTGAGTTTGGGGTCGTGGCTCGTGGACAGGTGTGTCTTGGCAATGCACACGGGCAGGTTGCCGAAGCCCGATGCTTCGTACAACTCGATGGCCTTGGTCGCTGCGGCAGAGTATTCGACATCGCCGGCACCGTAGACCTTCGTGGCCACGGTATGGATCTTGTCCTTGAGACTCATGTCGTCGGGGTAGAGCACTTCAAAATTGGACTCTTCTTCGGCGGCTTCGGCCACGGCATTTGCCAATTCGGCGGCACCTGCTCCACCGTCGGCGAAGTGGGTGGTCACCGCCGCCCGAGCGCCGTATTCCTCGGCGATCTCCTTGATGGCGGCAATGTCTGAATCGTGATCGCCGGGGAACACATTGATGGCCACCACCGGGGTCACGCCGTGGATCTGCATGTTCTCGAGTTGCTTGCGCAGATTGTCGCCTCCCTGGTGTACTTCTTCTGGATTCTCGGCCAGGATCGCTTCGGGTAATGGCTTGCCAGCGATGATCTTGTGGTTGCCCGAGTGAGCCTTGAGACCTCGAACCGTCGCTACCAGCACGGCAGCGTCGGGTGCAATGCCCGAGTAGCGGCACTTGATGTTGAAGAATCGCTCGGCACCCATGTCGGCACCGAAGCCCGCCTCGGTCAACAGGAAATCGCCGGTGTGGATACCGATCTGGTCGGCAACGATCGAGCTGTTGCCGGTGGCGATATTGCCAAAGGGTCCGGTGTGTACCAGCGCCGGTTGACCTTCGAGGGTCTGCATCAGGTTCGGCTTGATGGCCTCTTTCAAGATGACGGCCATCGAGCCGGCGACCTTGAGTTCTTCGGCTGTGACCGGCGTGCCGGCCTTGGTGTAACCAACAACGATGCGACCAAGACGTGCTCGCAGATCCATGAGACTCGTACACAGCGCCAACGCCGCCATGACTTCGGAAGCAGCGGTGATGTCGAAGCCGGTTTCGCGGGGCACACCGTCGAGGCGGCCACCCAGGCCAATGGTGATGTTGCGCAACGCCCGATCGTTGACATCGAGCACTCGGCGCCAGGTGATGTTGTACAGATCCAAAGCAAGCTCGTTGCCGTGAAACAGATGAGCGTCGAGCATGGCCGAACACATGTTGTGCGCCGCAGTAACGGCATGCATGTCGCCGGTCAGGTGCAGGTTGAATTCCTCCATTGGAATGACCTGGCTATAGCCGCCACCTGCGGCGCCGCCCTTGATCCCAAAGGTCGGGCCCATCGATGGTTGGCGGATTGCAATGGTCGCCTTCTTGCCGATATGCCCGAAGCCCTGCCCCAGGCCCACGGTCGTGGTGGTCTTGCCCTCGCCCAGCGGAGTCGGGGTGATTGCCGACACGACGACGTACTTTGCCTTGGGGCGATCTGCCATGGCTTCGATGGCATCGAGTGACACCTTGGCGGCGACCTTGCCGTAGGGCTCGAGGAACTCGTGGGAGATTCCGGCGGTGTCGGCAATCTCGGTCAGCGGCTTCAGCGGTGCCGCCTGCGCAATCTCGAGATCGGATGGAAAACTCATTTGGCGGCCCCCTTAGGCGACGAAGTTAGAGGCTATCACAGTGTTCCGCAATGTGGTCTCGTTCCACAATACGGAACACGGCTGCGAGCTCAGTAACCCCGAGCCCGGTCGAGCATGGGGCCAGGTTCTTCACCAGCACGCAGCAGTGCAACGTTGGCGGCAATGAGAGTGGCGGCGCTGCGCACCTGGGTCATGCCCGAGATGTGCGGCGTGAGCGTGACCGCCGGATGGGTCCACAGCGGCGACTCGTCGGCAGGAGGTTCGGGTTCGCTCACGTCGAGCACCGCAGCAGCAATCGGACCGTGATCGAGCGCCTCGATCAGATCTGCTTCGCTGGCCAGCACCGTGCCCCGACCCACGTTCACGAAGATCGAACCCGGCGCGAATTGCGCCAGTCGCTCTGCGGTCAGCAGCCCGATCGTGGCATCGGTGCTCGGCAACACGTTGACAACGGCCTCACTGGCGCCCAGGAAATCACCAAGCTGATCGATGCCGGCGTAGTGGGTGACACCCGCTTCGTCTCGCCCTGATCTGGTCCACGCATTCACGGCATAGCCGAGCTCGGCGAAGGCGCGACTTATACGGGAGCCGATCTCGCCGTAGCCCAACACGCCAACCCGATACCGGTAGGGCTGAATGATGTCAGGCACCTGCCACTCGCCTTGGCGCTGCGCTTCTTCGAGTTCGGCGAAACGACGCTGATGTCGCAGAATCCAGGCCACTGCATACCCAGCCATCTCGTTGGCCATCTCCGGGTCGGCCAGTCGCACGACCGGCAGATCCATGCCGGGTTGTTGCCACTGTTCGGTGCCGGCTCCCTGACACAGAATGAGTTTCAGGTTCGGCATCGAAGCAAGTTCGTCGGCGGTTGCCCGCCAAGCGATCAGGTACTCCGCTTCGGTCGGATCTCCGATATCCGGCCAGATGCGCAGATCCTCGTGCGGCATCTGCGCCCGCAACTCCGCCGTCCACTCTTCCACCCGCCCCGCAGGCTTTGCCACAATTGCCACGCACGCAACCTACCGCGGCGTCTGGTTGACTATTGGCCATGAGCAACGACACCAATACTGCCGATGACCAGCTGCACTCGATATGAAAACGATCGGTCTGCTCGGCGGCATGAGTTGGGAAAGCTCGATCGAATACGAACGGCTCATCAACCAGGGTGTGCGAGCTGCACGTGGCGGCACGGCGTCGGCCGACCTGATCATCAGAAGCTATGACTTCGCAGCCATCGAAGCGCTGCAAGAAGCTGGTAACTGGGATGGCGCAGGCGCCTTGCTCGCCACGTAACCTCCCGTTATCGCACTAAATACGTGCACTGACCCTAAACGGCGGTTGAGGCCAAATCAGGGATCCTGCAACCTCCGGAGGTTTGTTGTCGCAGTAAATGTGCTCTTTACTGCAGTAACGGACCCTTAGCGCGGCGTGTTCGATTTCTTGCGGTTGCTACCGGTTCGATAATGCTGGTTCGGCTGCGATCGGTCGGCGGTACGCAGCGACCACACCGTTGATCGCTTCGAGGACTTCTCCTGCTCCTGTTCTCGAGACGGCTTCGTCCAGAACCAGTCGGCCATCAACAAGTACCACGACGCGGTCGGCTACGCGGAGGATCTGGTCGATGCGGTGACTCACCAGAATGACGCCCAAGCCCTTGGCCCGTGCGGCGGCGATGCTGTTGAAGACGACCTCGGATTCTGATGTCGACATGGCAGCGGTTGGCTCGTCGAGAACGACGAGCTCGGCGCTGCCGTTGGCGGCTTCGCGGGCAAGCAGAACCTGTATGCGTTCGGCCGGGGAGAGGTCTTGGGCGAGTCGATCGGGGTCGATCCGGGCCCAAACTTGTTGCAGCGCAGCGCAAGCTTGTGCACGTTCAGCACTTCGCTTGACGAGCCAGCCACGAGACGATCCGAAGGCGATGTTTTCGGCGACTGAGAAGTGGTCGATCAGGCCTTCGGTAGGGCGAATGACGACGAGTCCGGGGGGCAGCCGTCGCCCTCTGAGATTCGAGGCGCCGCGTGGTCGCAGCGCAGCGGGTACTTCCGCGCCCACTGTCGTGTTGCCAAAGGTGATCTTTCCCCTATGGACTGTCTCTTCGCCAGCAAGCATGCGCAACAGCGTGGTTTTGCCTGCGCCGTTGGCTCCCATGAGCGCAACGACTTCGCCAGGATGCACTCGAAGGGTCACATTGGACAACACCGTCGTTGTGCCGTAGGTCTTTGACACCGACGCGATAACGAGCGTACGGCGGATCTCGGCGACCGCTCGTTCAGAAGCAGCACTGACAAGGGTGCCGAGTGCGTAGTCGAAGCCGCTGATGCGTTCGACACCCTGCAAGGCATGCAGCTCTGCGCTGAACTCATTGCGGCGCTCGGGGTTGAGCACCCCGGCGAGACGGACGAAGGCCCCCGCTGCGCGAGCGCGCATCAAAGACTGACCAGTTGCTGCCGCTCGTGAGGCGCGAGGCCTTTGGCATCGCAGTAACGATCAAGGGCGACATTCATCTCGGGAATCGCGTCGCCGACGACGGTGTACACGCGGCGTGGTGGACGGCCGCCAACCGGAGCTTCGGTCGACCCGGCGATCCACCCGAGCCGTTCGAATCGTCCCAAGACGGGATAGAGCGATCCGCTCTTGATCCTCGAGTCGCGCATGATCTCATAGCCGTAGAGGGGGGCGTGAGGTGACGCGAGAAAGCGGGCCAAAATTCGGGCAGCGTTACGAGATAACAACCTCATGCGATATAGGTTAGTCGGTCTTTCTCGCCATATCTAGAGAAAATTCCCTACATATCTTGACTTAGCTTCTCTGGTTATGTAGACATATAGGGCGTCGCGAGGGGTGGCGCCTAAACAAGGGGGAAGTACCGATGAAGAGATGTAGACGTGTCCTGCGCACGGTGGCCTTGGTTGCTGTGCTCGCACTGGCCGCCGCGGCCTGTGGTAGCGACAGTGATCAAAGCGCCCGTATCGCCGAGCTCGAAGAGCAGCTCGTTACGGCAAATGAGGCAGCCGCCACAAGCGAAGCAGCCGACGACCGAATTGCCGAGCTCCAAGCAGAGCTCGAAGCCGCGTCGGGCGGCGGCGATGACGCTGCAATCGAAGAACTGCAAGCACAGCTCGAAGCCGCCCAGGCCGAGGCCAGCGAAGCTGCGGCTGCTGCACAAGCAAGCGCAGACGCTGCTGGCGACGCCGATGATAACGACCAGATCGTGATCGGCTTCAGTGTGCAGAGCATATCCCGCACCTTCTTCTCCGGCATGCTCGCTGGTATCGAGGGCGCCGAAACCGAGATGGAAGAAAAGTACGGCGTCGACATCACAATCCTGACGGCGACCGCACAGGATGAGGCATCGATCCAGGACGAGAACACGTCTGACCTCATCGCCGCTGGCGTGGATGGCGTGCTGTTCTCGCCCGTCAACTCGGGTGCGGCAACCGCAATGGTCGACCGCCTGATCGAAGCCGAGATCCCGGTTGTTGCCGTTGCGAACCAGATCGGCTCAGTCGAGGAATTCGGCCGCAATACGATCTACCCCGGCACCGCTGGCTACGTCACAAATGATGACATCTCTATGGGTGCAGCAGCAGCCGATGCGGCCGCAAAGATCCAGGCCGAACTCGGGCGCACCGCCAAAATCTTTATTCTGCAAGGCACCAACGGAGCGGCGAACGTTCCACTGCGCCAGGGTGGATTCGAGGACCGTCTCGCTGAGCTCGGCACGGACTGGGCGCTGCTTGACGCACGTCCCGGTGACTTCTCTAACGTCGTCAGCGAAGAAACCTGCCAGAACGCGCTGCAGGCCTACACCGATATCGACATCATCTTCTCGATGTCCGATGAGATGACCTCGGGCTGCGTGCGTGCCATCCAGGCTGCTGGCCGTGATGAAGTGCAGATTGCCAGCATCGGTGGAAACGCCAAAGGTATTGCCCTTATCCAGGAAGGCGCCTTCTCGTCGACCGTCTGTCAGAAGCCTGGCACGATGGGTGCGACCGCACTCGATGTGCTGCTCGACGCCATCGTGAATGGCAATGACCGTGGGCTCGAGTTCTATGAGACCCCAGTCGTGACGTTGGACAACCTGGAGGACTGCGTCCCTCAGTGGTAACTCCGGCATCGGGGCCCGGGTCGTCGACCTTGGGCCCCCTGCTGCAGCCAGCGCACGTTGTGCTGGCTTACGAACAGCAGGCTGTGCAAGCGCGTTACCTAGGGACTGGAAATACGTTGTGACAATGGAAATAGCTGCCGAAGCCGCCGAAGACATACCCAAGGGGATGGTCGACTCGGTCGACATGCTCGGCAATATCGAATCAGATGAACGAACGTGGTGGGAGCGCAACCGCGAGGCTTTCTCGCTTCGGTCCGCCGGTTCGATCTACGCACTTCTATTGCTCGTGCTCTTCTTCACTATTCGCTCGGAGCAGCTCGGCCGACCGTTCTACCTGAACTCGGGCAATGTCGGGAACCTGCTCGAGCAATCGTCGATCATCGGCATGATGGCAATCGGTATGACCGTGTTGCTCATCTCGGGCAACTTCGACCTTTCGGTCGCCTCCAACGCCGCGATGAGCTCGATGGTTGCCGCGCTACTTGTCGAACCGCTCGGGCCCGGTTGGGCGCTCCTCGCCGGAGTGCTTGCGGGAACGCTGGGAGGCTTGATCAACGGGCTGATCCATTGGTACATCGGGCTGAACTCTTTCATTGTCACGCTCGGAACCTTGTACGCCTACCGAGGCGTCGTTCTCTACATGAACGACGGCGCCGAAAAGGTCCTCGAACGAGAGGATCGAGAAACCCTCAAGGGATGGTTCGGCGAGCACCTTCCGGAGTTTCCACTCTTCTTGGTGCTCGGTATCGCCGCCCTCGTCATCGCCGCTGGCCTGTTCCTTACCTCGCGCCGGCGAGCGGGTGTCCTGCTCGGTCTCGCTGGTGCAGCATCGGCGATCTCGTCGTTCTTCTTCACCTACGACTTGCGACTTGCCCATGTCGCCTTTTACACGCTGATCTTGTTGCTGATCGTGTGGTTCGTGCTGCGCATGACGGTCACGGGTCGCCGCCTTTATGCAACCGGAGGCAACATTGAGGCTGCACGAGCGGCCGGTGTCAACGTGGCGCTCTACGTCATCGTGCCCTTTGCCGTGGTCGGCTTCACCGCCGGACTTGCCGGCGCTATCAATGTCGCTCGCGTCGGCTCGGTACCACCGACGGTATTCTTCACCCGTGAGCTCCAGGTGATTGCGTCCGCCATCATCGGCGGCGTCGCCCTAACGGGCGGATCGGGCAACGTACTCAAGACAATGATCGGAGCGCTCTTGCTCTTCGTAATGACCAACGGATTTACCATCATTGGTCTCTCACCATTTCTGACGCAGATTGCGATCGGTGTGCTGGTCATTCTTTCAGCCGCTGCCTACGTCGTTGCCGCCCGCCGGGCCGCAGCCGCCGGAAAGGCCTAGCCATGACCCGTCCGATCCTCGAGGTGCGAAACATCCACAAGCGCTTCGGAGCAGTGGAGGCGCTTCGTGACGTCTCGTTCACGATCGAACCCGGCAGCATCACCGCGCTGATTGGCGACAACGGCGCCGGCAAGTCGACCATGGTCAAGATCGTGTCGGGGATCTTCGCTCCGACCGAAGGCGAG
>Ga0114953_1002620_pt1 | contig 12456 bp, 8 predicted proteins | sample SidtaG_FD_87298 | JGI IMG/M metagenome (GOLD analysis project Ga0114953, IMG submission 87298) | Marine algal microbial communities from Sidmouth, United Kingdom - Sidmouth_Male2 metaG | ecosystem: Host-associated > Algae > Red algae > Unclassified | place: Sidmouth, United Kingdom | collected...
CTGGTACTGGCAGCAAACATTACGGCTACCAGAAATGGTTTTGGATCGATACCTAAACCATTGGCGATACTAAAGGCTATTGGGGTTAATATTAGTGCGGTGGCGTTATTAGACATAAAGCTGGTTAATAATATGGTAACTGCAAACAACACCGAAATAATGGCACGTGGCGACCAATGACCGATGTATTTTAGTAGAAAATTGGAAAAAAGTTGATCTGCACCCGTATTTGTAAAAGCAATACCCAACGGAATTAAACCCGCTAACAGAAAAAACACTTTCCATTCAATTTTTCTGTAAATGTAGGGCATGCGTACACAACCTGTAAAAACTAATGCTACAGCGCCAGTTAGCATTATTAAAGTTAAATTTAGCCCTAAATTAAACCAACTGTTAATTTGTTGATGGGTGGCAGCAATTAAAATAGTTATAGCAACTATTATTAAAGAAAGCCACATTTTATTTTGAAATTTGCTGCTCCGTTTTATGCGTTGCAATACAATAAAATCGGGCGAGTTGTAAAATTTTTCTAATCGGCTTTTATCGGCTTCCATTAAAAGTGTATCGCCAAATAAAATTTTAGTTTCTGCTAAAGTGCTTTGCAAAACTTGGCCGTGGCGGCGCATAGCTATTGGTATGGCACCAAAAGTATTGTCAAAATCTATGTTTTTTATTGGTTTTCCTATTAAAAAAGAGTTGCGACCAATTACGGCTTCTACTAAAATGGTGTTTTTCGAAATCAAATTTTTATCGCTAATATTGGTGTGTTGTTTGCTTATTTCCCAGCCTTGTTGCTTTAATATACTTTTTAAGTCTTCAATATCTGCTTTTATAATAAAATGGTCGTGAGGTCTTACATTGTTTAATTTATTAGCAATAAATTTTGTGCCATCTTCCCTTATAATTTCAATTACCTCTACTTTATTACCTACGCCAAAAAGGTTATCGCTTAATGGTTTACCTATCATGGGTGAGTTTGGTTTTACAATCACCTCTGTTAAATAGGTTTCCATTTTATATTGTTCTGTTAAATCGGTGTTTGTATTACGTTCTGGAATTAAATACCTGCCAATTAAAAGCCAATATATTGTAAAGGCCATCATTAAAATTAAACCCAATAAGCCAAATTCAAACAAACCAAAAGGTTGATAGCCTTGTTCAATAGAAAGGCTACTTACTATAATGTTAGTTGAGGTGCCAATAATAGTGAGTGTTCCGCCAATCATAGCGGCAAACGATAAAGGCATTAATACTTTGGTTGGGTTTATGTTGGCAATTTTAGCGCATCTTACTATAACGGGTAAAAAAATGGCCACAATTGCGGTGTTGTTCATAAAGGCAGAACTTAGCCCAACAACAACAATAATTACTAACAAAATTCTTAATTCGGATTTTGCGGTATAGCGAGCCAAATTGTTGCTTATAAAATAAACAAAACCGGTGCTTTGCAAACCAATGCTTAATATAAGTAAAGCTAAAATAGTTATAGTTGCCGGATGGCTAAAGCCCGATAAGCCTTCTTCAACGTTTACAACACCAAAAAGCATTAAGCTTACCATTACGGCTAAGGCTGTAAAATCCATCGGAAACTTTTCGGTAACAAAAAGCACTAATGCCACCAGTGTAATTATAATTACTACAATAACCCCAAAAGACATAGCTAAAATTTATGATATTGATGTTTAAGTTACAAATACTTTTATAAAAAAAGTGCAAAATTCATACATAATATTCCGATGGCATAGCCGTAATAAACTTCACGGTTAGTATGCGCTTTTAATATTAAACGAGAAGAACCAATTAAACCTGCTATTAAAGTAGCTACTAATAATATTGGTATTGCGTTAAAATAGGCCAGCGGAACGGTTTGCAGTATTAAAGAAAAGGCTAAACCAATACCAATAGTATGTAGGCTTACTTTTCTAAAAAAAATGGTTAACATAAATGCCAGCACAATGCTAATAAGGCCAGCTAAAAGTACATCGCTAAAAATTTCGTTTAAATCACTTCTTTTAAAAACAAAATACGACCAAACGTAAAATGTCATAGTAGCAATAAAGGGTACAAAGCGTTCTTCTCGGGTTTTTAACTGTAAATTGTTTATAAAACCTAAACCCTTCATTAATAAAACAGTAATTACCGGAAATATGAATGAGTTGATGAATACTTGACTAAGGGCAATTTTCATTTGAGGAGAATTCCAACCACTTAATAAATATGGATTTATATACGCTATGTACATAAAAACATAGGTGGGCATAAGTAGCGGATGAAATATGTAGCTTATAAAGTTGGCAATTGGTTTCATTACAATTCTTTTCTAAGGCGGGCTACCGGTATGTTTAATTGTTCTCTATACTTAGCTACCGTTCGCCGTGCAATTTGATATCCTTTTTCAATTAAGGCTTCGGTAAGTTTTTGATCTGATAGTGGTTTCTTTTTGCTTTCGTTTCCAATTAAGTTCGATAGTATTTTTTTAACCTCCCGTGTAGAAACTTCTTCGCCGCTATCGGTAGTTAAACTTTCGCTAAAAAAATCTTTTAATTTAAAAGTACCAAATTCTGTTTGCACATATTTACTGTTGCTCACTCTCGAAATGGTAGAGATGTCGTAATGTGTAATTTCGGCAACGTCTTTTAAAATCATAGGTTTTAAGGTTAACTCGTCACCTGTTAAAAAGTAATTATATTGCAAATTGAGTATGGTACTCATTGTTTTTAACATGGTTTGTTGCCGCTGTTTTATGGCATCAATAAACCATTTTGCGCTATCAATTTTTTGCTTAATAAACACCAACGTATCTTTTTGTTTTTTATCTTTTTTGTCAGATTTGTTGTAGTCTTTAATCATATCAATATAACTATTATTAATCCGCAGGTCTGGTGTATTTCTATTATTTAAAGAAAGCTCTAACTGGCCTCCTTCATTAACAATAATAAAATCTGGTACGATATAATAATCGTTTTTTGATTTACTGCTAAATGCACTACCTGGTTTGGGGTTTAACTTTAAAATTTCGTCAATAATAATTTTGAGTGTTTCTGAGCTAATATCTAACTTGCTAAGGAGTTTATCATAATGTTTTTTCGAAAATGCTTCAAAATGGTTAGATAGAATTAGTTTAGCTTGTTGTAAAGTAGTGTTGTCTTGATCTTTGTTAAGTTTATATGTTAACTGAATTAATAGCGATTCTTTAAGGTTTCTACCACCTACGCCAGGGGGTTCAAAGTTTTGCACTATTTTTAGCAATTCCTCCAATTTTTCTTCGGTAGTTTCTACGTTTTGGGTAAATGCTAAATCATCTAATATGGCTGTTACTGGTCTTCTTAAATAGCCATCTTCATCAATACTACCAATAATTTGTTTGGCAATTACTTGGTCATCTTCTTCTAAAGAGATCATACTTAACTGCTGTTCTAAAAAATCTTGAAAAGTATCTATAACAGGAATTGGTAAACTAAAATTATTTTCGGGATCGGGGTAGTTGGTATCGCGCAATTTATAATCTGGTTGATCATAATCATCTGCTAAATAATCTCCTAAATCAATTTCTGCATCTGTACCTTCATAATCATCGTGTTCATCATCCGCATCAGTTTCAACTTCAATTTTTTCGTCCTTAATAGCTTGGTCACCTTCTTCTAAAGCAGGGTTAGCTTCTAATTCTTCTTTTATGCGCTGATCTAATAAAGCGGTTGGCACTTGAAGCAATTTCATTAACTGTATTTGCTGTGGCGACAGCTTTTGCAGCTGCTTTTGTGCTAAATTTTGTTTAAGCATACATGTATATACGTTCTTATTGTTTACTTGTGACTAAATATTTACTTTTTGTAATGACGAATTTATTACATTTAACAATATATTGCTCAAATTAAGTAGCATTATATTTCAACAAATGTACATTATGCTTAAATTTGTGACGGCACTTTCACTATTTGTTTAAAATTAATAAATTCAAGTTTAATGACGGTAATATTACTTTTGGTTTCTACAGCACTTAAAACCTATTTATTAGCTTTTGCTGGTTTAATAGTTTCTGGTGTTTTAGGGTTTTTTATTGGAACGTACTTTGCAGGTAATTCCAGAGCTGGTTGGAAAGAAAAACACGAAGCGATTCAGCAGCAATATTTAGATTTACAAAAGCAAACTAAAGTTGAAAAAAAGCAGCTAAACAACTTAAAAGAAGAAAATATAAAGTTGAAACACAGCTCGGAAAGTGCAGCCAAGCAGCTAACAGCTTTGAGTAACGAAATTGAAGTGCTTAACAATAAAATAAATATTGAAAAAGACCAAAAGGCCAATGCAAAACGCGAGTTCGATAAAATCTCAACCACATTTAATCGCTTATCGAAAGATTATGATGAACTAAGAAAAAGTTACCGAGCCGATCAAAAAGATACCCGTGCTTGGCGAGCAGAGATAGAAAAGTGGAATAAAGAGGCGGTAAAATACCACAACTATAGCATAAAAGCAGATGAAAAAATTAAAGACCTACACGAAAGATTGCAAGGACAAGCCGATTTTCAAAAAGAAATTGACCAATTAAGAATAGAGGGAAAAAGCCAAACCCACTTAGTTAAAAAACTAAACCAAGAAGTGAAATATTGGGAGAAACAGCATTATGATACGCATCATCAATTATCATCTTTAAAAACGGAAATGGAAAATGAGGCAAAGAAAACAGAAGAAATTCACCAACTGAACAACGGTATGAAAATTGAAAAACAGAACCTCTTAAATATGATTGAAGAATACAAAACCAAATTTATTCAAAAAAATAACCAGTATAGAACGTTAATGAATAAAATTAAGGTTGAGGGATAGTGTTGTAAAAAAAGTAGCGATGTAGTACAAGTTTATACAAGCAATAAAGCAGGTTATATTTTTTTTTGAAGCGAAACTCTTTGGCTCACAAAAGCTTTGGTCTCGCCATCCGTTCAAATACCATTTTGCCAACGCTTCATAAGGCCACCCAAAAATGGTATAACCACTCCTGTCGAGGCTATTTTTCGAGCGGCAGTTTCTTCGGTTTAATTTTTTTTAAGCCTACAAAAGCAAATGAAACCAACACCATACCAACCACTTTAATAACTTTGTTGCGCTTTAAAAAATACATTAGAAATAACTACCAATACCCAATTGCACACCAGCCGTTTTTTTGTTTGGGTTGCCCAACAAATCAGAAAACCATTGGTAACTTCCATTTAAAATTATAGAAGTTTTATTAAATAAATGTGCACTTAAGCCAAGGGCTAACTTATGATAATCATTGTTGATCTTTTCTTTTGTAATAGCAAAATAACCATTGTTTAAATCAGCATAATCATACCTTAATGCCGAAAATATCTTTAATGGTCTTTTTCCTAAAAAAGCATCTTTTTTAAATAATTCATAACTCAAATCAATAAAACAACCTTGTTGACTGCTTGCGTAAAGCTCTGTAATGTTTTCTGGTAACTCTATATTATTAATTACCATTTCCGATTCAATACTAAATTTATTAAAATAAAGCGCAACATCAAAAACGTAAATCTGTAATTTTTTACTTTTAGTAAACATAGAAGGATCCTCCTTCATTCTGTTAGTGTAACTACCTGCTAAAATAGATGCGCCAAATTCAAAAACATTATTTTGTAACAAACCAAGTCTGGCATTTACCATTAGTTTGTCGTTATTATCACTAATTTTTAAATTTTTAGAGGTACCCATTTCCATATTAGTGTTAGCAGAAGGCGTATAGATTATATTTTCATCTAATCCGCTAACAAAATTAATTTCAAAGCTAATATTGCTAATATCTGCGTCGCCTGCATTGGCGTAAACACCTGCGCCAGCATCGCAACTAATACCCGGTAAAACGGTAGTAACCATTAAAGGGTGTTCTACAAAATACCTTGTTTTTTTTATATGATATTGTTTGTACCTGCCAAGTGGAAAGCCAAGATAACCAACCCTTAAACCAATATTTTTATTACCAATTTGAGCAAACAGGTTATTTATTTGAAAATTGTATTGCGGGTTATGTTCAAATTCTGCATAAATATTAAAATATTTAAATGGGTTTATTTGAGCGATAACGCCCAAATGGTTTAAGGTAGGCGCAATACCTTCTGTTTCACCTTCTGCCTCAAAATAATTTAAAGAAGTATTTACATAACCACCAATGTAAAGTAAATTTAAAGGTTTATACAGTGCTCTATCTAAAATTGTAGATGCATCAGTATTTTGCGCATTGCAATTACCTAAAGCTGCTAATAATACAATTATAGGTAGCATATTAAAACTAACCAATCTGAAGTAATGGCAATATTGCATTTTAAAGCGACCTTAAAAAGGTAATTAGTTTATTTTGATTTTCAATGTTCAACTCATTAAATTTTTCTTTTACTTGCTCTGCTTCACCGCCATGTGCTTGTATGGCATCGAATAAAGTTAAGGCTCTACCATCGTGCATATAGTAGCCATTGCCCCCTTGCGATTCTTCGGCTAAGCCGAGGCCCCACAAAGGCGGTGTTCTCCATTCATAAGTTTTGGCATCACCTTCGGTATAGCCATCATCTAAACCTGCGCCCATATCGTGCAACAACATATCAGTATATGGATGAATTATTTTTTTGCTTAAAAATGCCAACTTAGTTTCTGCGGTAGTAAAATTATTTCTATGGCATTTTACACATCCAACGGCAGTAAATAACTTTTCGCCCTCAATAACATTTGTGTTATTAGTGTCTCTTCTTGGCGGTGGCGCAGTTGATCTTAAAAAGAAAGTTAACGCTTCTAACATTTTGTCAGAAACTTCAGGATTAGGAACACCATCACCAATATCTCTGATTTCTTTTGGTGCTTTCCAATTAAACGGATCGTGATTTTCTGCCGAAGTTGTCATCCCTAAATCTTCATTTAACGCTCTTGCAGCTTGCTGAAATAAATTAACACTAAACGATTTTTTACCAAACCTACCAATCATTTCACCTTTATGGTCGGTAAGTTGTTCATCACTTATAAAACGACCGTAAGCATAACTTGGCGTGTGTACAAAAGGCACTCTGCCCGAAATACCATCATTATTTACATCCTCTGGGTCGGCCCAACTAAGTATATCTTTATCGGCTATAGCCTCTAAAAACCCCAAACCGCCCAATGCAGGCGGATTTAAATGTACCACACCGTCAGCCTCTTCTGGCACCTCTTCTTCTGGGTAACCATCAATTGATCTATACTGCAACTGTGGACCGCTTTGCGCCAACATTTCGTTAAAATGCCCATCAACACCCCAATTACCAAAACGTATAATTTCGTTAAAAGGATGGCCTTTACCACCATTAAAATGGCAACTACGGCAAGTTGTAGCTATAAAAACTGGCCCAACACCTTCTTCTTTGGTAAAAGATTTATTAAATACCGCATCGCCCTCTAAATGTTGCGCTAATTCTTGCTCATTTAAACCGGCATACGGCGATATAAGCACTTCATCTGGATTGGGCATCGTGTCCATAATTTCGCAACTTGCAAAATAAAATACACTAAAAACTAATAAATAGAATAGGTTTCTCTTACACATACTAAAAGTTCGTAATTCGTTTATAACAACTTCAAAATTAAGCTTTTTAAGAATATTTTGAACATAAATTGCATAAAAAAATGAACACAGCTTACATTTATTTGAAATTACCGAAGTTTGATGTTTATTTAGTGCTAAATATGAGAAACCAAATTAGAGAGACAAAAAATTTTGGTGCGCTAATTGATAAAACTATTAAGCAAATAAAAGCTAATTATTTAAAAACATTTAAACAACTAAACGTAAATATAACCACCGAACAATGGATGATAATTGATTGCTTAGCGGAAAAAAACACACAAACCCAAACCGAGTTGGCCGAAAATAGTTTTAAAAACAAACCTACCGTATCTCGAATTTTAAATTTATTAGAGCGGAAAAAAATGATTGAAAGAACACCCGTAAAATCAGATATGCGGAAATTTCATATTCAATTGACTGAATTTGGGCAACAAACTCACCAAAAACTATTACCAGAAGTTGAAGCATTAAGACATAAAGGATGGGATGGTTTAAATAATGAAGATTACAATAATTTAGAACGAATTTTGAATGTTATTTTTAAAAACTTCGATTGAAATTGAACGATATTTTTTTGAGATATCATTATTTACGCCAAATGAAAAAGAAAAGATGAACAGATTAAGGGAATTGCATAGAAGCATCTTAAAAAAAAAAATTTTAGAAGCGAAACGGTGGCCCATAACAGAAAGCTTGGTCTCGCCATCCGTTCAAATACCATTTTGCCAACGCTTCAAAAGCCAATCAAAAAATGGTATAACCACTCCTGTCGAGGCTATTTTTCAAGCCTCGCTCCGCTGTATTAATCGGTAAAAAACAGTTAGTCACTCAAAAAAAGTTTTCCGTTTACAAATTATCAATCAGCATTTTAAGTAATTGCTAAAACAAAAAATTGGAAGTTTTTAATCATTCTTTTTCAATGAAACAATAGATTAAAAATAAACATAAAATCATCTACACAAAAAATAACAGTGTAATATATTTTGAAAACAGAAATTAGCTGTTAAATTTGTCATCTAATATACAATTATAACAGACTTAGAAATTTGGAAAAAAAATTATTAGGCTTAGGATCAAAAGTGTCACATCAAAATTTTGGTAAAGGCATAATTGTAGATGTTAGTATGAGCGAATATACGGTTTGGATTAAAAATAGAGGAGAAGTTCAAATTACCCATTCAGATGATAGGTTAGAAGTTATTGACGAAATACCTTTAAATGGTGATAGGCTAACATTAAAAGAAGTAAAACAGGCCATAAATAGCATATTTCATCATTGGAATGTAAACCAAGATACTGTTGAACTTGGCGAAAAATGGTTAGGAGGTATGTTGATTCTAAAACCAAACAATCCCGATATTAAATCTAAAGAAATACCAATTGAAACCTTTTTTCATAAAATAGTAATGGTGAGAGATAGGATAAGAGTGATGGAACAAAAAATTAATAGTAGTAAAAATTTGAATGACGAAGAAAAAATTGATTTGCAACAATATTTAACTCGCATTTATGGAAGCTTAACTACCTTCAATGTTTTATTTAAAAGGAAGGAAGATCATTTTAGAGGAGAAAGTTCGAAAAGTTAATTTTTTAACAGAATTACTAAACCTTTAAATAAACAAACCGTATATTTACTACTTAAAGTAAGAATAATTTAACCAGAAAATTTATATATGTTAAAAAATTTACAAGTCTCGATTATGTTAAAGCAGAGCGTTAAGAATTTAGCTATTTTAGCTATTTGCCTATTAGCTTTAACCAATTTTACTTACAGTCAAGTGTATGATCTTTCTTTAATCAACGGTATATCAAGTGCTTACGGGCCAGAATTTTGCCCAGGTGATGAAGTAAGAGTAAATTCAGCAATTTATAATGTTGGAGATATAGAAGCTTGCAACATTGAAATTACGGCCTACATTCCTGAAGGTATGACCTTAAGTGCTAACCCACTTAATACCATTTGGACGGTAACAGGATCAACTGCAACCACAACTATTACGGAATGTATTCCTCCTGGTGGTTCCTATCCAAGTGGAGGAGGTTTACAACTAAGTTTAGTTCAAAATATTAGTTCAACCTTTGCAGGTTCTACTATTAATTTTTATACCGAAATTAGTGCAGATGATGGTGATGATATAGATTCTACACCTGATACAGACCCAGATAACGATCGTGGAGCAGAACCAAATACTGATACAGATAATTCAGTTTTTAACCCAAATGATGAAGATGATCATGATGTGGCTCAAATTTCTTTAGCAAGTTGTGATGCAGCAGGTTGTACAGATCCTTGTGCACCAAACTACAATTCTTCAGCTACTTCAGATGATGGATCTTGCGAAAGCTACAGTACAGATTGTAATATGGATATTTGTGCAGGAGATATTTCAACTTGGTCATCATCAGCCTGCGAATGCACAGTTTCAGTAACACAAGTATTAGGTTGTACTGATGGTAATGCCACAAATTTTGACCCAGCAGCAAATTGTAGTGATGACACTTGTGAATACGAAGATGGAAGTTATGATTTAGCATTAATTAAAGGTATTTCTTCAACTTATGGTACCGAGTATTGCCCAGGTGATGCAGTAAGATTTAATATGGCAATTTATAACCAAGGCGATGTAGAAGCTTGCGATGTTGAAATTACAGAGTATATACCAGAAGGAATGTCGCTTAGTGATGATATACGCAACTCAGTTTGGGATAGTAGAGGCGCAATATTAACCACAACAATAAACTCTTGCATACCACCAGGTGGTGTTTATCCAAATATCACAAGTAAATCATTGTCTGTTTGGTTAATTATTGATCAAGATTTTGAAGGATCGTCAATATCAAACTATGCAGAAATTAGTAGTGATGACGGTAATGATGTTGATAGTACTCCAGATCAAGTTGCAGGTAACGATTCGGGTGCAGATCCGGCTACAGGAACTGATAATACTGTTTTTAACGAAAATGGTGATGAAGACGATCATGATATTACAGTAATCACCATAAAGCCAAATTGCACAGTTACTTCTGGTTGTACAGATCCTTGTGCTCCAAATTACAACCCTGCATCGGTTAATGATGATGGTTCTTGTGGAACATACAGTACCACTTGTAATGACGATATTTGCGCTGGCGATTTAAGTGAATGGAATCAAAGTGCATGTGGTTGTCAAGTAACTACTACTCAAGTATTAGGTTGTACTAATGCAGCTGCAAATAACTATAATGCTAACGCAAATTGTGATGACAATACTTGTACCTTTGATATAGGTGGATGTACAGATGCTGCTGCCTGTAATTACGATGCAAGTGCAACAACCGACAATGGCTCGTGTATAGTTGTAGCAGCTGCTACAATATCTGGTGGCCCTTTTACTTTCTGTGTTGGTGATGGTATTGCCGATTTTGTATCGGATATTACCGTTAGTGGCGGTGAAGGCCCAAATACTGCTTGGGTAGTAACTGATGATCAATTAAACATATTAGGTTTACCATCAATGCCAGGTGCAGTTAATTTTGAAGAGGCCGGAAATGGTACTTGTTTAATTTGGTACGTTACTTTTAACGACATTACCGGAGCCGATGTTAATATGAATGCAGCAAATTTAGGCGGTTGTTTCGCTTTGTCGAACTCAATAGAGGTAACAAGAGAAAAGGCAGGTTGTACAGACCCTGCTGCAAATAACTACGATTCATCTGCAGGTTGCGATGATAGTTCTTGCACCTACACACAAACAGATGTAATTGATCTTTCTTTAGTTAAAACTTTAGATCGTGGTCAACCAGTAATATCACCATGTGATGATGTAGTTTTTACAGTAAAAGTTTGTAATGAAGGAACAGTTACAGTTTATAATGTAGAAGTTACTGACATTATACCATCTGGTTTCCGATTAAGCCACGGCGACAACTTCGGTTGGGTTAAAAATTCAACTGGTAATTATTCTCAAAGTATTTTAGGTGGCATTGCTCCTGGTGCGTGTGTTTCTTTGCCAATAAGCATTAAACCAGAATTAGCTGCAGCTCCTGGTAATTATGCCAATAATGCAGTAATTTCATCTATATCAGATTCCGCAGGAAATATTATAACAGATGATATTTCAGAAAATAATTCTTCAAGTGCAGAAATTTCTATTGTTGATGATGTGTTTGACTTAGCATTAATTATGTATCCAGTATCTGGTCAGCCAACTGATTTTTCGCCTGGAGATGATGTAGCGTTTAATATTTCAATTTATAATAGAGGAGGTCAAACAGCCAGTTCTATTGTGGTAACCAACTACATTCCAGCAGGAATGTCATTTAATACAACAAATAGTGATAACGACAATTGGGTTGATAATGGCGATGGTACTGCCACTATATCCTTAGGCAGTTCTTTATTACCTTGCAGAGCAGTTAGCTTCCCAATTATATTAACAATTGATGATAACGCAGCTCCAGGTACTTACACCAATGTTTCAGAAATATCAGCAGCTAACGATACCAGCGGAAACCCAGCAATGGATACTGATTCAACTATGGATACCGATCCAAATAACGATGCAGGTGGAAATCCCAACTCGCCATCAGATAATCAAATAAGTGGTGATGGAACAGGTTTTCCAGGAAGCACAGATTATAACACAGATGAAGATGATTCAGATCCATCGCAGATAATCGTTTCAGGCGGTTTGTTTTTTGGTAATGTAGTTACCGATAACCAATCAATGAGACTTGCGAAAACTGAGTCTGTCGTTAATTTAACAATTGATAGGTTATACCCAACTATTGCAACAAATAAGTTAAACTTGATAGTTGATGCAGCAGATAATTTATCTACTACAGTTCAAATACTTAGTTACGAAGGAAAAGTAATATCAAACGAAGTTTTTCAA
>Ga0114953_1002629_pt1 | contig 12429 bp, 20 predicted proteins | sample SidtaG_FD_87298 | JGI IMG/M metagenome (GOLD analysis project Ga0114953, IMG submission 87298) | Marine algal microbial communities from Sidmouth, United Kingdom - Sidmouth_Male2 metaG | ecosystem: Host-associated > Algae > Red algae > Unclassified | place: Sidmouth, United Kingdom | collected...
AGGCGGGAGTCTGGACTAAGATGCAGAGTTGCTCGATTGGCCCATCGCACAGCCTCCGATGTTACTATCGAAGCCATATTGATCAGGGTGCCAGTCGGCGTTTACGACGCCTCCAGGAGACGAGATTAACCCTGTTCCAGCGAGATGCCATTTACCGATGAAGCCGGTCGCATAGGCCCGATTGAAAACCATTCCGGTCTCTACCAAGCGCTGCAGGTTAGGTGTGTTGATCTCTGGATTGCTATCGTCGTAGTCGACCCAGCCCGCCCCCAGATCATCGGCCATGATAAAGACAATATTCGGCTTCGGTGAGTCCGCTTCGAGAGCCGCCAAGAGGAGAGTCGGTCGGCAAGTGTGTCGGTAGAGTTAGTGATCGAGATCTTGAAGGACTGACGATTGCCGTTTCGAGGGCAGTCCATCAAAGGATCGCGTGCGAGCACGCCTCCTACACAACAACGCTAGGTGAACGGGAACCTCTGAACGAAAAAAGCAGGCTCGTTTCCGAGCCTGCTTTCTTAAAATTTTGTTCGATCTCCGAACTTACTCTGACTTCTCTTCTGGAGGAGCGTCGTAGTTGGAGTTAAAGCGGAAGCGGATGCGACCACGCTTGGCGGCTGCGCGCTGCTTCCGACGGGTGCGCTGAACAGGAGTCTCAAAGGAACGGAGACGACGGACTTCCTCAAGGATCCCTTCGGACTCGAGCTGGTTCTTTAGTCTCTTAAGAGCGCGATCGACGGGCTCTCCTTTTTTAACCTCTACTTCTGGCATGGTGCGTTCCTTCTGTGCTTTTTTGAAAATTTCCCGAATCTCGGGAGGGTCGGGATTTTAAAGGGTTCCCCCCATGCCGTCAAGCAACGATCTGCGATCTTCCGAGATCGCATTTTCGACCAAATTTTTATACTTAACCAAAGCCTCAATCAGCCATAATCACTGGCCCTCCACCGAGTGGACGGATTTCGAGCATCCGCTGACAGCATTCGATCACGGATTCAGCCGCTCTTTCGACTTCACTGGGCGTATTGAATCGGGAAAACGAGAATCGGGCGCTCGAGCCGGCACGCTTTCGATCAAATCCCATGGCGGTGAGCACATGAGATGGATTGAGCGCTCCTGTGTGACAGGCGGATCCTGCGGAGCAGTAAATATCGCGCTCATCGAGAAGGATAAGCAATGCACCCGAGTCAACACCTGGAAGATGCAGATTGCTCGTCGTCGGCAGACGCTCTGTCGGGTGACCGTTGACCTCGGCGCCAGGCACTCCTGCTAGAACGGCTTTTTCAAAGCGATCGCGCATGGCGCGAACGGAACTGTCTCCGCGGTGCTCAACCATGAGTTGGGCAGCCTTACCAAGACCAGCGATGTAGGGAACGTTTTCAGTCCCAGCTCGACGGCCACCTTCCTGACCACCACCAACAAGCAGCGGCCGAAACCGAACTCGACGGCTGGCGTAGAGAACACCAATTCCCTTAGGCGCATGAAACTTGTGGCCGGAAATCGACAACAAATCGACCTCAAGCGCCGACAGATCGATGGCCAATTTTCCAGCGGCTTGAACCGCGTCTGTATGAAACAGCGCTCCCGCTTCGTGGGCAATTTCCGCAGCCTCGGCAATCGGGTTCAAGACGCCGGTTTCATTGTTACCCCAAATCATTGAGACCACCGCCGTGTCATCTGGCCGAACCGCTGCGCGCAGTTCCTCGAGATCAATGCGACCGTGCTGATCGACTGCGATCGCCGTCACTTCAATCCCATCCGATTTCGACAGAAGCTCACACTGCTCAATGATCGCGCTGTGCTCAGCGGCCGTGGTGACGATATGCTTTCGATCGGGCAAGGTGGCCAGCGCTGAGAGAATCGCGGCATTGTCTGACTCCGTCCCGCAGCCGGTGAAAATAATCTCCGAGGGAGCCGCTCCAACCATCTCTGCCACTCGCTCGCGTCCCAGATCTATCGCCACCCGAACTGGCTTCGCGGCCGCATAAGAACTCGATGGATTGGCATAGTGTTCGCCAAAAAACGGCAGCATCTCGTCGAGCACTTCGGGAGCAACCTGCGAGGTCGCATTGCTATCCAAATAGATTGGCATTCTCTATTGTAGCCCGATTCCTCCAAACACAAAGAGGCGCGTGATCATTCAATCACGCGCCCCTTGTGCAACAATTCCCGAACCCCGACTAGCGACGACTGTAGCAGTTGCTGTAGTTGATCGCCCGTCCACGAGGATAAGGTAAGGCGACATGGCCGCGATCGATGTGAGAATGACGGTCGTAGCCTCCAGCCCGACGATCGGTGTGGCTGTTCGTCGCGTGACCGTGCTCGCGGCGAATCGCCCGCGACACATCGACAACGAGATCAGTGACACACTCCAAAATCTCAGCCGTGCGGCAGCTCAGACGAACCTGTCGACGCGAGGTCGTTACACATCGGCTTGCCCCAACAACATCGCTCAATGCGTCGTTAATACTGGCGCAGCTCCGGCGATTGCGAAGGCGGTAGTGCAACGTGTCTACGGCTTCCTCTAGGTCTGCGATGGCATGGTAGAAGCGCCCTTCATTACCGCGGTCACATGAGCATCCACGGATACGTAGTTCGAGCTTGTAGGCCTTGAGCAACTCGTCGGTGTGTTCCTCTAGATCGCAGGTAGCACTAAGTGCCGAACCGTGGCCAGCGAAGGCGGTTCCTGTGAGGCCGAGGGCCAGTGCGATAGTGATTGCGAATCGGATGATGTTTTCTCTCATAGTGATCTGGTGGTTGCAGGTAGGACGAGAGCTGGACGAGTGTTATTCAAATTCATGACCGATTGGAACTCACTCTATCAGGACGGCACGACTCCTTGGGACAAAGGCGAGGCCGCTCCGCCGCTGCTGGACTTAATGGAGCGACATCCGTTCATAGGCCGGGTTCTCGTGCCTGGCTGTGGCGCCGGTCATGACGTCCGAGCGATCGCGGAACTCGGAAAGACGGATACCGATTTCGTCACCGAAGTGGTAGGGCTCGACCTAGCCCCTCTCGCGATCGAACGAGCCGAAAAATTCGCAACGGTTGGGTGCGAGACCTATGTTCTGGGTGACTGGTTTGACCTAGCGAATCGAGAACCCATGGCGGGCAGCTTTGATCGAATCTGGGAGCACACCTGCTTCTGCGCCATCGATCTAGAAATGCGGGACAGCTATGTTGCCGCGGCACATTCCACCTTAGTTCCGGGAGGCGAAATCTGGGGAGTTTTCTATCTCGATCCCTACGATGGCGAGCACCAACCCGGCGGCGGGCCGCCCCATGGCACCTCGGTCGAGGAACTCCACCAACGGTTCGCTGGCGGCGGACATTTTGAGGTCGTCGACGAATGGTGCCCAGAACGAACCTACGCTGGTCGCGAAGGATTGGAATGGGTGATGAGAATGAGACGTCGCAGTTAAAGCACTGGTCTATTCTTCCACAGCAAACTGGCCATTGGACGTCCTAGAGGGGATCGCCGATCCGACCTTCGGAAGTTTGCCGATCGTCACATCGACCCGCAGTCTTTCGCTGGCTCGTAGGATGACGAACACGGCCTTCTGCCCAGGAACCATGCTACTGATTTTGATTCGAAGCTGATCCGAATCTTCAACCACTTGGCCATCCAGCGTCAGGATGACGTCACCGCGCCGGAACCCCGCCCGCGAGGCAGGTGTGCTTTCATAGACCCCCATCACCACGGCTCCGTCAGGTTCCTTAAGCCCCAGCTGCCGGGCTTGATTCAGAGTCAGCGATTCCATATTCACGCCGAGAAAGCCGCGATCGACCACCCCGTCATCGGCGAGATCTTGGGCAATCCGAATCGCCAAGTTGATCGGAATAGCGAATCCAAGTCCGATATTTCCTCCAGACGTTCCGTTGCCAGAAACGATGAACGTATTGATCCCGATCACACGACCCAGACCATCGATCAACGGGCCGCCAGAGTTACCGCCATTAATCGAGGCATCGGTCTGAATAAAGTTCTCATAACCACCCCGACCGAGCACTCCGGTGCCTTTACGACCGGTCGCGCTAACAATTCCCATTGTCACGGTTTCCGTTAAGCCCAGAGGGCTTCCGAATGCCAAACTAATATCACCGACACGTGATCGCGCGCTATCTGCCAAAGTCGAAACTGGGAGGTTTTGAGCTTCAACTTTAATCAAAGCTACGTCTGTTCCGGGATCACTACCGATGATGGTAGCTCGATAGGTTCGGTCTCGAGATGGGAAGCTAACCTGCAACTCCTCGGCGCCCTGAACGACGTGGTTATTTGTCAGAATGTAGCCATCGGGGGTAATGACGAAACCAGAACCGAGGCCGTTTTGTTCGGCTGGGCGGCTGGGGTCGTACTGAGGAAAGTAACGGTAAAAATTCGGGTCGCGCGAATAGGGGCGAAGCTGCGGTGGAATCTTCGGCCGAGCATGGCTAGTGATCAGGACGACAGAATCTTTGATCGCATCAACCGCATCGGCATAGCTGAGCCGCATTCCACCAGTGGTTGGCAGCGGCGTGCGATCGATGACGAGCTTCTTAAGAAACGACTCCTGAGCACTGACAGTGCGTTTGGTGGGCAGAGGTTGCTGAGCTAAACCGAGGGAAGGCACAATGAAAGCGAACGCCGCTAAGAGACCGAATTTCTTTCGGAGGAAGTGGATCATAGTTGTTTGACGGTCAGCGCCGGTAGAATGTTGAAAATATTATCTTTCGTAATATGGCCAGAGCATCAGGTAAACCATCGGACCGGTCACCGCGACATAGAGCCAGATCGGAAACACCCACCGAACCAACTTTCGGTGAGCAGCGAAGTGATTGGTAAATCCGCTAGCGAACGCGAAGCAAATGAACGGCAGACTGACTGCGGCCAGAAGGATGTGGGTAATCAGCAGGAAGTAGTAAATCTTCCGAATGATCCCTTCTCCACCAAACTCAGTATGCGGATTCGTCGTGTGATAGAGGACATAGAGAAGAAGAAAAGCGACCGACAAAATCCCTGCAACAGACATCGCTTTACGATGAGCCGCCACCGACCCCTTCCGGATAGCGATCAATCCGACCACCAAACACAGAGCGGCGATCGTATTCAAAATGGAGTAAATTGGCGGTAGGAAAGCCGTGCTGACGCCCTCAGGCAGCGGAATGCTAATGCGATCCATGCCGACAACCAGCGTCAAGACAACGGCGCTCAAGACCCAAGAAGCAACTCGGAGTTTTTTGTAGGCTCTGGTAGCGGGTTGGCGTTTTAGCCATTCAGTTCGGTTAGTCATATCGTGAAATTGTCAGTATTCATCATCTACGAATCTTCTTCCCCTAAAATCTGACGCGGGTCGCCTTCAGGGCTAATTGATCGTAGCCCAACTTCGGCAATGGTGTGTCTCCCAAGAAAGTCCAATAGTACTCTTACCCGTTCTTCACCGGACAGCAGCTGGGTAACAACTCCGCTCAACCCAGTCATCGGGCCTTCTCCTAAAACTACCTCCTGACCGACCCGCACATCAGGCGGGATCTCCTTTAACTCTTCGACCCCAACTTCGGCGCGAAGCATCTCAATGATCTGATCGGGGACGGTTGGGGTCTGTTCGCCGAACTGAACAATACGGGTGACCGAGTTGGCATAGCGAACCGTGCGGTGATGAAGCGACGGACGAAATCGAACAAACAGATAGCAGGGAAATAGGGCCTCAATGAACCAGACCTTGCCGCGCCGGGTGTTGCGCTTGAATCGAATTCTCGGGCAAAAAATCTCGATCTCCTCTTCGTCGGCAGACCTTAGGTGAGCCGCAGCCAAATGCTCACACTTTGGCTTGGTCTGGACACAGTGCCAAGCCAGACCCTCGGGGTCATAGTCGACCGCTGTTGAATTGGCTGCCGGATCCTCAGACATCTATTGGCCGTCTTTTTCTTCGGATGACACGTCGCTCTTGTCGACAACCCAGATATTGCGGAATCGGACGGGATTGCTGTGGGACTGCGCAACACTTCCGTCGTCGCTGCGTTTGGCCTTGGTGCGTTTCCTTGGTTTCTCCCCGTCCCAGCCATCACCGGGAAGGCCACCCTCACTGGTAACGGCCTCGAATTCGCCGCCTCCAAGTGCAATGATCTGGATCCCGAAGGTTTTGTCCTCACCATCATCACCTTTCAGTGTCCCGCTATATTCTCCCTGAATCGCATAGTCTTCATCAACCTTAGCCGGATCGAGATAGGTGACATCCTTCGGCTTTTTCTTTTCCTGAGCCAAAACGCTCGGCGAGGAAAGAAAGAACGACGACAGACAAACGACGAAGACCGGTGGAAGAAGGCGTTTCATTGGGCTAAAAGAGCTCTCTGATTTTTCGGGTGACGTTCGGAATGTGAGCGGTAGAAACTGAATAGTCTCCTAAGGAGTTAACGAGAGCATCGCCCGCTCTCTCTCCCAGTCGATCTTGATACCACCGCGACTTACAAGCCGGTAGGATCGTTGGAAGAAGGCGAATCTCGTCGCGCAGACAATCACTCGCCGAAAGATGCACCAGTGCGCCGTTGGTAGCGAGTTTCGTCCACGCCTCTTCTGAGGTCTCTGAACCGAGATGAGCAAACAACTGGTCGAATATCCGATCGGCTAAGATCACGACATTTGACGAAACTTGTGAGACGCGCCAGAGCAGCCCACAATCTTGTGAGTTGGTAAGAATGAAAACATTGAGATCCGCCCTCTTCATGCTGCGCAGGGCGGACACTTCGCCGCGCATGTAGTAGATCGGCGTTCCCTCATTTTTAAGTTCTTCTAAGCGCGAATCCGTAAGGTGAGCAGGGAAGTCAGGCGCAAAGACCCGCAGTCCGGTGCGACCAAAAGTCCCCGCCAATTCATCGGCGACTTCATAGAAGACGTCCCCTGCTCCGATGGTCGAAAACAGATTGGTGCGATTCAACGTTCTAGATAAGTAGTTCCGCCCGACGTTCGCAACTACCGAGTCGAAGTCAGGGCCTTGCGAAAATTAGTGACTGCCGAAGCGATGGCCGTGGCGATGCGGTCTCGGTGAGCTGGGTCGTTGATCCGACGACTCTCCTCCTTGTTGGTTAGGAATCCGCCTTCGAAGAGAATCGCCGGCTTGTTGATCCCTTTCAAAACCGCCCAGCGAGCTCTTTTGATTCCACGATCAACGACTCGAAGATCTTTGAGGTTCTGCATCACCGAAGCGTGAACGGCGGTCGCCAGAGCGATATTTTCGGAGTCCCTCCGGTTACCGCTAAAGGTCTTGTAGTCAGCCGATCCAGGTCCAGCAATCGTTGAGCCGGCGCCACTGGGGGTCAGCGCAAAGGTCTCGATGCCGCTGGCACTCGATGAGCCGTAGTTGAAGTGAATACTGATGAAGATGGCGTCTGGGATGCTGTTGGCGAAAGCAACACGTTCCGTGAGTTCCATGGTTTGGTCGCCACTTCGTGATAGGATGACCTTAAAGCCCTGAGCCTCGAGCTTTGTCTTGAGTTGTTTCGAAAGCTTGAGAGCGAAGTCCTTCTCGTAACCGTGAACACTTTTCGCGCCGGTGTCCGCGCCACCGTGGCCGGGGTCGAGTATCACTGTCTTGAACGGGTTGGCATTGCGAATGAGACGCGGGCGAATCACTGGGTCAATGAGCTTGCACAAATCGAGCCGTGAAATCACGCGCCGACCTCCGACTTCAATCACCGGATAACTCAAGATGAACTTGATGTTGTTGATCAGGAGGTCTTGTGATCCAACCGTCGCCTTAACGACAATCCGATTCTCTCGAAGCCAGACGTGCTTGCCACTGTCTTCCCGCTTAAATCCGTAGAAATCGGAGATACTCTGGACAGTGATGTAGTCACGCTTTTGATATTCAATAACCTTCCACTCGGCACTGGCGTTCGAAGGCAAGGCGCAACAACCGAGCGCGATCGCGAAAAGGAGGGTGGTGAAGACTCTCCGGTTTGTGGTCACTGACTTTCGAGAACTAGCCAAGGGGATGGTCGAGGACATGGAACGGTGAAAGTAGGGCCGCGACCCGAAGGATGCAACGACGCGGTGAATCTGTTAGAGAGAAGAATGCGGATCCCTTGCAGTCTGTGTTTCTTGCTCATCATCGCCCGACTTGGGCTCGCAGAGTCGAATTGGCACCACGCTGCTGGTCCGAATCACAATTGGGTCGTCGAAGGCGTCACCGCTCCCCCGACGAGTTGAAGCGTGGTGAGGGATGAAAATGTTCTGTGGAGGACGACCATGCCGGAAGGCGGTCAGAGCGCGGTCACCATCTGGGGCTCTCGAGCGTTCACCACTACGCATCGCCCCATCCGAGAAGACGACTCGCGAAAGGAGCCGAACCTAGTTGGCTACTGTCTAGATTCCAATCCCGGCGAAATTCTCTGGCAGGTCGATTTGCCTGGGAGCGATCCCGTGGAAATGGGTGGCATCTTCAGCGACGCATCTGTCTTCGCTCCGGTCACCGATGGCGAACACGTTTGGTTTTTCAATCGCTGCGGATCGGTCAGCTGTTTCAATTTCGCTGGGGAGCGTGTTTGGATCCGTGAGTTTCATCCCCGAGCTCGGCACACCAACCGCCAATGCGAACCCATTCTCATCGGCGATGTTCTGCTTGCGATCAACGATTTAGGCTCCGCTGGTGGGCCTTGGAACCTGTCGCAGTTCACCTCAGCAAACGGACGACTCTACGTTCACACAATGAAGGAAGTCATCTGCATAGGTGGTTTGAGGCAAGGCCAAGCGTTCGGCGAAAGCTCCCGTTCGATTCACTCCGACACCCTCGGTCTCCGCACAAAGGTGCCGACGCCCGGCCAGACAGTTCCGGCAATGACCACAGACGATGTGGCCTTCTCCACTGACCACGTCCCCAGGCTTAAAATCGTGAACATTGGAACCAATTTCCAAAATGCGGCCAACGAATTCATGACCAACCACCATTGGAACGGGTATCGTGCTCTGAGCCCAAGCGTCCCAATTGTAGATATGCAAATCGGTGCCGCAGATCCCCGTCCGGTCGATGTCGATCATGACATCATTGATGCCAATCTCTGGCTCAGGAACATCCTGCAACTCGAGACCCGGTGCGTTCTGCGCTTTCACCAATGCCTTCATCCTATTTAGCGTGTATGATACATATTATCCTTCAAGTCCGGAATTGTGAATCACCAATTCGTGAGCACCCATTTGATTTGGCTGCCGTCTCAATCTGACAGTTGTGGAAAGCCTTGGGTTGCGAGCAACGTATCCACCATTAGCTCTAATTAGAATGTCTGAACTTTTGAATTCTGGTGCCCTAGGGACTCTGCTGAAAGGCGGGTTGTTTATGTGGCCGATCCTCATTCTCGCTGTCGTGGCCGCTGCGGTGATCATTGAGCGCTGGCGTGGGCTAAAGATGCTGAATACCGACGATGAGGCTTTGCGATCCGAAGTGGTCGATCTTCTCGCAGCCGACAACGTGGAAGCGGCATTGGAAAAGTGTGACAACGCTCGCGGGCCTGTGGCAGCGATCCTATCAAACGGGCTCCGAAAGTTTCTAGTTATGCGTCGCCTTAAATACGACCCAGCGAGAATCGAAGAAGGTGTAGTCAAAAGCATGGAAGGCTATGGAGCTCATGTAGTTGCAGCCCTTGAGAGACACCTCCCGATATTGGCTACCGTCTCATCTGTCGCCCCAATGCTCGGCTTTTTAGGAACCGTTCAGGGCATGATCGTTTCGTTCGGAGAAATTGTCGCAACGATGGGCGAAAAGAACATTGTCGAAGCCGCCGCTTCCGGAATTCAGACCGCCCTTTTAACGACCTGCTTCGGACTGATCGTCGGAATCCCTGCTTATCTGTTTTTCAACTACTTCACTTCAGTGATCAATCGGTTCATCCTAGAGGTCGAAGGATCTGCTGCCGAATTGATTGAAGCGGTAACTCTGCAAATGACACTTGAGCAAAGAAGTGACTAGAGTTATTCGGATGAACCTGCGCCGCCAGAAATTGTTGATCGAGCCGCCGACAAGCGCTGCTCCTGACATTGCGTTCATTTTGATTATCTTCTTCCTGGTCTGCGCTTCGACACAACCAGACAACGGCCGGGCTCAAGACATACCAAGAGCCGAAGAAGAACCCGAAGAGCCAAACCAGTCCCAGAATATCGAACTCTCGATTGGGCCTTCATCCATTTTGATCAATGGTGATCCTATTTCGGAAAGCAAATTTTCGCCAAAACTCGCCAGCCTCATCGATCCCAGTGCTGCAGAGTCAGATCGTATCGTCGTCGTTCAGAGCTCTGGCGACACGCCCTATGCCCGCTGGATCACAATCACGTCACTGATAGAACAGGTCGGTGGCATCATTACTCTCCAAGTGGAAGAGACCACAACACAAGTCGTGCAATAACTCAAAAAACGCTTAATATTGGTGTCCATGCATCTCACAAAGAACAAAGCCTCGAAGACTGTCGTTGCCCGCATCAGCAGGCAACACAAGATGTACCAGAAGAGTTTCTCTCTGAAGAACTACAAGACTTGGAAAGCCGCACTCGCAGCTGGCCGAGAATGGGTAGACGAAATCATCGATTCACTCCCTCCACCAATTCCCGGAAATCTCGACATGATGACAAAGCGAAACCGTTCAGGTGTCGTCGGCGTCTCTCGGTCGATGAGAACGGTCAATTCAACATCAGGTAAATGTTTCCAATATCCGGTGTGGGTAGCCAACTGGCCTGAGTGCGACGTCAAGGGAGGCGTTCGCTGGCAAGTCAGTACCACCACCTCCGAGGAAGATGCGTTTTGTCTCGCTGTGTTATCTCGCGACATGCAGATCAGCGATCGCGATGTCGTCCGTAAGAAGTTCAACCGAATCCGCGGAAGGAAATCTCATCAAGAAATCCTCGGTCGATTGAAACAGAGAGTTCCGAAAACAAAAACGAAAGCCACAGCCAAAAAAGCGACCAAGAAAAAGACCGCAAAGAAGGTGACGAAGAAAAAGGTCGGCGCTAAAAAGACGCCGAAGAAGAAAGTCGCAGCCAAAAAGGTAGCGACTAAGAAGAGGGCTGCTCGTTCGAAGAAAAAATAGCATGCGGATCGCGAGGAAGAAAATCGACGCGGGAGTGCCGTCTACCGCGATGGGAGACATTGCATTCTTGTTGTTGATTTTCTTCGTCATCCTGGCCCGCGTGCAGGACGATTCCCACGTTCGCTGGCAACCTGCCAAAGCAGAGGAATTAACCCCCGCTGGCGCAGCCGTCGCGAGTGTTGCGATCGATCAAGACAGCCTTCTTTACCTCAATGGAAAGCGGGTCGGATCGGAGCAACTCGCCGGCTCCCTCCAGAGTCTGTTAGGTGACAACCCGGCTGGGAAACGGACAATTCTTCTGAAGGTTCATAAAGAGGCCTTGGCAAAGGACTTCGAACCTGCGATTGAAGCGATTAGCATCGCCGGTGGTGAGCTCGTTCATATTCTCGAGTCAGCTCCTGAACAGATGCCCACGAAACCATGATCAAAATTCTCGTCAGAAATCTCGACCGCTCCACCGACGAAGCGGGCCTCGAAAAATGCTTCAAGGCATTCGGAGAAGTTCGGTCTTGTACTGTCGTCACCGACAAGGGCACGGGGGCTTCCAAGGGTTTTGGTTTCGTCACCATGGCCAAACCGGGTGACGCCAAAGCGGCCATCAAACGACTCAACAATACCGAGCTCGACGGCAGCCGAATTCGGGTCAAGAAATCCGAGTCAAAGGGGCCCGAGCCGGAACCCGCTTCGAAACCTTCGACTGACGGAGAAGAGGAATCCGGATCATAAGGAGCTTCATCATGGACATCGCACCTGACCCCAGTCACGACAACCCGCAGCCAATGAGCAGCCCCGCCCAAGACATGCGACGTCTAAAGGCGAACACCGGAGCAACCGCTGACGAACTTCGCGCCTTTCTTTCGGAGCTGAAGGGTCGGAGTCCAAAGGAAATGCTCGGGGCGATCGCATCGGCCAGCCTTTTCAAAAGTCTGATTCAGGCGACGATCCTCGTTGGTGTTTTAATCGCGGCATTCACTGTCATTCCATTCGCCTTGAATAAGATGACTGGTGCTGGTGAGAACGATACGGAATCAGTCGAAACGGCAGCGATAGAGTCCGTGGAGAAAGCGACGCCAGAAGTCGCCGATTCGTCGAATCCGGAACAGGTCGACTCAGCAGCAGAAGCCTCTGATCCTTCTGACGTAGCAGACCCACTCGACCACGCAGATGCCACAGCCGCTGAGGCGTTGGGAATTGGTGAGACGAAAGTTGTGCCACTTGATGTGAACCCACTCGATTCAAGCGACGACGATCTGCTGAAGGGGCTAGAGTAGTTCATTCCATCATGCCTCATCTGCGCACCATGAAAGAGCGCGTAGACAATTCCTGGAGATGTCTCTGACCATTCGCGCATAAAATTGAGATGCGGACTTGTTACACGCCACTGGCGAC
>Ga0114953_1002636_pt1 | contig 12415 bp, 14 predicted proteins | sample SidtaG_FD_87298 | JGI IMG/M metagenome (GOLD analysis project Ga0114953, IMG submission 87298) | Marine algal microbial communities from Sidmouth, United Kingdom - Sidmouth_Male2 metaG | ecosystem: Host-associated > Algae > Red algae > Unclassified | place: Sidmouth, United Kingdom | collected...
ATACTAGCTTCTGTCTACGTGCGCTTCACCGTGCGGTGAAGGTTGCAGGAACGTGGCCAGAGATCTTCAATACTGACCAAGGGAGCCAGTTTACCTCCCAAGAATGGATCGAAGCGGTCAAGGCCTACGGGGCGAAGGTGAGCATGGATGGCAGAGGACGCTGGATGGACAACGTGTTTATCGAGCGACTGTGGCGCAGTGTGAAATACGAGAGGCTCCGCCTCTGGAGTTACAACGACATCCCCGAACTACATGCTGAGTTGGGAACGAATTCAACCATTTAACCAAAAGAACTGTGCGGTGGAAGCGGTAACCATCAGGAAGATGGAGAAAAGTGAAAAAGTAAGGACTCCGCAGGGGAATGCTATGTAAAAGCAGGACAGGGCAATGACGGACGTTGGCCCATCACTGCCCCGTAAGACTGCACTAAATTTTTAAAATTCTGGTGTTTAGGCAGAGGATTAGCAAGCTTCTTGGAGTTCTTTTAAGAGGAGCTGGTTGTTGTGCACGGCTGGAAGAAGCTCCTCCTTAACCAAGGTTTTGCAGTCATCGAGCATCTCGTCACCTTCCAGTGCGGACTCGTAGTCTTTTTGACCGTATTCCTCCCCCGCTTGGAGTGCAGCGAGAGCTGCAGTTTCTCCGAGGAGCTTCGCTGCGCCCTCTACAGCCTTTGCAAAGGTGCCCCATGCGCCGGAGTCCGAGTCAGGGGTCCCTCCCATTCGAATGATATTGTCACGGAGGAGTTTCACGCTGTTCTCGTGGCGTTCTCTTGCCGCATGAAGTCGATTCGCTATTGGATCACTGCTGAACTTCTCTATGGCTTGAGTGTAAGTCTCTACCGCAGAAATCTCGCCGCGAAGTAGCCCGTTACAGATAGTGATGCAGTTCGGTGTGGTTTGATCTTCAGATGTCGTATTCATGTCGATTCAGTAGCGAGCAGGTAAGATGCCATACTATTAAATCTTCAACTTAACTTGTTAACAATGAGTGACTTAAAGTTTTTATTGAGTTTTTTCATGAATTTTTAAGGTGGACCGATCGTGCGTGCGCGCCCGCTGGTTGAGACGCGGTTCATGCACAATGCGGGATGTTTTCTTCTTCTGGCGATCCGAAGGATGAGTCATGAACTGCGAAGGAAGGGATTGGCTCCTTTGTCGCTGCAGGTGGAATCGGCCAAAAACCGACTCCCAGCCATCGCTAAGACGAAAGGCGAGTCCGAAGAGACGCTAAGATCGATTAAGGCGCGTAGGCGCAACACAAAGCCAAGTGGCAAGTCGTTCGATTTAGCCACGATCACTGCAGTCTGGAACAAGGTGAAGCTCGAACCAAGGCGTCCTGGCTATGCCCGCGACAGCTGCGGAGCGCTGATGAAACGCTCCGACTATGAGACGACCACGCCGCGTGGCCGGGAGATCGATCACATCAAGCCAGTATTCAAACGAGGCTCAGACGCTTTGTCCAATCTCCAGCCACTCCAGTGGGGAAATAACCGACACAAATCGGACAATTCCTCAAACCGGCCTTGCAAGGTCAAGTCCTAACAGGATAACATCATGCCGCATCCTCGGTTCTTCTGAACTGGGGATGCGGCTACTCCATCCCCGAATGCCCCAAATGCCTACCAGCCCCCCTTTCCAAGTCCGGAACTCCGGTGACCTTGCAGAAGGGACGCAAGAGAGGCTTCGCCCCTCCCAGAAAGAAAGACTCACCAACCAAACCGCTCCGAAGACGACCTCGATAAGAATCAGTTTTTGCTGGCTTCGTTACCGACACCACTTCACATACCCTCCATCGCAACCGAGTTGGGAAACAAGACGAGTTTGGGAACAAGATTAACCATTTTACCAGAAGAGCATCAAACCAGTGGAGTTCCTACAGCCCTCCGCCAGCCTCATCTATGCCCTCCGCCCCCAACCCTGACGACTACCCCTTCGCCCACACCGCCGAAAACAACCGCGACTGGGAACCCCTATTCACCGCAGACTGCCCCACCGTCACCGGCACCGCCCACTGCCAGCTCTGCGAAGACCTCGTCCCCTCCCACGGCCACCTGAACAAAGTCGCTCACTGGACCGCCAAATTCGCCAGGACTACAGCGCCATCACCAATATTCTGAAACTACTTGTTGTTAGATTCACATTTTGCTAGGCTTACTGAGAACCCTCCTCACACCAACCTTGATGCCCAAATCTACATCTTTCCTACGCCAGATCGTGCCCATATTGCGGGGGGCGGTATGAATCGCTCTTCCCCGACTTCAGTTCTTTTTCGCCCTCAAAACTAATCCCCCCAATTGCCACGCCTTCGGCCAATGTCCAAATATACAGCCACGATCGAAGTCGATGGTGTCCTAGCACTGTTCTCTCGTCCAGACACAGGAGGAACGCCCACATCCTACCCCATTCCCACGTGGTCTGCGGCAAAAGGGATCTTCGAAAGCGTTGCGCGCCTCGCAAGTGGGAGCGCATGGATTCGTCCGACCAGTGTTGCGATTTGTAGCCGCAAAGATGATCCACGGCGCGGTTCCATTCGCTATCAGCGCTACACATTCAATTATGGTGGACCTCTCCGGATGAAGACGGGTGCCTCTCAACAGGTCTTCGCTACTGCAGTCTCAGATGTCTGCTACCGGATCACAGGCGAGATCGTCGGGAACCGTTCCCGAAAGCGGGGCGGAGGAATTAATCCAAGCCATCATCTGGAGGAGATGTTCAAACGCCGCAGAGATCGTGGTCAATGTCACCGCACCCCCTGCCTTGGCCTCAGCGAATTTACAGCTAGCTACTGGGGCCCCCCTAGACCCCAAGTCACCGAAATCGATACCGCCATCAATCTCAGGATTCCATCTCTTCTAATCACCCCTTTCTCCAGCGAGGTAGATGGTCATTTCCAGCCTCAGTTCCACACGGGTGCAGAGATCGTTAACGGCGAATTTCATTACCAACCACCAAGATGATTCTCGAAGCCCAGCAAATCCTCGACGCCATGATCGAGGCGGGATTCGACCTAAAGGAGGTCCATCCGGAACTCAAGCGTCCGAGAAAAGCAGTGGCGATTCAAGTTTTCGTCCCTGCTGAGGGAGCTGGAATCGAAGGGCTCCAGATCCTCTCTGTTGAGCAAACTCAACACTATTGGACGCAGGGGAATGGCAACCACAGCAGATTCCCGGTGGCCAAGATCGACGGCATCGAGGGGCATGCCCGAAACCAAGACGAAATAAAGATATGGAATAAGTTGAAGGGAAAGGAGAAAACCGAACTCCTACAGTCATGGTTGGATGTTGGACTTCCTACGGCCTATCCCGATCCGTTTTCCGAGAAAGAGATCGAAGTCCTCGGTTTCCGTCATGCCGCTCTCGCGGGATTGACCGACACACCGGCTAGCCGATTCCTCGACCTACTCGCGATCATTGTAGAAAGTACACCAGAACAACGAAAAGGCTGGGTAGAGTGTATCTTCAAACAACTGCAGCAGACTGCGCTAAATGGAGCCGCTGACGAAATCAATATAGCTCAGAGGCTCCTCGCAGACCTCCTCTTCAAACCTAAGAAGGGTTCGGCAACACTGATTTGGAATCTACACGGGCAAGGCCTATCGGACAGGAGTGGCGCTTCCCCAGAGAACTTTGACGAAGTGAACCGGCAACTCCTCCAGGCTTCCACCCAAAAATCAGGGCAAGACACCAGTGACGGTGAATCCTCTGTCGCCTGCTCATTAACTGGTTCCCGGAACGATATCGAGGACGACAAGTTCCCTGATCCAACTCTCCCACAAGTCGGCAAAACTTTCCTCTTTTCCCGCAACAAAGACAACCCTTCGTTCACCCGCTATGGTTCCAAGAGCGTGGAAAGCTTTCCCGTTAGTCGCTCCCACCTACGCCAACTCGACGCGGCACTATCTGCTATCACCTCCCCTGACAGGGAGGGCTTCACTTGGATGCGCGTTGCCTCCGAACAACCGAAAAAGTCAGATCTTCTCCTCGTTTTTTGCCCTTCCAACATCGAGTTCAAACTTGCCGATGGTATTGGATCGGATCAGAGGAACCTAAACGAATTCCAGTTTGAAGATCTCACCCGCCGCCTAGCCATACGTACTAAAGGTGACACGACTGACCAGTTGCGCGGGTCTCTCATGGTCGCGGTCATACGCTCGGTGGACAAAGGCAACCGAAAGATGATCTTCCGCAGAAACCTCGATGCACAAGGCCTCGACCGGGCAGCCCAGAGCTGGTCAACGGCTTGCCAAAATATTCCTGGGAGACACTACTTTTTACCGATAGCGAAAGGTAAAAAAGCAGCTCTAGTCGGTCCCTTCCCCCTCAATCCAGGCGCGATCCCTAGCCTAACAAAGCAAGTCTATTTAACCGACGGGTCTGCGCACGGCGACACAGCTGGCGGACTTACTTTTTCGGAGAGTTTCAATCTACTGCTCGGCATCGAAGCCTGTGATCCGCCTCTTGCCTCGCGCGCCTTACGGGTCGCGCAACAACGGCTTGGAAACCTTCTGGCCCATTTCGCAACCCTCCAGTACCGTATGCCCTCTTTGGCGTACAAACAGAAGCCAGACCTCCGATGGACTTGCCTAAAAGCTCAGTCTTTCTTTTCCCTGATTCTCCATGCCCACCAGCGTAAACCTGAACAAACGATGAATTCCCAAGCCTACCAGATCGGGCAGTTGTGTGCCGCCTTTGACGTAATTCATGCTGCCTACTGCTATGCTGAAAGGGGTGGGGATTTACCCCCTAAACTAATAGGTAACGCCTGCTTTCAGGCGGCATCCAGGGATCATGTTTCCGCGCTAGCGCAAGTTACCCAGAGAATTGCCCCCCATCTAGGATGGCTCGAACGTTTTCGAGGCGAGACCAAGGACAGAGTGCTAAATAAGGTGCCGAAGAAAAGCGATGCCCGCTCGATGATGCTCTACGCCCTCAAACTCCGTAAGACGAAAAAGGACATGGCGACCACGCTCAGCAACCTCCAATCTCCCGACCCTAATGATCGGGATCTCTTCCGTGCCGAACTCCTTTTAGGCTATCTCGCTGGCCCTCCACATGACGACCCCCAAGACGAAGTTGAATCAAACCCCACCAATACCCAAGACTAATGAACGCACCATTCAACCGTAGTGTCGGCCTCCTCATTCTCGAAGTCGTGAATTCCAACCCCAATGGCGACCCCGACCTTGAGAGCGACCCCCGTACGTTAGAAGCAGATGGACGGGGTATCATCTCTCCTGTCTCCTTTAAGCGAAAACCAAGGGATCTTGTGTTGGAGAATGGCCTCGCGATGGACGAGGCGAGACGAACATTAAAGCTCGGAGCCAAAGGAGACCATAACGAATATGGTATTCTTGAGAGCCGGGGGCGTAACCGCAATGAGATCATCAGGATGGACCGCAACTCGTTCCTGTCCAGTTACTGGGACGCGAGGGTGTTTGGGAATACATTTCTCGAATCGGCAAAGGAGTCCGCTGACGATGACAAAGAAACAAAGGACTTTAAAAAGAAGATCAAAGATGGCGAGGTCAAAGTGGATCACTTTATAAGTACGGGTGTGATCCAAGTCGGTGTGGGTGTCTCCATTGCCCCCATCACTATCGACCGAATGACCAACACCAACAAGTCGGGAGTCCAAGAAGGAAAAGACCGGGGAATGGCACCGCTGGGTTTTCGAGTCGTCCGCCATGCTATCTACGCTATCCCGTACTTCGTGAACCCATCTATGGCTGCTCGGAACGGCACGACGGAGAATGATATCAAACTCTTTGAATTTCTCGCGCCCCATGCATACTCCCAGACCGCTTCGGTTGTCCGTAGTGACATCCGCTGTCTCCAAATCTGGCGTGGTCGCCACAAGAGCCCGCTCGGAAGTTGCCCTGATCACCTATTCCTCGATGCACTCACTCCTCGGGTAAAAAACGGTGTAAATTCCCCCAAGACCCGAGATGACTACGAGTTCCCCGAACCCGACACTACTTTGAGCGAACGTTTCGAGGCTATCGAAGATCTTTGCACTAAGGACTGGGACTCCAAATAGGAAGTCTCGTGTCTGCACGAAGCCTCCTTGCTCATTCTGCGCCCACCAAGGGTGCAGCGCCGCAGGAGTATGCCGAACACACAACCAATGTTCGGACGCTCGGCGAAGGGCACGCCGATGCGATCCAGCCCTACGCATCCGCTAGTTCTGGTTGGGGCATGTGGCGACGACCTGTCTCGACGGCTTGCGAATGGCATGATCTTGGAAAGATTGACCAAGAGAATCAGGAAGCCCTTCACGCGGGGCGAGGTAAACGATTGCCCCACGATCACATTGATGCCGGAGTCGCCTACGTCCTGACAGAAGGCGATGAAGCCGCCGCTTGGCTAATCCGAGGACACCACCGACCCGGCCTGCCGTCGGAAGTGATCGAGTCCAGCCGAGCTACATTTATGTTGCGTGGAGAACGATGGGAGGGGGACGACGATAGTAAACACAGCCAGTTGATTTCTCGAAACAATGCTCAGATCGTGGAACTCACTGTTCGACATCGAGTTGCAGTTGGTAAGAAATCGGAAGCGGCAAGGACGTCCCAGGCACTTCATGGCCTCGCGGCGCGATTTGCTCTTGGCTGCCTTGTAGATGCCGATCACACCGATACTGCACGCTTTGACAGGAAAGGACCGGCCCTTGTCAGTAAACCGGCCCCAACCGATCCACGGTGGGAAGAACGTCTGGTAGCACTACGCCAATTCGTTGCAAAAAAACAGGCCGAGGGAACGGGCGCACCTGATAGGAACTTGGCCCGCCAGAGCCTCTTCATACACTGTTCGGAGACGCAAACTCTTGACGAATGTATTGTGAGCTGCGACGCAGCGGTAGGACTTGGCAAGACAACAGCCGTACTAGCCTATCTTCTTCGGCAGGCTATGGCACGTGATCTCAGACGAATCATCATTGTTGCCCCGTTTACCGATATCCTTAGCCAAACAGCAAGGAACCTGAGAAACGCTGTAGTTCTTGATGGAGAGACGCCGGAGGACGTGATTCTCGAGCATCACCATCGTGCTGATTTCGAAGATCGGAACCTGCGCGAATCTGCCGTTACGTGGGACGCTCCGATTATCCTTACTACAGCAGTTCAATTCTTCGAAACGCTGGGTTCAAATTGCCCCGTCGCCTTGCGAAAGCTACATCGACTCCCCGGTAGTGGGCTGTTCATCGATGAGTCCCACGCCGCACTTCCCTACCGCATGTGGCCTCAGTGCTTCGAATGGTTACGGGAACTCGCTAAGGAGTGGAATTGCCCTACGGTTCTTGCTTCGGGCTCTCAAATAAAATTCTGGGAAAGTCCTTGGGGCAGGCCAGGGCTTGAACCGGAGTCAATTCATATTGAGGACATCACGCCGGAGGATGTGAGAGTATTTGGCCGACAGCAGGAGCGCTCTAGGGTCGCCATTGAATCCATAGACCCGCCCCTATCCTGCGAGGACCTGGCGAATCTAACGATTGAGCGACTAAATATAGATCGGCCTCAGTTGGCGATTCTGAATACCGTCCATTCATCTGCAGGACTGGCTTCCTGTATTTCAAAGAGACTTGACGAGGATACTGGGCGAGCACTCCGGAACAAGAGAACCCTTTATCTATCTACCGCCCTAACACCTGCGCATCGCGAGCGCGTTCTAGAGGAAGTTTTTCGACGGGCAGAAGAGCAAGAACGCCCAGCGTGGGTGCTCGTAGCAACAAGCTGTGTCGAGGCAGGTGTAGACATTAGTCTCCATGACGGCCTCCGTGAAGACGCCTCCGTAGCCAGTACAATCCAGACCTCTGGGAGAATCAATCGAAATGGCGAGTGGAAAGGTAGTCGGCTGACTCGCTTCCGAATCGCTGACGATCCCAACCTAACACCCCATCCCGATCTAAAACTTTCCGCCGATATCTTGCGGGAACTCTCTCCTTACCTGGAGGACGGACAGCTTATTGCGAAACACTCGACTGCGGAAATCGCCACCGAGGCTGCCAAACGAGAAGTCACAGAAGAGGGATCTGAAAGATCAGCACTGGCGCTGACCAGAGCAGTCAAAGCCAACGACTACCCAAAAATTTCTGAACTTTGCAGGGTGATTACAAACAAGACGATTACCGTGGTCGCAAACGAGGCAATTAAGAAGGACTTGGAAGCGGGAGCAAGAGTCTCCTCTCGTGATCTCCTGCGACACAGTGTTCAGCTATGGCCACTTCGGGTAGAGAGCCTAGGTTTAGAGCAGATTCGTCTAAACGGACAGCCCATGGAGTTGTATTACGCTTCCGAATCCAGCTATGACGACACGGTTCTTGGAATTGGACGGGCTCTGATAGATTCCCAAACATCAATCATTTAGGCAGATTGATATACCCTACACAACCTAAACTCCATTCCGCTCTCCACCATATCAAAAGTAGCCAATCGCTATACGCATTCGTGTCCAAGACCACCTTCACTTCCAATCCTCCGGATCGACTTTCGAGCAATCCTCCATCGCCGCGTCGAACTCGGGCCCGAATCCCTCCGGAACTGAACCCGCAAACTTCTCCAAGCCATTCGTCTTCGGTTTTTCGCCGAACCCTAGCCCAGTCATGATCGCATCACGCAAGACGGCATTCATCGACACGCCGCGCTCCTTGGCCAGCCGTTTCGCTTCCTCAACCCACTCCTCATCAATCTGTCGCACCGTCACCTGAGTCATGCATGCACTTTACACCACATAGTGCATGCAACAACCTCCACCTTCCCTTGTCCCCCGACGACCTCCTCCCGCTCTCTGCGCTCCAGCACCTGCTCTTTTGCGAGCGGCAGTGCGCGCTGATTCATGTCGAAAAGCAGTGGGCTGACAACCGGCTGACAGCGGAGGGGCAAGTCCTGCACGCGAAGGCCAACGATCCGGGACACGAAACAAAGACTGGGGTGCGAGTGGCGCGGGCCTTGCCACTACGCTCCGACACGATGGCGATGACCGGTATCGCCGATATCGTTGAGTTTCACCAAGACGGCACCGTCGTCCCCGTGGAATACAAGCGCGGCAAACCGAAGGCTGGTGACGAGGACCGGGTGCAGATTTGTGCCCAAGCGGTCTGTCTGGAGGAGATGCTCGGGGTGGAAATCGAGTCGGGCTATTTGTTCTACGGCAAGGCGCGGAAACGCACCCTGGTAGTCTTCGACGAGCGGTTGCGGGCGACAACACGTAGCGCCGCCCAACGGCTTCATCAGATGGTCGCGGATGGGGAAACGCCCCCTGCCGTTCGGGAGAAGAAATGCGATAGCTGCTCCCTGCTCGGGCTGTGCATGCCCGATGCGCTGCGCTTCCGGACCGGCGCCGCCAGTTGGCTGGACCGACAACTCGATACGTAGCTTCGAATGGCATTCTTCGAAATCCCGCTGCTCGGCTCTTCGGCTAACAGTCGAAGCTACCTCCTGAAACCGACAACCACATGAAAACCCACCTAAACACTCTGTTCGTCACCTTGGACAAGGCCCGACTGCGCAAGGACGGCGAGGCTGTAGCTGTCCGCCACGAAGGCGCGACCAAACTCCGCGTCCCACTGCACAACCTGGACGGCATTGTCACGTTCGGCTGGGACTCGATGGCCAGCGCATCGTTGCTGGGAGCCTGTTCCAAGGCCGGCGTCACCGTGTCATTCTGCACGCCTCACGGCGGCCTGATGGCGGGCACCCAGGGGTTCACCTCGGGGAACGTTCTGTTGCGCCGGGAGCAATACCGCCGGGCGGACGACCTGGCGGCCTGCTGTCTTGTCGCTCGAAATATGATCGCCGGGAAACTGGCCAACTCGCGGACCAGCCTGCGCCGAACGATTCGGGATCACGGCGACGGAAACCCCGAAGCTGTCGCCCGGATCGAGAAGACTATCCGCACCTTGGAAAACGCCTTACAACGGACCCGTATGGCAGTCGATCTGGACTCGCTCCGGGGGATCGAAGGCGAGGCGGCGGCGGCGTATTTTGCGGCTTTTCCCGACTTGATCACCAATGCCGATTTTTCCTTTCCGAAGCGGAGTAAGCGCCCGCCGATGGACACCACGAACTGCCTGCTGTCGTTTCTCTACGCTATGCTGGCCCATGACTGCCGCTCCGCCTGTGAGGCCTCCGGACTGGATGCCGCCGTCGGATTTCTACACCGCGACCGGCCCGGTCGACCAGGTATGGCACTGGACCTCATGGAGGAGTTTCGCCCGTTCCTTGTCGACCGTCTTGTCCTGTCGCTTATCAACCGCAGGCAGGTGGCGAAGAAAGACTTCAAGGTGCGGGAATCCGGTGCCGTGGAGATGAAGGACAAGACCCGAAAGGAAGTTCTCATCGCCTACCAGAAGAGGAAGCAGGAGGAGATCCGGCATTCATTTCTCGACGAGAAAGTAACCATCGGCCTGCTTCCGCATCTGCAAGCACGGCTTCTCAACCGTCACCTTCGCGGCGATCTCGACGCCTACCCACCGTTTCTCCAGAAGTAGCCCAGCAAGCACATGGTCGTCCTCATTACCTACGACGTATCGACAAAGACGAAGGCCGGTCGAAGACGGCTTCGGCAAACCGCCAAAGCCTGCCTAGACTACGGCCAGCGGGTGCAAAACTCGGTGTTCGAGTGCAACGTCGATCCTGGCCAGCTTGTTGCCCTGCGCCAGCGGCTGCTCGACATTATTAATGTGGACCAAGACAGCGTTCGCTTCTACAATCTGGGCAACAATTGGCAGCGTCGGGTAGACCACCACGGCACAAAGGGATCGTTCGATGTGGACGATCCTCTCATTGTGTAACTGCCGGGGGAATGAGGCATCCGCGAACCTGTATCGAGGGCAAAAACACCCATAGGTTCGCGACCCCACCTAACTCGCTCATTCCCAACTCATTGAAAGCACCAACCATAGGAATTTTCCTCGGGCCCCGCGCACAAAAGGCGAGGTTCGCGGGGATCACCTTCTTGCGCCCTCAGAATAAAGAACTTAGACTCCACGGCGTCGCCCCCTTCACGGGGGGCGCGGATTGAAACCGCTTTTTTCATGGTGACTATTTTTTAGGTTCCGGTCGCCCCCTTCACGGGGGGCGCGGATTGAAACGGTGCGCGCCACTTGCCGTCGATGGCGCGTTGAGGTCGCCCCCTTCACGGGGGGCGCGGATTGAAACGGTGATCTCCTCTATGCGATCTCTTTGCGCTTCAGTCGCCCCCTTCACGGGGGGCGCGGATTGAAACCGTGATTGTATCACGATAGACTCGGAATAGACCAGTCGCCCCCTTCACGGGGGGCGCGGATTGAAACTGATCCAGAGCCGCATGAAAATACATTGATTCGTGTCGCCCCCTTCACGGGGGGCGCGGATTGAAACTAAGGGGACACCAACTGAGATTGGATCTCCTCCAGTCGCCCCCTTCACGGGGGGCGCGGATTGAAACGTTCAGGGTTGTGTGTAATCGTAGAGCCAGAATCGTCGCCCCCTTCACGGGGGGCGCAGATTGAAACTTGAGACCAGGTGCTGAAGTCGGTCCAGCGGGGGGTCGCCCCCTTCACGGGGGGCGCGGATTGAAACGTAGCTCGTGGTGGTGGGGGCAGGTTTGGCATAGTCGCCCCCTTCACGGGGGGCGCGGATTGAAACGCTCATCGACGCTTGTGGCGTGGCCCTCACTCCCGTCGCCCCCTTCACGGGGGGCGCGGATTGAAACGGATCAACTTTGCTGTTTTCGCCGTAGCAAGATTGTCGCCCCCTTCACGGGGGGCGCGGATTGAAACGTCAATCCTGTCAAGCTTAGTCTGAGAGATTGTAGTCGCCCCCTTCACGGGGGGCGCGGATTGAAACCATGGTCCCCCACTCTACACCAGACCAGATTCCCTGGTCGCCCCCTTCACGGGGGGCGCGGATTGAAACAATCCCCTTGACTAGGTTAAGGGCAATTTCCCTTGTCGCCCCCTTCACGGGGGGCGCGGATTGAAACCTTTCTGGCAAGGTCGTTGAAGTCGGCGCCCTCGGGTCGCCCCCTTCACGGGGGGCGCGGATTGAAACGATAGGCTGACTCCTACAATTGCCTCGTTGCAAGTCGCCCCCTTCACGGGGGGCGCGGATTGAAACCGTTACCAGAGCACCTTCGCTCCGCTAAGCTCGCGTCGCCCCCTTCACGGGGGGCGCGGATTGAAACATAGTGGTGGTGGTTGGCCGGAGCCCGGCTAGAGTCGCCCCCTTCACGGGGGGCGCGGATTGAAACTCGCACAACAGCCGACGAGGTCTGGCTACAAAAATGTCGCCCCCTTCACGGGGGGCGCGGATTGAAACACCTACTATCGGCATGCTTTCCGAAATCTCCGGGTCGCCCCCTTCACGGGGGGCGCGGATTGAAACTGCATCAAACAGATGTCCATGCCCACTAGCACCTTGTCGCCCCCTTCACGGGGGGCGC
>Ga0114953_1002639_pt1 | contig 12408 bp, 5 predicted proteins | sample SidtaG_FD_87298 | JGI IMG/M metagenome (GOLD analysis project Ga0114953, IMG submission 87298) | Marine algal microbial communities from Sidmouth, United Kingdom - Sidmouth_Male2 metaG | ecosystem: Host-associated > Algae > Red algae > Unclassified | place: Sidmouth, United Kingdom | collected...
TGCCGGGCAGCGGCGGTTTTCCCAAGTGCCCCATTGGTGCACGTTTCCTGTCGTACTCCGACTGTACGCAGCACCAGACAAAAAGAGGCCGCCGCGGAAGGCTGAGCTGAGATGGAGAGGACATGGAGTACGAGCGGGTCATTCTCGCCGGCGGCGGCGGGCAGGCGGACGGCGGCCAGCACGCGAACGATCGTGTGTGACAGTCGCGGACGGTTCTCCGGTCGAAATGGGTCACAGCCTGTCCTAATTGCCCATATCAATTCGTCTGAGAAGGTGCGCTCGCGTTCCAGCGTGCACGCGACGCCATTGGTCAACGAAGGACTCGACATCCGTCGAGTGGGCGTAGTCAGTTACTCCATGAAGAGGCACTTTTCTGCGTTTGATTGGCTCAGACAGCGATTGGCTTGACTGGGGTCTCTCCAGCTTTTGACGGAACGACCATAGGGTTGTGCAGCACGCCTGGGGCGTGCAATTTCAAGTGCCTTGGGCGTGTCACGCCCCTCACAACGTAAATACAAAAAAATCAATGCAATTGTTTTACAAATACAGAGTGGCCGGCTCAGTGGATCACGACTTTTTCTGGATGAAGTGTTCCAGACCCAGAAAAACTACGAGAGGATGGGCGAAGACCTCTGATTCGCCTCTTCGTCTTTTCTATGGGATGTCGTGTCCTTAGCGGAACGTCATAGCCGTGGCCGATCTTTACTCCGGACTGCCAACGTCCTTTCCTCCTCCCTGCCCTGCCTTGCGTCATCTCCTTGTTCTTACCAACCTTGGAAGAACCGCGTTGCTCATTGGTGGCGCGCGCAACGTCACGATGAGTTGGCGGGCGGCCCTGTCCCGGTCCGTCCACGAGCTGCGGGTCGTATACGATGCTGCCTCCCCGGCGTCTGCGGGCACTCGGTACGTGAAGGGCACGCTGCGTGATTCTTTGCGCTTTCGTTTGAGTTTCGTATCCGATCGCTGGTGGGCGTGCTGTGGTTGTGTCTGGTGCGGTAGCGGGACGCCGTCGTGCGTGGAGCAACGCCCACCGTCCACAGTCGCGACACGGCCTCCTCGGCACGCGTGTCACCCGTGCAAAGGACTAACGGTCTGTTTGCCATATCCAATGTGCTCTGCCTCGTGCGCGGGCGCATGTGGTCCCGCCGCCGCTGGGCATTTGTGCGTTGTGCCCGGGGTGCCCGCTGCTTGTTTGCCACCGTGCCCAGTGAGTGGGTGCGCACGCACTACCGGGAGCTGAAGCTGCTCAACCCGGGAATGCCCGTCGCCGTGCGGCCGGCTGATGGGGTGTCGCCGTACATTGCGGCGCGGTTTGACAATGGCGTGTACCGGTCACGCAGCACGGCCGGGATGGATACTACCTGTACGTTTCCAATTGCGTAGAGGCGGGGTCCTGTTTGGGAGGAAGTCAAGGGATTGCCCTCTCGGCAGGTCGCCGTTACTGTGGTGATGCTGTGTGTCTGGCGGAGTGCGTCGGCAACCGCGGTCACCACCTTATACTGGTTTCTGGTGGAATGTCACCTGACGAATGATTGTGCCTCTTCATTGGTCCCTTCCCTTTCCGCGGGCGACTGATTTGTCTCTGTATGCTACTCGTGGTCCCCTCTTTTGGTCTCCGTGGATGGGTGTCACAGCGGTCATGGCGGCGGTCAAGGATCTTGCCGCGTCGGCACCTGCCGTCAAGGCCGCCACGCCGCCGGCGTTTGCTGGCAATGTGCCCCCGCGGGCAACGGCGCCATCTTTTTGATGCACCGGGCTTGCCCGAACCGTCCTGTGTGTTTGTGCATGCTGTTTGCTTTGGTTCTTTTTTTCTTTCCTCGCTTGCACGCGACTGCTTTCCACCTGCGCGTCTGCATCGAGCCGTGGCCACCAGACCGGCTACCGCGTTGGCCCGCCTGGCAAGGGCGGCAGTGTGCCTGTCAACTGCGTCGGCTGTCGTCGAGCTTGACGGGCATGACTCGCGAACAGCGCAGACGGGATATCATGGGAGTGGCGTGATGGGCAGAGGTCAGGTCATTTGACACCAGACAATGAAACGCGGCCACGCCCTTGCGTCGTAGCCCAGCCCCCGCAGGGCGGCCTTGGTGTCGGCGTGCTGGCTGGCTGCGTCGGCAGCGGCTGCCGCCACCTCCGTCGCCTCAGCGGCGATGCGGTTGCGACGGACGCCGTGCCTGGTGCCAGTGGGCGCAGAGATGGACCTACAGAAAAAACAAGCGCAGGCACGTAGAGTAGGTCAGGCTCGACCAGACACTACAGAATATCAAGGGGGATGTTGTGGACTGGATGACTGGCTGGGGATGACTGTCGTGTTGTCCTCCACCCAAGAGGAGTCGATGGGAAAGACAGCACTCTGGTGCAGCTCACGCTTAGCATGGTGCCCGGGACCGAATCTGATTGAAATCAGACGAACACTCTTCTTGAAAGAGACGGGCCCGCTGGACCACGTGTTACACGTCTCTCGGCCCAATTCGACAACGATGCGTGGCCCCCCACCGGATCTCTGGCACGATGCCTTCCACACACTTGGCCACTGCAGCTCTGCCGTCTCGAGCCGACCCATCCCCACCGCGTTGTCGGGACGCCCTGTACGTACACCCTGCCTTTCATCGAGGGAGAGCCCCGTCTGGTACTGCCGCGGTCGTCGTCGGTTGACGTCTATGCGCCGCCGTCACTGGCGGGGCGCGCGGGCGCAGACGGCGGGACGCGGGACCCCCCGCCGCGTCGCCACCTCCGCCGCCGCCGCCCCGCCCGCGCGTCAAAGGTGTCGACGGGCGCTCCCCACCGCGCCGCGGTACTCCGTGCGCACGACGCTCTCGCCGTCGCAACTCTCCTCGTTGCTTTCCCCCCCCCACTTCCCTCCTCTCCCTCGAGGGGCCCCGCGTCATGGCGCTCGGCGCGCTCTTCCAAGCCTCGGCGTCGGGGTCGGCGGAGCTCCTCATCCTCTGCGCCGCCGGCGCGTACCTCTGCTCCCGGTCGCTGCTCCCCCCCCCCATCGCACTGGCCATGTCGCGCATGATTGTCACGCTCTTCCTCCCGTGCCTCCTCTTCATCTCCATTGTGGAAACGCTCTACGCCGCCGCCCAGTCGCCCGTCACGTCCACGACGCCGGTGCTGCTCGCGATGCCCGCCTGGGCCATTGTCATCCTCATTGAGTGCGCGGCGGTCGGCACCTGGGTCAGCCGCCGGTGGCTGTCGCCGACGCTCTCCCGCCCCGACCGCCGCGCGTGCGTCGTGGCGTGCGTGTTTGGCAACTCGGGGCAGCTGCCGATCCTCCTCGCCGGCTCCGTGTGCGACAATTATGGGCCACTGGTGGGAGACGCGGGCTGCAAGGCCCGCGCGACAGGCTATTGCAGCCTCTACCTCCTCGTTTGGTCGAGCACGCTGTGGACGCTCGGCAACCGGTACTTGGCCGGCGCGGCGGGGGAGGGCGGGGGGGAGCGGGAGGGTGTGGGGGAGGGGGGCGGCCCCCTCGGGGCCGCCGCGCGGGCGGTGGCTGGCGGCAGTGGCGCCTTGGACGGTGCGGCGCCCGGGGGGGGCGGGGGGTGGAAGCGCCTGTCGACCGGCGACGGGAACGGCACGGAGCTGATCGAGGTTGACGTGGTCGACACGGCCGCGGCCCTGCCCGAGCGGCGGGGCGACCCGCGGGAGCACCCGCGCCCGTTGGCGCCCAGCGGCAGTGGCGGCGGCGGCGGCGGCGGCGGTGGCGCCCGCGCCGACCACCCGGCGAGCAGCACCGACTCGGTCGACGGCGCGCACGTGGCGGTGGCCACGTCGATGCGCTCCGCCGTGGGGCGGCCGTCGCCCCTCGCGCGGCCGCCCACGAGCGCGCACACCACCCCCGAGGGCGGCCCCGCCGCCGGGCCGCCGGGCGGCACCCCACCCGCGGGGCTGGTGCTGTCGCGCAGCCAGTCGCCGCGCCACGGGCGGGGCGGTGGCGGCGGCGGTGGCGGCGGCGGCGGCGGCGACGGGCACCACCCGTCCGTGTCGCCATCGCTCGGGCCGGCGCGGGCGCCGAGCGGTAGCGGCGGTGGCGTCGGTGGCAGTGGCGGCGTTGGCGGGCAGCTCGGCGCGTGCCTCGCGGCGCTGCCGGCGCTCCCCGCCGCGGTGCGGTCGACGCTTGGCTCGCTGCTCACGCCGCCCTTCCTCGCCATCGTGGCCGCCCTGTGTTTTTCGACCATCCCCGGCGCGGGGGCGCTGTTGGTCGGCCGCAGCTCCGTGTTGCACTCGCTGGCCTTGACGATGGAGCTGCTGGGGGGGGTGACCATCCCGTTTGGCAGCCTGCTCGTCGGCGCCAAGCTGTGGGTCTCCCGCGGGCTGCTCTTCAGCCGCGGCGCGCCCACGGAGGACGCGCAGCAGGAGGGGCGGGGGGGGAGCCGCCTCGACGCCCGCTCCGTGCTCGCCGTGGTCGTTGCGCGCATGCTCATCATGCCCGTCGTGGGCACGCTGACGCTGCATCTGGTGCTCGCGGTGGGGCTCATGGATCGCTCCAAGGTCGACCCCCTGATGCTCACCGTGATGGCCATGATGGCATTTGTACGTTTGCGCGGGTGGTGCGCTGTCAGTGAATGGGGGGGTCATGCTGCGTGTGCGCAGTTTTTTTGGCCAGTAGGCTTTGGTGTCGTGCCCTTTCTTGATGGGCAGACCCGTTCGTGGAATTCGGCTGCACGGTGGCCACGCGCCTTGTGCGGCAGTGTGTCGACCATGCTACTGGCTGTGGTGGGGCTTGTGGTCATTGCTTGCTATGTCTCTGCGCTAAGTGGGGGGCTCGATACTAACTATTTTTGCTCTGTTCTCTGTTCCGTGGCTCTGGATGCGTCTTGTATGTTTCACGTTTTCTGCCATACACGTTTCATATTTGTATGCTGCCTTTATTTTCTTTGCTCTATGTGTTGCTGCTGCTGTCACCATACGCCCAATCCCACCCCGACCCTGCGCAGGTACCGACGGCAAACAACGCGCTGATTATGGCACAGGTGGCTGGCGCGGGCGACGAGGCCGTCGCGCTCGTCATTTTTTGGCAGTACCTCGTCGCGCCGGTATTCGTGTCGGGCTGGACGGCCTTGGCGCTGGCGACGCTGTGGCCCAAGGTGGCGACCTGACGGGCGGCCCGGTAGGTCTTCCCCCAAGATGCGATAGTGGGTGTTGGGCCATGGAGAGGTACGACCAACAGCAAACTGCGGCCTACTGACGAGGCGTGGCTAGGCCCAGGCGCAGCGGCCGGCGTCGGTCCCAGAAGCGGTGTACGCCGCGCACAGCACTGGCGAGGACCCCCACCATGCGGCGGCTGCTTGGTGCGAGTGGTCCAACGAGTGGCCGCTGCAGAGGATGGCACCCGGGCAAGGGGTAACGTGGCCGCCATCTACGCTTCTGACGGCACCGACTCCCCTTTCCTGGTGCACGCAACGACTAACAGAGTACGAGCAGAATAAAGACCGCGCAAGTCCGTATCCTGCAACCTCCAACGCCTGTGGTAGGAGCAACACGCAGCCCCATTCTGCTGGCTGTCGGCGCACCCGCTGTCTGTCGCCGCCGCGGCGATGCCACGGTGTGTCGTGGTGCCCCATCCGAGGGGCGGCCGACGGCGCGCTGCGGCGCAGCTACGGCGGTGGCGGTGGCGGCAGAGGCGCGACGGGGCCGGCACGTGCTCGCCCCTCCCCGGGGCCGCGACAGCCACGCACCGCTGACGCCGCAGCCGCGGTGTGCCAGGTGCCCGTATGGGCGCATCGCTACCGCCAACGCGGCCGCCACCGCGGCCGCCACCGCCGCGTGCCGCCGCCGCCGCACCCACCAACCGTCGCGTTGCCGCCACGCGTCGCTGCCGCGCGTGGACGGCGGCGCCACCGCCGGCGGCGCCGCCACCGCGGTCGCCGCGGCGGCGGGCGCGCCGCCCGCCGCCACCGCACCCGCCGCCGCCGCCGCCGCCCGCCGGCCGTGGGCGGGCGGGGCCACGGCGCGCGCCACGGCCGCGCCCGTGCCGCCGCCGCCCGCCGCCGCCCCGCCCGACGGGCGGCGCGTGCCCGCCCCAGCCCCCACCGCGGGCACGCCCCCTCTGCGTCGCGGCTGCCGCGGCGGCGGCGGCGCCACGCGCGGCACCGACGGCGGTCGGCCGCCGCCGACCACGCGGGGGGTCGGGGGCGCCACCCTCCGCCGGCAGTGGCGACGCGGCGCCCGCCTAGGTGTGGGCGCCGCGCGCCGCGCGCCGCGCCGCCCAATGGCGGCGGCGGCGCGGCGGCCGTGCGCGTTGCCGCGGCGGCCTTCCCTGCCCCCGTTTGCCCTGGCGCAGTCGCCGCCGTCGGCCCCCCCGCCACGCACAGCGGGCGACGCTGGCGCCGTTGCTCCATGACGTTGCGGCGGCGCCGCCGCCGCCGCCGGCGCCGGCCACCCGCCGGGCCGCCGCCCGCCGCGGGTCCACCGCGGGGGCGCGCGGCGCCACGCGGCGGCCGCCACCAACGGCCGTGCGGCGGCCGCCCGTGTGGGCGGCGCGCGGTGGCGGGCGGCACGGCCACCGGCGCCTGCCGGTGGCCCGCCGTCCCTGGCAGCAGCGCTGCCGCCCCCACGCGCGCGGGCGGCGCGCCAGCAGGCGCCCCCCCCCTCCCGCGGCCAGCAGCGCGCCGCGCGCCGCCGTGCGCCACCCCGCCGGCGGCGCCGCCGACGGCTCCCGCCAGCGGCGGCACCGCCGCCGCCACGCGCCAACCCTGCGGGGCGGGCGTGGTGGCAGCGCGGTCCGGTGGGCGTGGCAACCACAGCTGCTGCGCGGTGGGCGCCGCCGCCCGTCGCGACCGCGACCGCCACCCCCACCCCCACCCACACGCCCGGCCGTGCACGCGGGTCCCCCCCACCGCCGCCGCGCAGCGTGCGCTCGATCACCATGGCGACGGTGGAGGCGGCGACGCTGCGCGCCGCCAGGGTCGCGACCCGCCACCAGCGCCGCCGCCGCCGGCCGGCCGCCAGTCAGGACCGGGGTGGGGGCGGCCGACGTGCACACCAGCGGCGCCACCGCCGGCAGGCTGCCGGCTTTGGCGTGGGGGGCGGGGGCGGCCGACGTGTCCGCCTTTGGTGCAGCGCAGCCCACGTGCGGTGGTTGCGGGGTCGGGCGCCACGCTAGCCGCCGCCACACCCCATGGCGCCGTCAGCCCCCCAGTCACGCGCAGTAGGAACACCCGCTACCGCGGTAGACACCACCGCGATGCCATTGGGGGGGGGGAGACACAGCCAAAGAGCGGGAAGGCCATGACCAGAGGCGCCAGAGGGTGGGCGGCGGGCCTCTCGCCACCAACATCACCGGCACTGCCGCCGCCTAGCGCAGCAGCCGAGGCATCCCATCGGCCACTGTTCGTACTGGGACGACCATGCTTATCCGCAGAAACTGCCACGACAACCTCCGCCGCACCCTCGGCGTCCCTAAAACTGTCGCCGTCGCCAGCATCAGCGCTCGCCTCTCCCGCACCCCCCCCCTCCTGTCGGCCCTCCTTTCCTTGCGCAGTCACGCCGCCGCCGCCAGCCGGTGGCCGAGGCGCACCATGGACGCGACCGACATGGTCAAGTCATGCCCGCAGACGCCACCCGGCACGGCCACAGTCGTCCCCACTGCCGCACCCACAGAACGTACATGTTGCTAGCGCTACCACTGCTCGGCCAGCTAGAGGAGCGCATCGAGGGCAGGGCGACAGTGGCGGCGACAGCAGCAGCGGCGGGGCATGAGGAGAGCGCGGACGGCAGTCGGCGGAGAGCGGGATGACCGAGCTTGTGTCGAGCGTCACGCCTGGCTGCTGGACTTTTCCGACGGAGGTTGTGAGACTGGGCGATACCGCTGGACCCCTTGTTGGGTGCATGCCTGTTGGGGTCTCTATTTTAGTAGGACATAAAGGCACTCTTTTCCGTGTTTTTAAAGCAAGTCTATGCCACTTTCGACGCAAAGTCCGTCGGGCCATCTGTAAGTCGGGTCATTACGGAACAAGAACTGGAAGTTGCGATCACGTGCGTTCAAACCGCCGCTCGCACTCTGGTCGCTTGTCAAGATACTTTGCAAAACCTGGCAGCATGAGGTGCGCCTTTGGACCACCACAGCCACACAGCTCGCTTTTGCGCAAGCGGGTGGCTGCCATGCCTACGCTGGAAGGCGGCGGGCGCCCCAATCAGCGGTGGTCTGGTCCCCGCAGCCAGCGAAGCGAGACGGCGGTCGGGCTGAGGACCCCACGCAGCCGCACACAGGGCGGGTCGGCGGGTGCAACGCCGCCCATCATGCAATTGCCCACTGCCGAGTGGGTGGGTCGCCCCTCCACAACCGGCGTTTCCGCCGCCCACGTGCGGGTCGCGCGCCTTCCACTGCGCTGCCGCTGGGCGCTGCGTGCCCCCCCCAAGCGCGCCCGTGGCCGCGAAAATCCGCGTCCCACCCGTGCCTCGGCGGACGCAGCAACCGACACCGACCGCCGCGTCACGTCGCAGCGGTTGTCACGCACCGCCGGCCCGCACCCCGGCGCCTCCGTGCGACCACCACCACCGCCCGTCGTCTTGCATCCGTCATCTGCCGCCTCCATTCGACGTCATCAACAATCTCCTCATTTCCCTTATCCCCTGTGCCGACGTCCGCACTTCGCGGCCGGGTGTCTACTCACCCTCTCCTTCCCCGCCTCCCCCCCCCCCCCCCCCCCCCCCCCGCCCCCGGCCCCCCCCTTCCTCCCCCTGCCCCCCCCCCCCCCCTCCCCCCTCTCCCCCCCCCCGTATTCCCCTCATGGCATCCACCCCCCCCCCCTTTCCGCCCCCCCCCGACCCCCGGTGCTGCTGCGCCCCCCCCCCCCCTTGCTCCACATCGGCGTCTGCCGTTCCAGCGCCCGGCGCACCGCTGATCGGCGCCCCGCCGTTGGCGTTTGGCGTCGGTGTCGTTCTGGCGTCGTCTGCCGCCGCGTTGGCGGGCGTCCTCGCCGGCCGGTGGGACGAGCTGGTGGCGGTCAACCGGCGGCCTCCGCGGGACGATGGCGCCGTTTCGTGCGGCGCGTGCCAGGGCACCGGCTACGTCGACTGCTTCTGTACGCGCTGGGACTATTCTTCGCTGCAGTCGGATGATGGTACGTTGAACTTGATTGTTGAATTTACCTATGCTGCGAGACAACATGTGCGGCGGCCACCGTCTTCTCTGGTGCTGGTGGCCAAACCGACGAAGTTGTCGTGCCTGGGTGTCGTGTGTTCTATGCTATTGTGGCAGCGTGCATGGAGCAGATGCGCGGGTGGCGTTGCAATCGCAGGGTACCTACCTTGCGTCGCGCCTTTCGCAATGTATCTGCGCGTCGTCTGGCACGGGTTGTAGACCGTAACGTTGTGCGCTGTGTCTAACCGTTGTACCGCATGTTCTTATCCCCTCTTGTTTCTGTTTTTCTCTTCCATTTCATTCTGTTTTCGCAGCTTCCAGAAAAGCAACTGCTGGCTGCAACAAGTGTGGCGGTTCCCGTAAGGAGCCGTGCAACAAGTGTGGCGGCGGTGGTCTGCTGGTGCCAATGATGCGCCGCTCGTCCGTCCCCGTGCGCATCTCGGACGACAGTGGCCGAAGCTTCACGGCCTTGGCACCATCGGTCGCGCCGACGTCGTTATCCACGCGGAGTCGGTTGATGCCGCCTCAGGCACCGGGACGTGGGACATCCCAGGGCCACTGACGTGGCCTGCCGCTCCCTTAGGGTGACGATGGCAACGACGCAGCTGGTTCACTGGTGGGCCCTTCCTCGGTGTGACTGCCGTCCCCCCCGTGCTGGACCATTGCTGGCGTGATTCTTCCATGGGCACTTTCTTCTTTTTCCCCATCCTCTATCTTTTCTATTTACTGCCCTCGCCACGGCCTCTATCCAACGTTGAAGAGAAGTGGGCGTGTGTGCGCCGAGCTGTTGGTGACCTGTCCTGCCGCCTTCCGTGCTGGCTACGGAAGTTGCATATAGTTTTTTTAAAATTTGGGTTTCTCTTTTATTGGCTCTTGACAGAAGTAGCACGTCGCCCGCTCTGCTCGTGGTCACACGATGACGCGGATCACGGTCGCGCCAGCTCTGGGGGTTCAGCTCGAGCTGCCGCTGCTGATGCACCTCGTGCTCGCGGCGGTCAACTCTTCGTTGGGTGATCGGCTCCCGCCTGGCGTTCACTGTTGGCAGTCACGGTGCTCCCCCCGCGTACTTTCTGGCTACGTTGACTCCCCTCTTACCCCGGTCCTCGTCGTCAGGCCAAAAGCAACCGGTTCTCCCTCGGCCCTCTCCTTTCCAATTTCATCGTGCGGAGCTTTGCCATCTCGGCTGTGTCACCATGTGGGCTGCCGGGCGGCCGCCGCAGCCTGCCTTCCTGCCCATTCCGGCTGTCTTCTCTCCCTCCCATCCAGACGTCAGTGCGTGGGCGGCACCGGCCGCCTCGTCATGGACGCCAGGCGCGTCTGCCGCCCTCTCCCGACGGTGTCGACAGCCGCTGGCCGCCCCAAGCGGCCGCCCCCGCTCCCATCCCGCCGGTGGCGCCACCCGCCCCCCGGCTTGTGTGTCCACCCCAGCCATGGCGGCGGCTGACCCTAACGGGTCGCCTGCCGACGACGCCGCCTCCTCAGGCCGGGCGCCCGGCTTCACTGCCGACGAGCTGGCGGCCTCCACCCTCCACCTGTACAACACCATGTCGCGGACCAAGGACGTGTTTGTCCCGTTCGCCCCCCCTGCCGTCACCTTTTACTCGTGCGGGCCGACCGTCTATGACCGGGCGCACATTGGCAACTTTCGGGCGTTCCTCGTCTACGACGTGGCCAAACGGTGGCTCACCGCCCGCGGCTACGCCGTCAACCACGTTATGAACTTGACAGACGTCGACGACAAGATTATCGCCAAGGTGTCTCGCGACGGCGTCGGCGGGAGCTTGGCCGACGCGTCCGCGTTGACGCACAAGTACGCCGATGCCTTTTTTGCCGACCTCGCCAAACTCAACGTCGTGCCCGCAACTACCTACCCGCGCGCGACCGACCACATCCCTGAGATGGAGGACCTGATTGGGGGGCTCCTCCGCAAGGGCGTAGCCTACGAGGCAGGGGGATCCACCTACTTTTCCGTCGACGCGTTCCCCGCGTATGGGGAGCTGGCGCGCCTGCCACCGCCATCGCAGACGCTGACGCCGACCACGGACGGCGGGGACAGGAGCGGCGGCGGCGCCGTCGACGCGGACGAGTATGACCGCGGGGACGCGCGGGACTTTGCGCTGTGGAAGGCGTGGAAGCCCGCCGACGGGGGCGTTGTGTGGGCGTCCCCGACCCTCGGCCGCGGCCGCCCCGGCTGGCACATTGAGTGCACTTGTATGGCGCTCAAGTACCTCGGCACGACCATTGACATTCACGGCGGGGGCGTCGACCTCGTCTTCCCCCACCACGAAAACGAGCGGGCGCAGGCGGAAGCGTCGACGGGCGCCCCCTACGTGCGCACGTGGCTGCACAATGCATTTGTGACCATTGGCGGGGACGATGACAAGATGTCCAAGAGCCTCGGCAACTGGGTCAGCCTCGATGACGTGCCGCCGCGGGCCTTTCGGTGGCTCGTCGTTGTGGCCGCTTACCGCTCGCCGCTCGCCTTTTCGCCGGCGACGGTCAAGGCGGCGGCGCGGACGGTGCGGCGGCTCGACGGGGTGCGGGCCAAGCTGGCCGACGCGGTCGCCGCGGAGCCCGTCGGCGCCGCCGACGACAACGTCGACGCGGGCGTGGCCGCCGCCATTGCGTCGGCGCGGGCCCGCTTCGTCGCCGCCATGGACGATGATCTCAACACGCCCCGCGCGGCGGCGGCGCTGTTTGGGCTGGTCGGCTTTGCGGAGAAGGCGCTCAAGCGGGGGGGGCTGTCGCCGCCGTCGGCGGCGGCCGTCGACGCCTGCCTCGCCGACTTTGACGTGGTGTTTGGCATTGCCTACACGCCGCCCGTGGAGGGGGCGGCGGTGGCGGCCTCTGGGGGGGGGGGCGCCGCCGCCGACGAGGGCGTGGCCGCTACGGATGTGAGCGACGAGTTGCAGACGCTCCTGGCGGAGCGGGAGACGGCGCGGGCCGCCAAGGATTGGGCGCGCGCAGACGCAATCCGGGGGGAGTTGGGGGCTGCGGGGTGGGTCGTCAAGGACACGCCGGCCGGGGGGGTGCTGATTCCGTTGGAGAGCGCCTGAGGGGCAGGCGCGCGGTGGCGCGGTGGGGAGGTTCGTGTCTTGCGTCCACTCTTTTTTTTTTTTCTGTATCGGCCGTCCTCAAAAAGGACAATACAAGAACACGGCAGAGCATGGACGTGTTTGGGAAAGGACCATTGTACCTTGTGATCACCTGTGAGTGCCCGTGAAGTCCACGTGGCTCTGCGTGAAGTCCACGTTTCGACCGTGATATCCACGTGGCATAACTAGAAGTCAAGACCAATTGCTGAAGCCAAGTTCAATCCCCAA
>Ga0114953_1002649_pt1 | contig 12388 bp, 11 predicted proteins | sample SidtaG_FD_87298 | JGI IMG/M metagenome (GOLD analysis project Ga0114953, IMG submission 87298) | Marine algal microbial communities from Sidmouth, United Kingdom - Sidmouth_Male2 metaG | ecosystem: Host-associated > Algae > Red algae > Unclassified | place: Sidmouth, United Kingdom | collected...
GACGACGCCCCCTCCCTCTGCTGCCGACGCTGCGGATGCTGCCGCCGCCGCCGCCGCCGCTGCCGCCGCCGACGGCGGCGTGGACAGCGTCGATGGCGACTCGCCCGCCCCCGAAGTCGACATCGCCATCTTTACCCAAGTGTCGGGCGCCAACCTGCACCTCTTCCCGCGCCTCCTCGCGCGCGTGCACCACCCCGACCTTCCCTGCCCGCCTACTTGCAACAGCGGTGGGTGCGGGCGGCGCTCCGCCGCCGACGCCCCAGGCCGCCGTCCGCCCACGCCCGAGGCCGCCGTCGGCCCGTCCCGCCACACGGAGCGAGCGGCGCGGTTCCGGCTGCGCACGGCGCAGGGGCGGCCGATTCCGCCGCGGACGCCAGAGCTACGCCATGGGAGGGGAAAAAGGGCGGGGTGGGAGTGTGAGGCGGGTGAATGGGGCAGGGGTGCTGCCGAGCGATGGGACGTATCGTGGCGCCAGCCGCCGACGTGGCGGCCTCCTCATTAGACTTCGCCGCTCTGCCGCCGACACGGTCGTGCGACAGAAATCAGCCAATTTCCTGGCTGTGCCCTGTGTAGCACCCGTCAAAGACCCGTCAAAGAGCGAGTAGTGGCACCCATCTTTTCCTCCGACGTTCTATCTCCCCAACTTGTGAGCTTGCCGAACTGTACCAGTCGATCTAAAAACTTTCGAAACGTTGTGTCGAGATGGGAAGTGGGCATCTACAGCCAACCAGAAGTTGCCACGACGCTGCACTACTCCATGTTTCGTGAGTGACACATCTCCTGGGTGTCCTCGTTTTGTCGTTTCAACACTCAAGTGCATCATTTCGTGGCTTGGCGGCCAGGCTTGTCACCTTGATCGGTGGGTAAAGTCCGACAACTTCGTCTGAGACCACGAGGGAGCAGGGAGCTTCTGGGTGAAGTTGTTAGCCACTTCAGCGGTCTCCGTCACAGGGGTCAGATCGCCCCATTCGGGATCAGGTCACGCTGTGCTCTTGAAGAGCACTCAGCTCGTCCGCAGGGCCCCTCAACCTTCAGGAAATCGGCTCTGAGCGCTGCTTCGCGGGAGGCCTGGCGAGTGCGACTGGCTGTCAGATATCGAGCAGGCAGACCAGTCCAGCAGGTGTCTGTTTTGGTATGGCGAGTTTCTCATGGTCGACCGGCCACGGGTCCTTGGATTTTACTTCTATCACGGACCTTGATTGGCTGATTCGAGCAGCCTGTACTGCTTCTTATTGGTGAATGACTTGTGTAAGTCGTCTTCTTCGAAGGAGATAGAAGAGGATGACATGTCTTGGGCTCATCCAGAAACAAGCAGTCGCAAAACCCTGCGGAACATCGACAGTGGGCTGTCGAAATTTACAAGATCTTGCGCCCACCCGCAAGCTTCGTGGGGTCAAAAACGGGCAGAAAGAGCGTCGGGTGTCACCACGGTTTTGGGGCTACTGCGCTGGCATGGGTCGTGCAGTGGCCTCCAGGGCGCGCAATGGACGCCTCTACTGCCTCAAAACGCACTTTGGCACGCGCTCTGTCGTGCCAGTTTCGCCGTGCCAACCGCATCAACCAATAAGATGCCGAGACTACCCTCCTCCCCACGGGTTTCTGGGCCCGATAGGGGCTCCCAAATGCTGCCCCGGTCCACACCACGCCCCTTTCTCGGTACCCATTAAATGTGACGACCAACTGCCAATATGTGCTAGATTCCCGGGGACAATCGGATGGCTAGCAATCGTCCACCAGGAGAAGGCCCGGTGACCGTGCGGGCCTCAGCTCGTCGTCGATTGGCTGGCATTCACCAGATCTCCTCCTCCTGGCCCCTGCATTCATTGGCTCATATCCATCAATTCTAGAGGACCTATGCCACCAGATTCATGCCCTCACCGTCTGGTTCTCCGATTGCCACGTCGGCCAATCGGACAGCGGATGAGTCATCGCGCGCTCTCGTGCGCGCGCGCGCTCGTGCCGGTTGCGATCCGACCGTCTCGGCTGCGCGCGCGCTCTCGCCGGCCGCGCTCCTGACCCCGCCTTCACATCCGCCACCACAGTGGCCTGCTCCTAACGATCGCCACGGACGCGTGGTCGTGGAACGTGGGTCCTTGTCCTGAAACGGCTCCAGACCTTTTGGGCATCCGGCACGCATGCGTGCCGTCGACAACCACTCCACCGACGCAAGTGTCGGCCCCACGCCACCTCCAACACCCTCGCGGGACCTCCTCGGACTCCCGGACCCCATCGTGGCCGTCGTCCGCCCTGTTTGACACCGCCCACGTTTCGCTTTCCTCCTTTTTTCCACCTCCTTTTCGTACCCCCCCTTCTTCCATGCCCGGCTGTCGTGGGTGACCGGACCGACACCATCAACATGATCATGCCCGACCCCAACACCCAGCCCGCCCCCGCTCCCCGTTACCACACTCCCCGCGCCTCAACCCCACGGACGACACTCGCCCCACCTGCCCCCGATCGACCGTCCCCCTCCCCGACGACACCCGCGCCACCCGCCCCCGATCGACCGCCCCCCCCCCCGACCATTCCCAAGTTGGCCGCGGACCTCGCCGCCAAGCTGCACGGAAGATCCACCCGCCGGCGGCCCATGACGGCGGCCGGCGTCCGGCGCATCGTCCAGATCATGACGCTGCTCCAGGGTCTCACGTCGGACTACCAGAACTTTAGTTGGAACCTCCACGTGTCGGGGCACGACACCAAGGGCGACATCTTCTGGCTCCCAGTGTTTGAGGACAAGGAGGTGCTCAAGAGCTCTGCCAAGCGGGTGTTGGACCACGTGTACCGCTTTGTGGAGTCGGGGAGCGCCATGGTCACCGGCGCTGCGAGCGAGCTGTCGGGCTCTCGCGGCTCTCGGCTTCGGCGCCCCAAGATGCTCGACCCGCGTGCGGCTCTTGGCGGAGGGGTGCAAAGTGCAAATGGGTCCGACATGCGGCGTCGGACATTGGCGAGCTCCGCCAGTGTCGCGGCTGCCGGTCGTTCTGCCCCAAGTAGCTCCGTGACAGCGTTGCCGGGCGTCGATCATGACGTGGGGGAGGTGGACGCCGAGGTCCGCGCCGCCGCCGCTGCTGCTGCTGTTGTCGATGCCGCCATTGCAGCCGACCAAGACGACGGCGATGACGATTCGGCGGACGCCTTTATCCGCGCCGCAGTGGCCGGCCTGGGGAGATCGCCCTCGGTCGCCCACGCGACGGTCGCCGGCACAGCAGTCGCTGCTGCTGGGATGGTCACCGACGCAGCCGGTGCGGTGACCGCTGCCGCCAACTACAGGTCTTCCTCCAATGTTTTTTCTGCCGGCATCTATGGTGCCTCTGCATCAAGAACAACAACGGCTCTGGGGGGAGAGGAGGAAGAGGGGGGGGAAGAAGAGGAGGACGAGAAGGAGGTCGGGGGAGCGGCGGCATCCTCGTCGCGCGCCGTCGGCGCGCTCATAAGGCGAGCGACACCGAGTATGGCGCCTGTCGTTGCGCGCGAGCCCGCGGAGATGGCCCCATCGCGGGACACGCTCAAGCGGGTGAATACGCTGCTCGATTTAGGCAACGTGCGCACACACCTGCGGGCTCTCATGCCCGTGCTCGGCAATGCCATTGCTGACGCCATGGGTGTGAGCGTGGGCGTTGCCAAGACAAGACTGGACTGGTGGCCGCGCAAGGATGACAAAGAGGTGTGGTCGCTGCGGATCCAGCTGCCCTACGAGGTGCGAAAGAGGTCGGACAAGCGCACGCGGCCTGACCCCTTCGCACGGCCGAAGACGGTGTCGCTGCCTAGCTTTTTCTGCCAGCGGGACAGGGTGACGACCGACACCCGCCTCGCGCACCTCGTGCTGATGTTGGATATGGAGGAGTCGGCACGGGCGTCGTTCGATGCGTACCTGTCCATGACCAAGCCCAAGGAGCTCGGTGGCGGTCGGCAGCGCCAGCCCCCCTCCCTGTCGACGTTGGGGTCGCTTCGAGCAGCACCGCGGTTGGCGCCCTCCGCAGCAGAGTTTGCTTCCCGTCAAGTGCTTCCTCTTCCCGATGGTGCAACGTTTGACAGCACACCGATTCGACCGCGCGACCATGTGTCTATAGGATCCAATCCCCCCACGCACCTCACTCGCATCCCTCCACCCCCATTGCTGGCACCTCTTCCACCCTCGGCACCCCCGGCCGCAGGCCGCGCCTCCGGCAAGGCAACCAAGGCGCCGCGCCCACCTGCCGGACGGGGTCACGACAAGGCAACACCGGCAGCGCTACAATCACCAGGGCGCGGTGGCAGGAGGTCACTTGCTCCCAAGCCTGTGCCGGTTGCTTCAGCGGCGTCAGACGCGTCGGCTGCTTCATCACGAGCCACGGCTCCCGGACTGTCTACAGCGGCCGGAGCTGCACCACCACCTCCTCCCGCATTGGCAACCGTACCACCACCGCGGCCTGCGTCTTCGGCTTTACCACCGCCGCAGCCTGCGTCGGCGGCGGTATCACCACCGCCGCCTGCGTCGGAGGCCGCACCAGCACTGCCACCAGCTTCGGCGGCCGTATCGCCAACGCGGCTTGTTTCGGCTGCCATACCGCCGCCGCCACCTGCGTCGGGTGTCGCACTGCCAACTCCGTCGTTGTCGGCGGCTGGAGAACCGCCGCCACCGGCGGCCGCGGCGTCTTCGCCAACTGCAACAGCGGCCGCGGCTGGACCACAGCTACCGCTAGAGTCGGCGGCTGCACTACAACCGCCGTCGGTATCGGCGTCGGCGCCGGTGCGGCTGGCCCCGGAAAGGCCGTCTGCACGGGAAACACAACGTTTACCGTTGACGCCGGCCGTATCGCCGCCCCGACCGTCGACGCCCATGGCGACAATTCCACTACCGTTGACGCCGGCCGCGGCCCTGCCCCCACCGCCGGCGCTGGCCCAAGCATCGCCTGCATTGACCGCGTCGGCGGCCTCTTCCCCAAGTGCGCTTGCTACGACCCCGTCGCCAACGACTGCTGCGCCTCCGGAAACGGTTCCACCGCCGTTGACGTCGGCAGCAGACAATGACGTGCCGCCCCTTCTGCCAGTGGAGGTGGCAACGCCGCTGTCCACCGACGCTCCCAAGTCGGCGACCGGTACCGGCAGTGTCTGCGCGGACTTCCCTGCTGCTGCGGCCATGAGCGGTCGTGCCCGGCGGAAGAACCCGTTCAATGCGGACATCTCGACACCAACGACCGCGGCCGCATGCGGACCCAAGTTGATGCCCACGTCGGGCACTACTCCATCCTCTCCGGGCGCCGCACTCGTGCGCCCTCCCCCGCCGGACACACCGGCGGCATGTGCTCCCGACGGCGCTGGAGATTCGGGCCCGCAGGCGGTGGTTGACAGGGGAGAGCCGTCTAACGCGCCGCCGACATGTACTCCCGACGGCGCTGGACAGTCGAGCCCGCGGGCGGCCGCTGACAAGGGAGAGCCGTCTACGGCCACCGCGTCGACGCGCCGGAGCGGGTACAACACGCGCAGCGTTTCGTTCTACTCCTCTCCAACGACGGGCCTACCGGTGCAGAAGGAGCACTCGGCCGCATCCCCAAGCTCCGTCGGCGACTCAACACCGCCACGGACGAGCCAAAAGCGGGCTGCGCCGACGCGTGGCCGCTCCGCCGTCGTGTTCGACGTTCCTCCGGCGTCCAAGAGGCCGCGCCGCGCGAGCCAGCGGCTGCAGCGGCGGAATGAAGACGCAGCGGCCAACGATCACGACGACGCTGGGGTGCAGCCCGTCGCAGGGTTGGCAGCATCGGTTGAGGGTCGACCCGACTCTTCCGAGTGCCTCCTTTTGTTGTCCGCCTCCAAGGTGGTGGCCAGGGGGAGGCTTGTCAAGAACCGGAAGGTTTTTCACGGGGTACCTGTGGATTCTGATGTTGTTGTTGTCACTGTTCTTAGTGTTTGTGACGCCTTGTGCAAGTATCCTTTGCAGAGCCGGTATCGTTTGCCCGGTCGCCGGCGCACAGTGAAGCGCCTGGCGGACCTGCTTGGTAACGAGGTTGTCTGGTCCTGCGAGTTTATTTCGTTTGCTGCGTAGCGCATTGTAGAATAATCTTGTTGAGCCTGTTGTTGTCCTTGTGTCGTTGTACGCATACCCTCTGCTCGACGCCTTTGTAGCTGCAGCTCCCTTCCTGCAAAGCCCATGATTTTATGGTCCACAGTTCTTGATTTTCTCGCCCACTGCCTGCCATTCAATAAGAATGTAACTCTATATTCTGCGTATTTCATATGCCTTCGTGCAAGTATCTTTGGTTAGCATGATTCGACTGTTTATCTTTTGGCTTAGATGCCAGGGGCTCCACGAGCCCAGGGAGACAGCGGTTACAGATCGCAGGTGATGGGCAGGAGCGCATGGCCTTCCCGGAGGCGGTCGCCTCAGAAATGCCAGAGGTCATTCGGGTCTACATGACATCCCACGTGAGCCAACAAGCGGCAGCGGTGGCCCATTCGGGGCAGGAGGGACCGTGATCAAAATGGCTCCCCCGAATAGGTGCTCCACATGACACCCAACGAGCCTGTCGAGCCGCGCACCTGCGAGCGGTCAGTTGTTGAGCAGCTTACATGACCCGCCGCGACACGGGAAACGGGATTAAGCTGCGGCTCACGCGGGAAGAAACAGGTTCTTGACCCACATACACTTGTGCACGTGAGTCAAGAAAGAGCAGCGGTGGCCCATTCGGGGAAGGAGGGACCATGACGAAACTGGCTGCCCCGAATGGGTGCTCCGCATGACACCCAACGAGCCTGTCCAGCTGCGCACCTGCGAGCGGTCAGTTGCTGAGCAGCTCACGTGGCCGGCAGCCGCACGGGAAACGGGATCATGCTGCGGCTCACGCGGGAAGAAACAGGGCGGGTACAGAACGGAAGCGGACTTTTCATTGCAACTGGCAACGATCCCGAATGAATGGCCTCGGAAGTCCCCAAGTAGCCCCGCGTGATCCAAATCGGCCTGATTTTCATCAGTTAACAATGACCGTTACCGGGGTTCCCGGGCCTGTTCCCGACCGAATTCGTACGAGCTGGGGGGGCCTTCTCGTGGTCCTTAGACGGAGAATATTTTCCAGACAACAAGTCGTTGGTACCGTCCCTCCAGTCTCGGTCGCGGGTTTGTGTCGTGGTGGGGGGCGACACGGGCGTGTTGACGTCCTGCTTGTCCACATCTCCGGCTCGGCTGCCTTTGCCCACTGCCGCTTCCCCGCCAAGTCGGAGTCCGATCACTGCCCTTCTCCCCATCCCCCGCGGCACGCTCGTATGTCGTCCGTCCCTGTGACCGCGCTCGTGGCCCCTGTCCCAGTGACGAACCCCCGCCAACTCCCTCTCCCACCGCACCGACATCCACCCCGGTCACTGCTCCCACTCCAACAGTGGTTCCGGCTACGCCTGTGGTGGGGGTCAATCCGCCTTACCCCTGCCTGAGGCTGCCACTTCCCCCCAACAACTTCAACATCTCTGTGCAAAAAGCGTCGGAGGCGGCCTCTGCCGCGGCGCTCTTGGCAAACGACGCCTTCGTCAAGGCGGCTGCTGCTGCGACTCACGCGGCGGTCATGGCGGAAAAGACTGCGGAGATGTATGGCCACCTCTCCACCGCTCTGTTGGGCTCCGACCACACAAGCGGAGCCGTCGTCGCTTCGGCAGCGGCAGGAGCCGCGGGTTTGGCGAGGACCCGGGCGACGGCGTCGGCCGAGAGCTTGACGTGGGCGCACTCGATTTTTTGCGTGGCTGGCGACTTCACCCGCGCTCCCCCGGCTCTTTCCATCCCGCAAGATTTCATTTGCGCTCACGCTGCTGCCCCTTCCCCCCCCCCTACCGGGCCGTCGGGTACATAAGGCGGGCAAGTGGGCCCCTGACAAGTGGGTGTCACTTGGCGTCGGCAAGCGGGCTTGGCGTGGTGGAATGGTCGCCGGGTGTGACTGTTGAGGTGTGCGTTCTTGCAGACCGTGTAGAATTGCGTGCGGAGAACGATGGGGCTTCTGGTTCTGTGAGATGGCGGTACGGTGGCGGACGCTGGGTGCTTAGGACAGATGCAGCGTCGCAGTTGGTTTCAATATCGGCGAGGAAGTAGATTCTCCTTTTCTTTGCGTGAGTGTGGCCTCGTGCCACGGGTGACGTTGATACCAGAGGACCCCAGCGACTCTTCGAGCGCGCCAGTAGCCGGAAGATGCAGAGAGACAAAGAGAGGGCAATCAAGACCGGGAGGACGTCGGAAAAAAGAAGAGTGTTTTACATCCCTACAGCACACCTTAGGCAGGCGGGACAGGGCAGCCGCCGCTGGCAACTCGGGTGCCACCCAAAGACAGAACCACGACCAAGCCAACAGGTGAACACCAACAAAAGGAACACCAACCAAACTAGTCCGCCGCACCTCAATCGCGCTGAAACTTCTACCTACGCCCGCGCTGTGGCAATACGAGCTGCCGCGGCCACCACGCCCCGACAACCCACGACCGCCAGCTTCTTCGCCGTGGCGCCTCACCTCGCCGCCACCACCAGAAGTGCCTCGCCAATCGCAAATTGGGGTCCAGCGTTCCCGGCCACTAGCCGAGCGGCGGCGAGCCAGTCCAGATGCCGGGCCACGACCAGCGCCTCCGCCAGCACCGCAAGCCGCTATCACACCGTTGCAATCGCCAGCCCCCCTGCCGTCACGGCCGGCAGCGCCCCCGCCGTCACGGCCGGCAGCCCCCCCGCCGTCAAAACCGACAGCCCCCCCGCCGTCAAAACCGACAGCCCCCCTGCCGTCACGGCCGGCAGCGCCCCCGCTGTCACGGCCGGCAGCCCCCCTGCTGTCACAACCGACAGCCCCCCTGCCGTCACGGCCGACAGCGCCCCTGCCGTCACGGCCGGCAGCGCCCCCGCCGTCACGGCCGGCAGCGCCCCCGCCGTCACGGCCGGCAGCGCCCCCGCCGTCTAGGCCGGCAGGGCCCCCGCCGTCGCGGCCGGCAGCGCCCCCGCCGTCGCGGCCACCAGCCTCCCGCCGTCACGACCGTGAGCCCCACCGCCGTCGCTGGCGGCAGGTGCGCCTCAGAAACAGCGGCATCCGCTCGACCCAAGGCGGAATGCCGTCGGCGGTCAACCAAGACGGCAGGGTCACAACGGCCGCCCGCTTTGGTGCCGCCACCCAAGCGGCGGCACCCGAGCCGGCGAGGTGATGGGGCACAATCGCAAATGTTGGGTCGAGGCACGAACGCGCCCACTTTGGCGCGGGATCTCGTGGGGAGGTGCGCCACTGTCCGCGACAGGGCCGAGGGATCCCCGCCGGGAATCAACCACAGAGGCGCGGGGTAGCAACAGGGGGGCTCCTGGCCACAGCAGGGCGGATGCGGACGTCAGGGGCAGCCACAAGGCGAAAGAGCGTGGTGTGACCCGTTCAGAGGGAGATGCCACGTGCACTGGGCCCACCTGAGCTCATGGCCGCTGACCGTGCGCCCTCGAGTTCTTTCGCGACACCACCTTTCAAAGCGCCAATAACGGCGTAGTATGTGCATCAGTGTCTTCTCCAGTGGTGCGAAGACAGTAATATCTGGCAGCCTGGGACACCACTAGAAATACAGTGCGGTTGCAGGCACTGAATGGCGATGTGTACAGCATCTCTTTAATAGGCTGCACACGGACGCCAGGGACAGCCGCAGCAGCGGAGCACGTGATTCGGACTCGTGGCAGATTCTGATCGTAGTCCCGATCCAGTCGATCCTGAGTGGCTCGCTGAGAGGTCCCCAGAATGGACCTCACCTGGCGTCTTTCAGGCATGAGGTCTATTTTTTTGAACAATCAGCCGGAGCACCGCTGCCTGCTTCGTTCCTCATCGCACCAACTGACCTGCCTGCCACGCACCCCTGCCCGCCTGGCAGAATGCCGCGCTCTGTGCTGCTCCACGACGGCAGTGGGGTGGTCTTCACGAGTTGCAGTCGTCGCCGTTGGTCGCTGTGCTCGCTCCCCCCTCCTTCCCCCCACTCCCGTGTTTCGTGGTGGCGCCCTTACCCCTTCCCGAGCATGGACGCTTTTGACGATGATGTCGGACATTTTGGCGGTCGTGGATTCCCTCCCGACCGCCCCCAACTCGAGCTTGCCTCTTCCGCCGGCCCTCCCCTCCCTCATCTGTCCCTCGACCTCCCTCTCGGTCAACCCAAGGTCGACTGCGCACCTCCTGCTGAAGACAGTCTGTCCACGGCTGCTTTGCCAACTGCAGGGGTCCCGGCGGGTACATCCGCGGCGGGGGAGCCAGCTGATCCGGCAACGGCCGGGGTTACGGATCGTTCTGCCGCGGCGGGGACGCCATCGGGTCCCCCTGCCGTGGCGACGGCGGGGGTCGGACCGTCCGCGACGAGAGAAGCGGCGGGGGCGGTGAGAGGTGCGTCGGCTCCGCTGCCTTGTGACACGGCCGCCGTGAGCGGCGCCGTGCTCATGCCGTGCTCCGACGGGGACCTTGAGAGGTACGAGGTCCTCATCCGCGAGGCGGAGGACTTCGGCGAGGCGTGGTAGCTTCCGCTCCCTTTTGTGGTAGAGAAGGGAGTAGAAGGTGGCGGCGGCTGCGCCACCACTGACGGAGGTGGCGACGGGTCGACTACAAGCGACAAGAGGGCGACCAGCATGGTATCTTTAATCAGTAAACATTATTGTAGTCTCGTACACTGGAAGCACACTCTGCTCTCACGTCCGCTGCCTGATAGTATCAACGGAACCACACAACACACCCCAGCCACCATTACTGTCGCAGCCGCATTCGTCGACTCCAGTCGCTGCACACTCAACAGACAGCAGTCAACGCAGTTTGTGGAGACTGGGGGCCGCGTACGGAAGCTGTACAGACGCGAGGGACGCGCTGGCGGACATACCAGGACTGAGCGGGTAGGGGGGGTTGTGAGAGACAGATGCATGGAAGTGGCCGGGTACAGGAGGAAAGCGGTGGGTTTAGTGAGGGGTGCTGCTGGTGGGGGACTACCGCTGCCATCCTCTTCGGTGCGCTGTCGTCGTTGGGAGTGGCGAGCTGCCACTGATGAGGCATTGCAGCCAGGAATTGGGTGGCGTCTCGAGCCACCGGGGCGCGTGCGAGAACTAGTGCCTCGCGCATAGGGCCATGCCAGACGTCATTCATGTGTACGAGTGACCGCTCGACGCTAGGTGAGTGACCAGCTCCGTGCTCGAATCGCCGAAGGTGGCAGGATGCGCCTGCCGCACATCAACGGCCGATGACTACCACGTGATAGCGGCAGCGTACAGACGCCTACTGTTGTATGCGTGCACAGAATGTGTACTTGGGAGGTCGTACTAGCTGAGTTGCGCATCCGGTGGCTACCAAGCTGGGGTGCGTGCTGCTGTGCGAAAGCACGCGTGCGGTAGCCCTGCCCTCGCCCCAGGTGTGTGAAACGCCTCCTGGTCAGGAACTGGCCTCCCCAGATGCAAAATGAAAAGAGCTCTTTGCCTTCGAGGTACGTACTGCCCCCCCATCAGCATGTTCCACCACTTTCTGCCCCACCCGGTCGCTAGCCCTTTGCACGAGCTGACACCGCCCCTTTCAGCACACTGCCACTGACGAGTGGCGGCCGCCACGCGATGGACGAAACGGGTGTCGTCCCCATCGGCAGTGGCTCACTGGTTACTCCCTTGCACGGATACACAACGCACAGCGGGAGAATGGTCAGACAGTGTCCGACCGCGCGACTTCTGGAGGTTCCAGGGGGGGGATCCCTACTGTTTGCAGCTGCGAGAGCGCGGTTTTCAGACCCCCCAGGTGGCGTTAATACGTCAGTGCCGCATGGATGTGATGGCTGGGGCGCCAGGCCCACCGCCCTGCTTCGTGCCGTGGCTGACGTCGGCGCTCCCCGCACTCCGACTCGTCTCGGCCGCAGACACAGCGCCAGTCCACCCCACAAGATGCACATCATCCGCCCACAGGCTGATGAGCCACCTCCAACCGCTCAGAAGAGCAGGTCGGACCATGCTGAAACCCTTCCAAGCGTCGCAACTGAGAGGGTGCGCTGTTTCCACCAGATTCGCTCATTCGTGTCACATAAGTTTCATATGAAAGGTAGTGTACCGATCTGTCAAAGAACGGTGTGCTCGCCAGTTCGCCGCTGCACAGGCCGCAGCTGCTGGGCCCCTCCGAAACATCAATCATTGGAAAACGAACAAGTGGAAGCCCAGCCTTTTTTTAATCCTCCCACGCGTGCCCGCCACGACTGCTCACCAATCGAGGCTGCTCCCGGCACGGCGATCGCGTTCGACGCTGCCGCACAGCCCGCCGCACGCGCCTCATTTGCAGGCCGCTGTGTGACTCCATGCGACGGCATCATCCGCGATCGTTCTCGCAGCCGTAGCCACCGCACTCTTGGATGGGGGGGGGGGGGGGGGGGGGCGCGGGCCGCGCCCGGGGGGGGGGGTGGGGGGGGGGGGGGGGGGGGGGGCGGCGCCC
>Ga0114953_1002655_pt1 | contig 12371 bp, 11 predicted proteins | sample SidtaG_FD_87298 | JGI IMG/M metagenome (GOLD analysis project Ga0114953, IMG submission 87298) | Marine algal microbial communities from Sidmouth, United Kingdom - Sidmouth_Male2 metaG | ecosystem: Host-associated > Algae > Red algae > Unclassified | place: Sidmouth, United Kingdom | collected...
CTCCACATAAGATGGGGGGCACAACAGGTGCCCACTCCGCCCCACGTCCAGGCCACCCATCCCGCCACACTCGGACCACTCCCACCCCCCACACCCCCCCCCCCCCCCCCCCCCCCCTCCCCCCCCCCCCCCCCCCCCCCCCACCCCCCCCGCCCCCCCCCTCCTGCAGCGCCCCGCCCCCCCCCCCCACCCCCCCGCGCGCCCCCCCCTCCTCTCTCATAGTGGGGGTGCCGCATTTTAATTACAGTAGTTAAACACAACTTGACATGAGTGAATGGAAAGAGACTACCATCACGTGGCGCTCACGTTGCATAATGATAGTCTGCCGATCCATGGTTTGCATTAATGCATTGAAATTTTCAGCTGTATTTATCCGAATATAACGATCCCCTCTCAACCCTGGGTGTTATTGGACAATCAACACCTCCGTGACATGACGTGTCGACTGTATCTGTGCACCTTCGCCTCATCAACACTTGCGTGGAGCTTACAAACTAAATTGTATTGGAGTTGTCCATCTCACCGCCGTCACGACCAAGATTGGACCCGCCTTCTTCACAAGCGTCCACGCCGACGCGATCTGACTTGGTGTCTCACAAGAGCTTTTTCTCGCTGATGCAGTGAGACGCAGATGGCGCCCTTGCCGGAGTCGCCCAACTCCGAGCACGTGAAAAATCCGCCGAGTACACAGTGATTGTCTCGAAAGGATGTTTTCATGCGCGCTCGGGAACCTACGCCCCACGACGACTCGCTGCACCCCCTCCAACGCGCACAGCGTCTCCCACCCGAGAGCGCGACCAAGCGATGTCGATCAGAGTGGTGCCGAACAGGACGACGCGACGACGACGGATGGCGGAAGTATTCGTGAAATTCACAAATTCCTGACATGTACTCAGGGCAGAATCAACTCCCTCCAGAGCGAGCATACACGCGAGTTGTCAGCTGAGGATGTCCACCACGGTCGGTGTGGTTTTCCATCGACGGCGTCATCCAGTCCCATCTATCTCCATCGAACGGCTTCATCGAGTAGCCATCGCAAATGAGCTTTCGATGGAAAAACGTTCGAACGAGACGATCGGGGCCTACGGTGCTCGTCGAACGGTGAGCCAAGGCTGCTGCTGACGCGGCACGCGACCGTGATCAGGCGACCGTGAATCGGTTGCAGGGCGGCTTGATCCACCAATCAGATGCCGAGAATGATGGCTTTTCACTGGGCGACCGAAATGCTGGTGGGAGACAGCAGGTATCCTTCCAGAACCACCTCTTGACAGGGAGTGGTCGTGCCCAGATGACGAGGCGTGGATCTGTAATCAGTCAGCACGAGTGGCTGATGATACAGTACTTCAACCGACGAGCTCCACCGATCGGGCGTCTGCCCACAGTTCCAGTCTGCGTATGTAGTTTTTACGCAGTCTCACAGGAGACGTTTGTATTTTGTTTACAGCACATGTATGGACGGGTCGTGCCATGCCTAAAATCGACGACATTTGTCAGCTGTGGCATAGGACATCGACTAATGCTGTCTCTGGAACGACGGCCGATCAGATGTGCGGCCCTGAAGTGCGGAAGGCGATGGCGTGTCTCCCTCGGGGCTCTGGCTCCCTGTGGTCCCTGGCAAACGAGCCGTGGAGCCACGCAGCAGTTTCATCGGCCGAGTGAGCGGGAGTTTTTGTCGACGCTGTCGCTTCACTTACAGATTGCACCAATAGCGTACCGATACGACTTGTCTCTCAGAATGTGTGGTTCTCCTTTGTGAGATGCAGGAATATACAGGCGATGGTCACCGCCCATTTTACTACATGGGTGGACGGTGTCATCCCCACAAAGTGTCCTCGATATGACCAGCAGGGCTCGTTTGCGGCTGTGGAGCTGCCACGTCTGTGCTGCAGCATCTCCTCGGACCGGATTCGCTCGCAGCCAAATTGCAGGCCGACCTGGCAGAGCATGTCTGCTCATCATCACAGATTTTCGCAGGTGCTCGCTGCGTCGCAGATTGTCGCCTGTTGGTGATTTCAAAAGAGTGACGCTGTTGCGTCTGCATCGCATGGCAGGGACGCTCTGGCCTGCCTCCTGAAGTCCTGGAATGGTGGAATCTTCCTTCAGTGATTGGATGAAAAACTGGCACGTTCGGCTGGCACGTTAGGCACGCGTGCCAACATGCCCGTAGGGCTTGGAATGGCGTCCAATGCAGCCCGTAGAGGCCGGTGACCCCAACGTGCCAAGAGATTGTCGCGTTTCCTTTATGGCCGAGGCGTCACGAAGGGCAGCTCCACCAACGTGCGTTTCCAAAGCTAGATTGGCCTAAAAACGGTGACACGTGAACGCATCTGATTGGCTCCGCAAGGGTGTCCCCATATGGCGAATGGAGTTATGTGGAGCGGGGGCTACGGTACGCGTGAACTCTAGAAATTCATGGGGAATAGCCGTCGGAATGCGGACAGCGTTGGTAGAGGAAGCCATTCGCAATCTGTTCGCATTTATCGAGGTGATGGGCTATCTCTTGTCAATATTGAAGTCCTCGCGAATTCCGCCGCGATCGACGCGCAAACAGGCAGCGATCATCATAAAATCGGGGACACGCTGCAGGTTTAAGCAGGCAAGCTTCCCGCAATACGCGATCCTGGGGGCGATCGTTGCGCCACGACTCAGGCCACCATGTGCCATTTGTGGTGCAACCAGGTCGCGGACGGAGGGGACCCGACAGCTGCGGGATTTCTGTGGTCAGAATGCCATGACGACGGGATCTTGAGGCCTCACTCGTGCCGTCACCTGTCACGAGCGGGGCTCTGTGCGCCGAGAGACACCGGCGCTGGTTGGAGGGGAGTGGTCGACGCCACATCTGGGCGAGTGGTCGGCAGTGTGAAGCGGGAAACTGCAGCAGCCTCCCTGCGGCCAGTGTCGTGGCCGATCACGCGCTTTTCGCTGCCGCTGGGCCGCCTTTGTGGGTGGCCTCCGTGCGCATCTGGCGGCAGCTGTACGGCCTCTGCTGTGACGTTTCGCGAGCCTGTGGCGGACGCCACCGCGGCCGACTTCTCGACGATGCCGCGTCGTGTTGCGCTCGGTGGGAGGCCGTGGAAGCGGAGCGGCCGCGGCGAGCTGCGCGTCGCTCTGTCGTGCTGCACGGTGCCGCCGTGCGCGAGAGCTCGTGCGCGTCGGCGGTACACAACGTGCGCGTGACGATGTCTTCATCGACGTCGCCGATGGGGTCGGACTGGGAATCGACTGACCCGTCGAGCACCTTGTCTTGCGGGACCGGGTCCCAGCCGTCAAACGGGGAGTGGGAGATTGTCTTCCTCGTGAGGGACGCGGCGGTCTCCGCCGCGGCTGACTCGAGCGGCGAGCAGGCGGCGGGCGCCTTGGCGGCCGCCGATTCTGCCTCGCGAAAGCGCGGGCGACGTCAGAAGGAGGAGAAGGTCGCTGCTGACCCTAGCGACGTCGGGGCAGCCGCTTCGTGGGCCGCCAAGATATCTGCAGCGCGTGAGCGGCGCCGGTGGCGCCGGCGCAAGTCCGCGGCCGCGCCATGCGAAGCGCCGCAGCGGCAGGCGCCAGCGGCCGCGGCGGAGACAACCTCGAAGACGTTTTATGACGTCGGCGACATCGCGCGGCCCTTCCTCACGATCGGTTGGGCGGAGGCTCGTTCGCTGCTGTACCCCAGTGGTACCGGGGTTCGTACCGGGGTTGCGGGGGCAGCTCTTGAAACGGGCTTGCTGCCGCCCGTGCCCACTGCCACTCCCCTCCAACAGAAGACTAGCAAACGCTAGAACTGTGTATGGTTTTATATAGATGAGTTTTGCAGATTTTGTACTGCCTAGCTCGTTGCATATACCACGATGAACGATGTTTTTTTTGTAGCACCCCAACGCCCCAAAGTCCAACTGACCGCACCCCACAGCCGTCGTGCGCCCGCGCAGCGCGGCCATAGCCAGGATACCAACAGCGTAAGCCGTCAGCGGCCGGCCGCCCTCCAGGCTGCTCGTGGAAGGGTGCCGTGAGGCTCTTCCGCGGCGGCGAAGGGCGCGCTGGCCGGCGCCACCGCGGGCGCGTCGCACTCGGGCGGCGGGGCGCCGCGCCAAAGGCGTAATGGCGCCCCCCTGGCCACCGCTGTGTGCGCATGTCGCAAAGGGGCCTCTAATGCGCCGATGTAGCGGTCGCCCCCACCCACCACTGCTCTAGTCGAAGGGGGCCGGGCGGTTGTGGCGTGGCGGTGAGGGGCGCGCTCACTGACGCCGCCGCGGGCGCGCCACCCCACACGTCGACTGCCAGCACCCCGCCGCCGGTGTGCGCGCGCGCCGCGAGGCGGCCGCAGACGCGTGAGCGCTTACAGGCGCGGCCGAGGTCGCGGCGCACTCAGGCGGCAGGGTGCCGCCCAAAACGCCGCCTGGCGGCGCCTCGCAGCCGTTGTGCACACGCACTGCGAGGTGATGACGACGGCGGCAGCCGTCATGAGCCGTCCGCCCGAGGCGCCTCTATCGGTCGGGGGGTGAGCCGCTCTGCCCCGGCGGCGTGGGGCGCGCTGGCGGCGGCCGCCGCGGGCGCGGCGCAGTCAGGCGGCGAAGGGGCGCTCCGAACACCGAATGGTGGAGCCTCGCAGTCTGTGTGCGCGCGCGCCGTCTGTCGGCCGCAAATTCGGCGCTGGAGCCAGCCGCCATCACCCGCCCGCACGCCATGCCTATGAGCAATTGGGTCAGACGGGCTGTGGTGTGGCTGGAAGTGTCGCCCTGGCCGGCGCTGCCTCAGATGCTGCGCACTGCGGCGGTGGGCGCACTGAGGCGGCGCGGAGACGCCGAGAACGTCGCCTGGCGGCTCCCCCGCTGGCTTTCTGCACGCACGCCGTGTGCAACCCACCGACACCCGAGCGTGTGATCTGGGATGCGCCGCCGTGCGTGGCCGGGGCCGGCATGCGTGGGGCGCACTGAGGTGGCGGGGTGCCGCCCCAAAGGCCGCCTGGGGGCGCCCCGCAGCCGGTGTGCGTGCGCGCCGCGTGGCGCCCACCAGTGCGGCGCTGTTGCCAGCCGCCAGCACCCACGCGCCCGCCGCGCCTTCTCTAAAGAGGGCCTGTGGGGGTGTGGCGCGGTGGTGAGGGGCGCGGTGGCCGGCGCCGCCGTGCGTGCGGCGCACTGAGGCGGCGGGGCGCCGCCCCAGAGACCGCCTGGCGGCGCCCCGCAGCCGGTGTGCGTGCGCGCTGCGTGGCGCCCGCCAGTGCGGCGCCGTCATCAGCCGCAAGAAGCGACACGGTCGCCGCGCCTCCTCTCAAGAGTGGCTGTGGGGGAGTGGCGGGGCGGTGAGGGGCGCGGTGGCCGGCGCCGCCGTGCGTAGGGCGCACTAAGGCGGCGGGGAGCCGCCCCAAAGGCCGAGTGGCGGCGCCCAGCAGCCGGTGTGCGTGCGCGCCGCTTGGCGCCCGCCAGTGCGGCGCTGTTGCCAGCCGCCAGCACCCACGCGCCTGCCGCGTCTCTTCTTAAAGAGGGGCCGTAGGGGTGTGGCTCGGGGGAGAGCGGCGCGGTGGCTGGCGCCGCCGTGCGTGGGGCTCACTGAGGCGGCGGGGCGCCGCCCCAAAGGCCGACTGGCCGCGCCCCGCAGCCGGTGCGCGTGCGCGCCGCATGGCCGCCGCCAGTGCGGCGCCGTCACCAGCGGCCAGAAGCGACGCGCCCGCCACGCCTCTTCTCAAGATGGGCTGTGGCGGTGTGGCGCTGCGGTGAGGGGCGCGGTGGCCGGCGCCGCCTGGCGTGCGGCGCACTGAGGCGGCGGGGCGCCGCCCCAAAGACCGCCTGGCGGCGCCCCGCAGCCGGTGTGCGCGCGCGCCGCATGGTGCCCGCCAGTGCGGCGCTGTTGCCAGCCGCCTGCACCCAGGCGCCCGCCGCACCTCTTCTAAAGAGGGTCTGTGGGAGTGTGGCGCGGCGGTGAGGGGCGCGGTGGCAGCACGGACGCGTCTGAAGCGACCACCGGTCTGCCACGCCTCTGAGATGGAAAATTGCTGCGATCCCTCGGCGCGTTCCCGGTGCGACTCTACCGCCTTCGAGGCGCGGGTGAGAGCCGGCGGCGGCTCACAGTGCTATGACGAATGACTGTTCTGTTCAATGCTGTCAACAGGCGAGAATGCGCCGCCCATAGTCTCGCGAGAGGGTGGCTGACGCAGTCATTGTCACAGTCCATGAATCAGACGAAGGCAGATCTTCGTTCGGGTTGAGATTTTGCCAAGTCACAGTGGATGTGATTGGTTGGAATCTCAGATAGCGATGCCTAGGTGCCTGCGGCCAACACTTCTGCGGGCCAAGGGGCCCGCCACGTGGGTGGGCCTGAGCGCATCGTGTGGCCCAGTGTACTCGGGAGGGCGGTGTCAACGTCGGAGGACCGACGCTCCGACCTTGCCACCAACGGCGGGGCATGGGACCACATATGAGGCCCGCCGCCGACCATTTTTGGTGACGCTGCGAGAGAGTGCTCGAAATGGGGGCAGTTTTGGCCGGGTCTGGGCGCCGCCCAGCTGTATGCCAGTCACGACACGCTCCACCGTGCGGCGTTTGCGCTGGAGTTGATTGCGCCGCATAAGGCGCCCGCGGCGACGCCGGTCCTGGGCCCGTGCAACACGTACGAGCTTCACCGACCCCGTCCCCCGCGCCCCTTTCTTCCGTTTTTTTGCGAATCAGTTGCGGATGTCCCGATACTGGCCACAACCGACGGCGCAGTCACCACCGACGGGTTCGCTGTCGTCGTTTGCGCGCACGGTGGCGCGTGCGCTACTGTCCTTTCGAACTCTCTCGTTTGCTACTCGACCACACGTCGAGGACTGAGGCAGCTGTGCACGATATGTCGACGGGCCCAGGACATCGGACCGTCCCACCCGCTCTGCCCCCCCGAGTGCCGGTGCCCGTGGGCGGCGCGGCCGCGCGACTACCGCTGGTCGTCCTCGGCGCGCGGCCGCCGTCGGAGCTCACACGCAGCAAGGGCTCCAAGAGCGGCGCGGCCACCACCGTCGTTCACGCGTCCGACCACGCCGCCGCCGCCTGTGGTGCGGCCACGGCCGTCGCCGTGGCCTGCGGAAGTGCCCCCAGCTCCTTCCCTATCGGGGCTGCCGACATCTTCGGGTCCCGAAACCGGCCGTGGCCCGTCTCCGTGGGGACGCTTTATGCCCTGTATCGGACAGCCGACCATTCAGCTTGGCGGCCTGGCTGGAGGGCCACCCCGCACTCTGCACGTGCGCGCCGGACCCGTGCTTCCGTACGTGCCCCGGGCCGTATTCCACACCCCCGAGCCGCCGCGGGAGGGCGAGGAGCAGGCGGAATGGCGGGGGGGGGGCGAAAAGCAGCAGCATGAGGACCAGAACGGCACGGAGAACGGCTCGCGCGGACCAATACAGCCGGGGCCCCCATCGTCCGCCGCCCAGTTGTCTCGGCAGTACGCGGACAGCATCCGGCGGCCGCGGTCGCGGCGGCGACCACCTCATCCCCGGCGGCTGCCCGTGCGGCCAGTGGAGACCTCGAGGCGGCGGCGCGCGCGGCGGCCGCTGGCCGTGACGCTACTCGAGGCGCCACTCGTGACGGTGCTACAGGCCCCGCGGCCGCCGCAAGTGACTCGACGGCGGCCGCTCCAGCGGCCGCCGCTCGCGCGACCGCTCCAGCGGCCGCCGCTCGTGCGGCCGCTCCTGTAGTTGCCGCTGGCAACCCAGACAAGGACGCATCGCGCCGCGACGACGAGCAAAGGACGGTGGCAGTGGAGGCCGCGACGGGGGACGACGCCACCCATCAGGCTACCGCCGCTGCCGCCGCCGGCGTCGCCGGACCCGTGCCCAAGAAGGACGGACGTGGCACTTCATGGATCCCGGAGGAGGCGCTGTGCGCGGCCAAGGGGCGGGGCAAGAAGACTGTTGATCCCATCCATGGGACGAGCCAAACGAGGCAGAGCTTCTGGGACAAGATGGTGGAGAACACCCGCGATTGTATGAAGGAGAACAAGCTCCCTGACCTGCACAAGCGCCTCGCGCGGGCGCACAAGCGCATTGAAAAGATGTTCCACTACGACATCACCCAAGCCGTTCAAAAACTCAACGCTTTCCTGGTGTCGGTTCACCAATCACGATTGACTGGGTCCCCGATGGAGGAGGACCTTTTGATGGCGGCAGTGGCGCTCCACAACAACATGAGCCCGTACGCGGGCAATCGCCGGGAGGCGGACGCCATCCAGTGCCTGTACGCTCGTGACTGGGAATACCTGCGACACTTTGCGAAATTTAGCCCGGAGGTGGCGTTCAATACTATCTACGACATGGGCTACAGTGTGCACGGAGACCCCGACGTTTCTGACGACGGCGCCGCATCCAGCACCGAGCGCAAGAGATCGTCACCCGGCACGGACTGGGAGGATAGCCCAGGTGGTAGCAAGGCGGCAAAGGCCGCGTCACGTGGCGATGCGCGCGAGGCGTCCGATATTGCGCGCGTCTCGGCGGACAGCGCGCGTGTCGCCGCGGTGCACACGGACGCTCTCACATCCCTGGCCAGGTCAACTGCCGACCGCAACGCCATGATGAAGGACCAAAACGAGGTGGCTTTCTGTTCGCAGCCCCACGTCCGAGACACACCTGAGGGGGCCACCTGGCTGCGGTCACAGCTGCGTCGGCGATTGAGCACAATGGAGGCGGCCGCCGGCGGGGCGGCCGCTGCGGGCGGCGGGGTGGCTTCTCCTGGGACCGCCGCCGATGGTGGAGGGGGAGCTGGTCCGAGGGCGGCAGATCACGCAGCGGCCGCTGACTCTGTGGCCGCCAACGGTGCGACTCCCGGTGCGGCGGCCGCCAACGTTGCGGCCGCCGACGCGGCTGCCGCCAACGGTGCGGCCGCCGGCGCGGCGGCCGCCAACGGTGCGGCCGTCAACGGTGCGGTCGCCGGCGCGGCGGCCTCCAACGGTGCTGCCGCCGGCGCGGCGGCCGCCGACGGTGCGGCCGCCGGCACGGTGGCGTCTAACGGTGCGGCCGCCGGCACGGTGGTCTCTAACCGTGCGGCCGCCGAGGAGCAAGCCTCCGGCTGTGCGGCAGCTGGTCGAGTAGTCTGTGGCGGAGGCGCCGCTGACGGCGCGGCCTCCTCCGATGCGGTGCGCGTCCCTGGGCGCGGCACCATCCAGGCGGCAATGCACGCGTGTCGGCGCGTGGGTGTGTACGAGGCGGCGACCGCCGTCGCCGCGCGGCCTTCTAGTGCGTCGTTGCGTGGCGGCGCCGCTGCCCAGCCACCCGCGCGTCGCGCAACGACGAGTACTGATACGGTGGCCGCAACAGCGGCCGCCGACGGCCACGGGCGCTCTCGAGACCCAGCCGTGGCGGCGGCCGTAGCGGCGGCGGTTGCCGCCAACAATGCCAGAAAGCTGAAGTCTACCGGCCGTACTGGGCCCACGCCCGGGTCTGCTCCGCCTCCTTCACTTTCACGCTCTGATTCTTCTCGCTGTGCGGCGGCGCTGCTCATGAGCGACGACATCGTCACGGTGCCGTTGCGAGTCCGTCGAAAGGCGGGGGTGAGCCCCCCTCCCAGCAGCAGCGACAAGCCCCCCGCGCCTTCCACCCACGCTGCCCCTACAGCTCGTGGGGCGCGCGCTATGCAGACAAAGCGGGTCCGTTTCGAGAACGAGGAGTCCCAGGTGCAGGACATGATGCGTCGCGCAGTCGACGCAATGAAGTCGAGCGAGAACACGCCGCTCAAGTCAACGAGCTCTCCGGCGCAGGCGGTCGCGCACGCGGTCGTTGCCTCCGACGATGACGATATCCTTCCCTCCGGGAATGAGCCTTCTTCTTCTTTATCGTCCCCATCTAGTCCCCCTGCATCACGCCGCGCAAGCGTCAGAACAACGCGCCGCAAACGCCGCATGAGTGACGGCTTGTCTTCCAGTTCCGACGAGGAGAATGAAGAGGACAGCGACACGAGCGACGGGTACGACGCTGGCACGTAGGCCTCTGCTGCTGTGGCTCTTTTGTTTGACAGTTAGAGTGTGCCAGTCGTACGACGGAAGGAAATTTTTTTTGCCCTTCATAGTTCTTTTTTTCTTCGACATTTCTTGCCTTGCAGGGCCAAAGAACTGACAAGTTCGAGCCAGCACGACCACAGTACCAGGGAAAAACACCGCCCAGTACACATTCGTCGCCTCGCAACCGCGGCGACGGCAGCCGACGCCCGTGGTGCTGCTACACCAGGCCAGAGTCGAGCAAGCGGCCTCGACCGCTCGAGTCGGTGCCCGAGTCGGCCGCCCGCGCGACTGCCGCGCACGGCGGCAGAGGCCACGTCGCGTCGCGGGATGAGGGCGGCCTCGCTCGCGTGCGCGCAGCAGCCGCCCGCGGCGGTCTCCCGTGCGTGTGCTGCGCACGGGGGCAGGGGCTGCGGTGCGCCGCGGGGGGCGGCCTGGCCTTCGTGTGCGTAACCGCCGCAGGCGCCCGCGGCGGTCCCCCGTGCGTGTGATTATCACGGGGGCAGGGGCTGCTATGCGCCGGGGGGGGCGGCCTGGATTTCGTGGCCGCAACGGCCGCCGGCGCCCGCGGCGGTTGCACGTGCGTGTGCCGCGGACGGGGGCAGGGGCTGCGGTGCGAACTGGGGGACTACCTGGCTCTCGCGCCCGCAACGGCCGCCGGCGCCCGCGGGGGCCGCGCGTGCGAGTGCCGCGCACGGGGGCAGAGGCCGCGGAGCGCTGTGGGAGGCAGCCTCGACCGCGTGTCTGCAACTGCGATGTGGAGCGCGGCAGCGCCTATCGGCCGGTCGGTCGCGCGACTGCCGCAGGGGAGCGCACTGGCAAGCCAGGGCGTCGATACAGACGAGAGACTGTCAAAAGGGCGTACTGAATTAGACGAACAGGCGCACATAAATATATGCGCGGTGGAAGATGCTAGGATCACGAGGAATTCACAAAGCGTCATCCACAGTCTGGATGCCCAACTTTGAAGTGGGGGTCACAGACTGGCTGGAAATGAGTGGGGGTCCACGATTGGCTGGAAATCGCTGTCAAGTGGCTGTTTAGCAAATGGAACGTGCAAAACTGTGGCAACGACCTCCTACATTTCGCAACTCACTGTTTCCTCCTTTAAAAGTGAATCACCTCGGCTGCGAGACCAGCTCATACCGTGATCGGGATTCTCGTCACCGGTGGCCATGATGAAATGCCGAAAAGCTGAGCCACCAACTCCAACGTACGTGTGCACACCGGAGCTGTCACGACTCCGGGGTCCGTCCGAATGGGTCAGCAAATGCTTGGAACACACGTTGTTGTAGTGGATCCTGCCCTCACAGCCAACGGGGTATAACCCCGTCGGAAAACCCAGCACAGGATGCGGAACGCTACGCCAGAGTCACAACGCGAACGCCGTGATCACTGGGCGCGAAGCGCACAAAAACGACGGAAGCAACGCAAACGCAACAATGATTTATTCGAACACGCACGATGACCCCAAAGCATACTCTCATATACCCTCATAAACAAGACGCAGGACGTGCACAATCCCGACCCCCTGGCGCTACCAGGAAGGGACCGGTACCCAACGGGCCACGGTCTCAGGCCCGGGCCTCTAGTGGCCCCTGCCCAGCATCCCTGACAGCCCTTCCACTGGAAGGGGACCCCCGCCCGTCTCGGCGGAAGCAGGAAAGTCACTAAGACTTCCTAGATTTCAGGATTTACCCAAAACCAATACCTCGGGACTTATCTCAAGAGTTTTCAAATTTTCCGGATAGAATTCCGGTGGGATTTTATCCCTGGTCGAGATCATATCTCGGTCCGGCTTACGCTCGGATTGCGCAAGCTTCCACAAGCTTCCCGGTCCCACGAGAGGGCCCGGATTCGGGAAGACGTGTGTCTCCCTTGTGTGTGTCAGACCCCCCCAGGGGGGCCCGATCGGAAGTTCCCCGCCTCGCGCCCCTCTAGAGGGGTCGTTTCATGTGTGGCCCTGGGCTCCCTGGACACCGCCCCAAGGGGGCTGTCCCACGCTACCCCCCTAGGGGGGTGTTGCGTGACTGTTCACGACCCATCCCCGGCTCATGCCGGGGGGTCGTGTCACCCCTGACAGGGGGTTTCCCCCACAGTTGTCCCACCGCATATTTTGGGATCAGCAGTACAGCCATTTCGGGGTCTCCCCTAAGTCCAGTGTATTTTACAGTGAGCTCCTCGCAAAAACCAGTTCCGCTTCATCCCATTCAGCCACAAACAGCGCCTCTTGAGCCAATAAATCCCAGTTTTTGCATAGCGTGCTGATACAAGGACGTGCTATTCCTGTGACATGCGCGGTTCCGCTGCACCATTCACACATATGACTGTGCAGCCGACGTTCGCGAACGTTCCATCAGCTTTGGGTCTGGTGCGCGCGGCCTTGCGCCTGTCGCGTGTGGATTTGTGTGCTCTGCAGCGGCTGGGCGTGCGTC
>Ga0114953_1002663_pt1 | contig 12350 bp, 5 predicted proteins | sample SidtaG_FD_87298 | JGI IMG/M metagenome (GOLD analysis project Ga0114953, IMG submission 87298) | Marine algal microbial communities from Sidmouth, United Kingdom - Sidmouth_Male2 metaG | ecosystem: Host-associated > Algae > Red algae > Unclassified | place: Sidmouth, United Kingdom | collected...
CCGGGGGGGGGCCCCCCCCCCCGGGGGGGGGGGGGGGGGGGGGCCCCCCCCCCCCCCCGGGGGGGGGGGGGGGGGCCCCCCCCGGGGGGGCCCCCGGGGGGGGGGGGGGGGGGGGGGGGGGGGGAGGCGGCCGGCATGGCCGACGCCGACCGCCGCGAGATGACCCTTTTCCATACAAGTAGAGAACTTTCGACGACTGCTTCGTAACCTCGCACAAGGGGGGGTGTTTTGCGGCAGGGCATGAGACGCACGTGGGCTCGCCCCGAGGAGAGACCGGCGCCCCCGCCATGTGCCCAGAACGGGCGAATCCTTACAAAAACCAAACCCGACCCTGAACCCGAGGTCCTCTTTCGGCTAGAGTTGAACGCGGTGGGGACAATAATGTGGGTGGACGAGCAATAGTATTTACTCTCCGTTCTACTTGGTAGAACTTGATTGAGAACTACATTTGTGACGTTACTTGTGACGTGAATACTCCAATCTGAACCATGTTTTCATTCTTGACGAGGGCGCGTGACGAGAAAGCGGCTGCCGTGGAGATAGGAATCGCCCGGATCCGCATTCACAAAATTTCGTGTGAATATGCTTGTGAACGAGGGGGGGGGGGGGGGGGGGGGGGGGGGGGGGGGGTGGGGGGGGGGGGGGGGGGGGGGGGGGGGGGGGGGGGGGGGGGGGGGGCTCGCTCCGCTCGCCCGCTTCGCTGGCTTCAAAGGAGCCGGTTAAACCGAGGATTTTGCGCAGCGATTTCATGATTATCATCCGCAATCCGTGGCTTTCAGCATCACTGACGGATCCGCCCCGCAGATGCGCCTCCCGGAGCCTTGCACTGTACAGCGTGGCAGATCGGGACCAGGAGATCGATTGGCAAAAGCGCGCGCGGTCCACGTCGGTTGGGGCCAGTTCCACCTCAACGCGCGCCCCAACGACGCTTCCGTTGCCGTTGTCCCGCCCATTCTCGGTCCGCCGCCCCGATCCATTTGCGCGCCTTTTGTGTCGATGCCATGGTGCCGTCTTCGTCCCCGTCTTTGTCCCGGCCGTCGCCTGGTGTGCCTCCTTCTCCGTCCGCCCGCGCGTACCCGCGGTATCAGCCGCATTGCCGCACACGTTCTCATCCTTTGTAAGTTGCTCGTGATCTACGCACCTCGTGAATCTCTTTCCTGCGCGCGGATGTGGGTCACGCTGTGTCGAGTGTTTGTCGTTCACGCGTGAATCATGCGGATGCCGCTCGAGCACGCAGACAGTAAGACATTGGGAACAGACCTTGAGCCGGAGTGGCATATGAAGGTCGTTTCTGACTCTCTACTGCGACTGTATTTCTCTGTCCTGCCAACGTGTGCCTGGTGTCATCATTACGACATTTTCCACCATGTCTTCTTCTACAGGCCATGGTTGAGAGCACTGGAGCCGCCGACAAGGTCAAGGTAGGGGCGGAGTACGTGCGCTTCTTCCAGTCGCTCGGCATTGACGACGAGCAGAAGGCGGTATTCCTAGCGCGCTTGCTGCAGGAGTTCTTCATGGTAGCGGCCAAGCTGGACAACCACCTTTCACCGACGGGGGCTACGCTTCACGTTGCGGTCAGCCGCATGTGTGAGGCAGACAACCCCACCGACGCCCCGCAGCATCGGTGGATTCGCGTTATTGATCGACTTGGCTTCTTCGGTGACGAGGACGACCATGCCAGTCGAGTCGTCAATATCGGGCTCTCTTATGCCTACCGCCACAAGGAGCTCAACGCCGTGTCAGAGGGCAACGCCCTGCGGCTGCAGGAGCTGCGGCTGTCGGCAGTCACCGACCCAGTCGGCAATGCCGCATCGAGATCCCAGGTTGCCATCTCTAGTGGTGGCGTCGTTGTCGCTCAACGGCACGGTGCCGCGAAAGCGTCGCGTGGTCCTGCCACTGGTGGGGAAGCTCCCTCCTCTGGCAAGGGCCAAGGTGGAGATTGTGTTGGGGGTGTCGGACGGGCCGCTGATGGGACCTGTGACGGTACTCCAGCCGGCCAAAGTTTGGACGTGCCCGCCGGTGGTGTGGTCATCCGCGGTCCCCCGGCGGGTGGCGTTCCTCCGACAACCGGTGATCCTCCACATGCAAGCGGCGCAGCTCCTCTGTCCTCCGAGGATGCCGCTCTGCTTCGTGACGGTGGGGTGGTGGTGGCCACGCGGGCTCCCCATGGAGGCCCCACATCTCGGGCTGCTGGCATCCCGGCGGCCAACGACGGGGCAACATCTGTCGTCGGGGGGTGCCATTGGGGGACTGGCAACGTGGCTGCGGTCATGGACGTGGCCGCGCCTGACGTCACAAAAATTGTTTCCGCCGTGCAGCCAGTCATCACACCCAACGACGCCGCCGTTCAGTGTGTGACTCAAGTGTTGGAAGGGCTGTCGGGCCGAGAGGACTTGAGGCACGTCCTGCAGCAGCTCGTCAATGACAGCCTTCTATGCCTGGCCCGGTTACTGGGCGGGGCGTCGGCTGGGTACTCGGCGGGCGTTCTTCCAGCGGACCTGGAGCTGTCGTGGCCTGGTGTTCGACGTTTCACATCCAAGTGGTGGCCAGTTTGGGAGGTAAGCACGGACGAGCCCGCAACTCTACCCCCGGACGGCACCTTAGCGCACAAGGTGCACACGACGCGACCGGCGCTCTCAAGCAGGTGGATGATTGACGTCAACATGACTTCCATCAACCCAGTGCTCCTGCGCGCCACGGTCATGTGCCGGCGGTACAACAAGAAAGACATGCTCGACCTCGTGCGCGTCATGCGCGTCGGACCGGGCGTCAAGTACCCAATCAACGTGGCTTTGGCTGTCATGCTGCTCTTCGGCACGCAAGAGGAGCACTACTGCACGGTGCTGGCCGAGCTCGCCTCGGCCGGGCGCCCCATCGTCCCAGCCGTCGTCCCCATCTTATCGGCCGCTTGCCACGCGTTTGAGTCTAGCGGGCTTGGGGCGGCGGAGGACGCATCGTCCCCAGACGATTCACACCCATCGGCTGCTGCAGATGCGAGCTCCGGTGCTGTTGAAGTCGGTGGTGCAGCAGAGCCGTCAGGCACAGGTCGGTCGTCGTTAAGAGCTGCTACGCCAACTGTCGACGTCAACTCCATTGGCCCCGGCGCAATGACGATGGACGAACGCTACGCGGAGATGGAGCGTCTCCTGGAAGAAGAGAAGACTACCACTGCTGGCGTCAGTCGCGCTCGCCGAGTCGCCGCTCGTCGCAATGCTCGCGCGCCCCCCTCGATGGCTGCAGCGATGCAACTTCCTGCACGCGACTCCTCGGTTGCTTCCCTGGCGACGGAATGCACTGCTCCCGAGCAAGACGAGGACGCGCCCTTGGCGAAACGCCGCCGTGTTGCACAAGCTCCTCCCAACGGGGCTGGGACTGCTGAGCGGCGCCTTGCTAAGCAGCGCGGAACTGCTAGCTTGGCTTTGATCTCCCTGTGCCCCCCTCGACGTCCAACATGTCCACCTGGCGCTGTTGCGGATCCTAAGCGCGCTCAAGCTTTCCGGCTCGTCGGGTCGACCGTTGGCGCTCGACAACGTCGGCCTGATTCACGGAGCGAGGAAGTCGCTGGTGTCACCAACGGCCCGAGGGACTGTGTGATCGGGAAGAGCCATGCAAACACTGGCGCCCGTCATGCCGCGTGCGATGAGGGAGACAACCGCCAGGCAGCCCCCCCCAGACGGTACCGAGTCGCACTGAGCGCGGAGCTCATGGTCACTGGCTTGCACCACATCCGTGGCGACGGGGTTGGTCAGCCAACACACGGCTTCGGCCGAGGTAGCAAAGGAGCAACAGGTAAGCAAACCCCCACAAGCAATCGCCAACAGCCGCTGAGAAATAGCGACGGCATCCGACGCCCTCAGCAGCAACGACGTCTCGGCGGTGATCATCGCCAAAAAGGCATGCTCGGGGGTGGCCAGAGACATGGTCGCGAGCGCACGTCACTCGTCACGATGCACGTCCTCAGACAAGAGGGACGTCCAAAAGGAGAGACAGCAAACAACGAAGACAGTTCGGGGTGTCCTCGGCATGCACCTCCCCACTCAAGAAACCCCCTCTCCTCAGCGCCACTCGACGCAAGAAGCGTTGCAATCGAGGTATCCACTCTCGTACTTGCGCAACCGCATGAGAAGCAACGACGGGGGAGACGGCTCGCCAAGTAGCGCCGGCCAAAACAAAACGCGACAGAGGGGCAGCGAGCTCTTGCACGGAAAACGGAAAGGCGCGTTGACCGATGAAAGGGCCCCTCAGTCGGTACGGAGGTGGTTACGACCAAACAGGGGGTACGGGCGGGGGTCCGGGCGGGCTCGGGGCGGGCCCTCTATTGAGCGGCCAGTGGGCTGGCGGGGCGGACGCGAGAGCGGAGGGCGGGCATTCGGGCCGGGCGGATGAGCGGGCGGGCCCTCTATTGAGCGGCCAATGCACTGGCAGTGGGCCAACGGGGCGGACGCGAGAGCGGAGGGCGGGCATTCGGGCCGGGCGGATGAGCGGGCGGGCCCTCTATTGAGCTGCCAATGCACTGTCAGTGGGCCGGCGGGGCGGACGCGAGAGCGGAGGGCGGGAATTCGGGCCGGGCGGATGAGCGGGCGGGGAGGGCTGGCTGAACGGAGCTTCAACACGCGCCAAACGCAGTCGATGTAAACTAGACTGACAGCAACTTCATTTCGTCTCAGTGCTGACAGTCTTAGCTTCTCTAGGGTTCGTGCGTCAACCAGGACTACAGATCACAGCCGAGAACTCTCCCGGGGCACAGATCACAGCAGGGACCAGAGACGGCAAGTATGGAGCGTAGTTACACTGTCATCGAAAGCAATCGACTGAAAATTGGTGTTTCACCCTGATCGAGAGCATTGAAATTCACAACAGCCCTCTCCAAGGCATAGACCAGAGGCATCCAGCCATACGAGATTGCCGCCATGATACTGAATTAACATTCTTGCCTCCAGCATAGACGTACTTGGCACTACAATTGAGCGGAATGCTGCGGCAGCTTGGGGACTTGATGAGTACCTCTGCTATGGGATGGGGGGCCATAGGGCACGTGCGGTCCACCACACTGCCTGAAAGAGCCTCTTTTTGACAGGACAAAGCACTATAGGAACCCGACGCAGCTCATCGAGTACAGGCCAGAAGGGGCTTGGAATAGCACTCCGGTCAAGCGCTTGGCTTGCACATTAGTCCTGGTCGCCGCTGTTTTGGGGCTGCGCTTGGCATGGAAACACAAGCCGGGTGAGTTGGCATCATGGGCCACGACACACTCTCCAGTGTACGCAAACAAGTACGGTTCTCTCTTCAAAAGGTTCTTGACCAAGCTCGCCGATGCACAGAGAATGCATCAGCAGAGGGTACAACAGCGTCAGGCCCCCAACCAAGGAGACCCAGACCGTAGGTTATGCGTCGGGCACAACACCAGGTTTGGCAGCATGGTGCTCCCGGCTGACTGAAACCAACGGGGTGAGACTGCAGGAGATGAGCGTTCTGCATGATCACTGTGTGCCCTATTGGCTTGTTGCTTGCAGTCGTGCCGGAGCATCTCAGCGTGGAGCACCTTAGTTCGGTGAGGCACGTGTAGTGCCAGTAGGGCCAATGATCTTGACAGTCACGCCACCTGACGTACCTTTGTGGAACACTCAGAGCCCGGAGACGTCACGCCATTGGTATCGCAGTCTCAGTGCCGCGGACTTGAGGAACTCCGTTTGAGACCGGCGTGCATACAGCTCGCGAGCGACGCACTCGGCGCTCGACGGCGGTGTATACAGGCTGCTCCTTTATCTAGCCAGATAGTTTGCACAGACCTGTAGAGAAGCAGTGCGTTCCTCACAAAGAAGCCCTAGTGTGTAGAGCTGGTGCACCTGCAAGCATTCGGCTTTAGCGCGACCACTACAGAAGAATGAGATGGCAACATGATTTGTGTTGCCGGTAGTGCTGCCTACTGTACGCCTGGTAGCACCCGGTGTCTCAGCCGGCCACATGTTCACGCTCGACTACACGATGACAGAATAGTGAGCACTCAAACAGCGACGACCCACAGCCCTACAAAACCTGGCCGTCACCGCAATGAGCAGGAGAACAAGTGTCTTCGCATCGCAACCTCGTACCACAAAACGATGCCGGCCCTTTTTTCCAATACCCACGCCAGGCTCCGCTCCCGAAAGCATCGCCCTTTGCTGCAACCATCTTATATAACATTAGAGCGAGGACACTGCCACAGTCACGTTGGACTTTTCAGACTCCACCCGCCCAGCTATCCCCTCGACTGTACTCGCCTCCTTCACGTTAAAAACCAGCCACGCATCCACCTCGACGCAACCCTCTAACCACCACTTGAAGCGGATGCGGCCACTAACTCGTGGTTGTCCCCGTCTTCCTCGTCAAGCAGCTCCTCCACACCTGCTGCATCATCGTGGTCATTGCCGCCGACGCCGTCGCTGGCGCTGCCCTCCTCCAGGGCGTCAACATTTGAGAACTCGTCAGCGTCACCGGCCTCATCGTCTTGGTAGGCCTCTACGCCGTTGTCCGCCTCAGCAGGCTCATTGCCTTGTCCGTCGTTGGCTTTCCCCTCCATCTCGCCGGCAAAGGAAATCGACTCAGCATCATACACCTCCGCAGTCCGATCTAAGCCCGGCGCATGCGCCACCAAGTCCAGGTCCGCCAGCGACGCGGTGGTAGACTTAAGCGCTCCAAAAGGCACGTGCCCGACCGACGTGAGATCATCTGACACCAGTGACAAAGCCATGCGGTTCCGCAGGACCGGGACGTCGGCTTGGGTAAAAGAGACAGGCGCGCCGGTTGACAGACAGTCGGCTGCCGCAAGGACGAACACGCCGCAGCTGCCGCCGTCGGTCTGCAGCGGCCACGACGACTCGGTGACCGTCGGCCAGTTCTGAATCCCCCACTGCTCGGCGACATCGGCCCCGAGCCGCGTGGAGACCTCGTCCTGAAGCCACCTCTGGAGCAGCGGCATGACTGAGGCGCGGTCCTCGCCGCGCAAGGAGTCGTAGTAGTGCAGGCTCCGGTCACGCACGTCGATCGCCACCAAGACCCAGTGGGCGTTGTCGATGTTGACGGGCACCAGTATCAAGTCAACGTCATTGACTCGGAGGTTGTTCTTAACCCCCCATCGCCGGACGCCATCGTAGTCGTAGCTCCCGGTGCGCTCCGACAGCCGCGAGAAGAAAAACGTCCCAAACATGAAGGACAGTGGGAGAGTCGACGCGCTTGTCCGAATCTGGGCCTCTCCGTCTCGACCGGCCGTGACCAGCCCCAGCTCCCTTGCCGCACTGTCGCGGTGGTTTATGAGCGCCACGAAAGAGTTCATGACCTCGGCATTCAGCCAAGAATCTCCACGAAACAGCGCAAGGTCCGCCGCCGTCAGCGTCACGCGGGCCTTGTTCACCACCCGCACCGGACTGTCGGGGGAAGGAAGAGCAGCTAGCGCGGACATCAATGCTGTCTCAGTAGGTGACAAAGCGGTTCGGCTGATAGACGCGTACCGCCTCTCCGTCGCAGGAGAGCGGCGGCTCCCATCGCTGTCACCAAGAGCGTCCCGGTCTCGCCTCCGAACAGGGCTCCTTCGGGTGCCGTCTGAAGGTAGAGCAGGAAGGCCTACATTGCACTCTTGCATTTGACGGGTCGTCGTCGCCATCGTCGCGACACGATTGGCAGCCGTGTTGTCCTTGTCCTCCAACATGACCGCAGATGCACCAAGATCGGGTAGAGATGCATCCTCAGCCGCAAGCGATTCAACAGCTCTACCCTCTGCCGCTAGAGACGGTTGACACTGGCAGGCCCAGCCGCGCTCACACTTGCGAGAGAGCCGCTGGTGGTAGAAAGGGGCAAGTGGAACGTGATCGTTTTCACCGGTCGTGTCGGAGAACAGCCGCTGGAGCTTGCGCACGTTCATCAGCGCCACTTGAACAATCTTGTGCACCATATAAGTCGACGGCGCCATGTACGCCAGGCTTGTTCGGTTGCCAACGGCAATCGAATGCGACACCTCCGCGGCCTGCGTCGCCACGCCGGCTGTCGAGCCCAAGCTCTCGTCGGGCATGTACACCGGGGAGCACGAGTGGGTGATCGAATGCGGACGGTCCAGGATGCACCGGACGTTGTGCTCGCGCAGAATTGGGCGCACCCGACGAAGGGCGTTCTTGTCCAGCTTGCAGGCAACGTCGTAGAAAATAACCTTAGGAAGCTTGGAGAAACGCTCCAGCACAATAGAAAGCGCCTCGCCTACACTCTCCGCCCGAAACAGACAACGAAAGCCAAGCGTGATCACATGAGGACAGACGACATTGAAGACCCCTTGCGTCAACCCGCACTTGATCGAAAAGGCTTTGTTGCATGCATCACCATCACCCTCCTTGTCGGCAGTGTGCCTGTCCTTTCCGCGGTAGCCAACGCGCCTCTTGGCTGCCTCCGAGTCCTTGATCCCCGGGCGGACACGGTCAAGGCCAGCAAAGTGCTCGTAGCTCACAAATGGGCTGTCGGCGACAATACCACTGTCAGTCGACTGAAGAGTCCGCCATCGCCGGTAGTCAGCGGGTGTAGGAGTCCCTCCCCAGCGCTTGCAGTACTCGGCGTTCACCCAACCGCGATCGAGGACCTCCTTAGAGTTGGACACATGGTTGAACGCCATGTCGACGGACGCCTCCCTGTCTGCTGCTTCCACGAGCAGACGACCCACGGACTGGCACAGACGCTCGTCGGCGTCAATGTCGTCCGCAAACCGGCCCACAAAGCTGGCGACAAACCCGACGCCGTCGAGGGAGCCGGTAACATTCTGCCATTCCCCGTTGCGCTTGAGGCGCATGGTGTTGGCGACGAGTCGCACGGAGCGCTCGTCGTGCGCCTGGAACATGCCAGTCACCGTCTCAGCGAGAAGGGCTTGTAGGAAGGGAAGGGCAGCAAGCCAGGCGCCGTCATCGTGACGAGGGTACAGCTCAAACCGAGGCGCGCACATTCCGGTTCGGTCGCGCCAAGCATCCACCGCCCGTTTCGCAACCGGCCCCGAGCCACCGAGAACGAGGTTGCCTTGGTCATCACGCCGCACTGCCGCCTCTAGTGTGCGGTCTCCAGTGGGCTTGCGCTTGCGGCGGCCGCTAGGAGTCTCTGCAGCCGGCGGGGCCTCCGCTTCCTTGGGGATGGTCTGCGGTTGCTCGGCGGCCGCACGCGATCGGAGGGGAAAGAAGTGGAAAAATGTGAAAGCAGCGGCACGCTCGACAGCAGGTGCTTGTGGATTGGTCATGTCCTCGTGCCAAGAGCGCAACAGATGCTGCTGCGGCTCGGTCAACGCGGCAGATGTGCGGACAACCTTGGTGATGGCGGCGCGTAGGGGCGCATGCTCAACCAGACAAAGCTTCGACGTAGGAATGTCCAGCACAGGACAGTCCATGTCAAGCCGCTTGGGGTCAACGTCGTCAACGTCTGAGCAACCAAGTGCTTGCCCGTCAATGATGATGAACTCCGGGTTCGGACCGCACCTCGGGCACCGCCCGGTCTCGGGGGGGATAGTGAAGATGCGCAACATGGCGGTCCCCAGCTTGGCGACATCCTGGCGACGCAGGCGAAAACACTGAACATCACCCGACAAATGCCGCGTGGCCGCCGTGTAGGTGGTTCTTGCGGCGATGATGAATGAGAAGAGCTTGTCGAGAAGAGCCCGTGTGAACGACACCCACTGCTTCTTGACGTTTCGGCGCCTGAAAGAAAACAGTGCATCTGCACGGCCGTCGTACTCGACAACTCGCTTGCAGGTGGGCGAGTCACACCGCCAGTGGCCGACGACCGCCTGCTCGAGACATCAAACAAGAAAGTACGTACGGTGCCAAGCGCATCCCAAGAGAGTGAGGAGACAACTGCCGTGGTCAAGATCCGGCACAGTCAGAAACCGTGCGCAGGCGCGCACGGAGTGGCAAGGCGTCCGCAATTATAGATGCACATTGGTCCTTCCCTTCCCATGATCAGAGGTCGACGTACCTCAATAGCGGGAGCGGACGGGTGGTGAGTGTAGATGATGGCACGCTCGGGTGTCACTTGGACGTCAGCTCCTCGTTCGGTCCCACAGCTCCCGCAATGGCGCTCGACGAGCACTTCGCTGACGTCCCGGATGTGTCCGAGCCTCAAAGAGACTTGGAACAGGTCCATCAGCAACTTTCTGTCATCGGAGATCCCCGGCTTCAGCGCAGCTGCGGGCTTTGAGCGGATGGCTTCCCAGTCGGACGTCCGTGCCCACACCTCGGCGTCAGCCATCTCACCGCGGCACGGTAAGAGATTGCGCGGGTTACGTGCAGCGACCATCTCCTCAGGGGAGTCCCCCTTGTCACGAGATGTGTCAGACGGCAGCTTCTCGATGCCTTCGTCCTCATCTTCAGACGACAAAAAGCGACGACGGGTAGATACCGCAGATGGTGCCTTCACGACCATCCCAGCGGCGCGCCTCTCGGCGCTGGCTGCACCGAGCTCGGCGAGACGCTTGGAATGAAGAGGGCGGGAAAACTTGACGTGTCCACACCGCCCGCGGAAGCGACGACAGCACGGTGCCACACACGATGCCACGTTAGCAGCCGAGAAGTTGACGAGGGAGTAAACCCTTTGGTACAGGACGACCCACACCGCCGAGGTGCCGTACTGCCTGCACACCGCGTAGTTCTTGGCGCCAACGACTAGCTGCATTCTCGCCTGGAACTTGCTCAAAGGCACGCGTGCCGCCGCAAGAGCCGCACGTAGAAGCCGCACGTGCTTGCAGTCGCTGCTTCTGGACGACACCGACAGGAGGAGCGCATTCTGTGTCCCACCGAAGCAAGAGCACAGCAGGCCACCACGAGGTGACACCCACAGCACGGCGTCCCGCTTGCTTGCCCCGAGCCGCAGAAGGACAGCACGAGAGCCGGACGTCGGGTCGCCGACGACAAAGGCGCTCACGGGGCTCGCGCGCTGGCCAACCAGCGTACTTGAAGGGAGGCCGCATGCCCGACGAACGCAGGCAGTCAAAGCCACCACCGCTGACTGGTCGACAGTGAGCCCGTCGTTCGCCCGTTCATGGCGCCTGCTCGGCAAATGAAGAGGCACTCTAGGTAGATGTGTGTCATCCGGGGGGGAAGGTGCAGACAAAGGAGCAGGATCATCTCCTCCATAAACGTCTCGAGAAGGTGCAGGTACGGGGAGCCTCAAGCGTTGAGGTCTGAAAGTTGGCGGTTCGATCGTGCTTCGTGGCTTCGAGCCGCGAGCAAAAGACGGACTGGCTGGCGCGCCTGCCACCGGCCTTGCTGTCAAGCACGCAGCCCACCCCCGGCTGGCAGGTTTGCTCTTGGAGCCCGCAGCAGCCGCGACGACGACCTTACCCAAGCCCAGTGAAGGAACGCCACCGGCAGTGGGAGCGGACGGTGGCCGCGCCGGAGCACGACCGATCAACGGGAAAGAGACCGGCAGGTGAAACTTGGGCGCGGTGTCATCGTCTTCCATATTGTGCGCGGCCAAACAGCCGCATCAACGCGGCAAGCTGTGCAGAGGGATACCAAAGCAGGGCCGACGCCAAAGGGAGTGGGCACAGACAGCAGCTCAGACGCGAAGAGTACGAGTTGTCAGCTGCAGCACGACAGAAAAAACAAAAGAAGAACGAAACAGCCACTCATGAAAATCACATGGAGTAGCCGAGGGGCCGCGATTGCCGCGGCCAGCAGCACCCACAGAGAGCACCCCGATACCAAGAGCGCATGCCCGAGAGAGAACCGCGAGCACAATGGATCAGAAACATACAGTGGTGGACAGAGCCGACAATCAGAGCGTGCTGCAGATGGACGGCGAAATGGCTGCAGCGGTTGCATGAAGGATGTAGTGTCATACGGCGTGGGGTTCAGGGCTGGGACGTCACGAGGTAACATGAAGGAGACGCCTGAGGTGGTAGACGAAGAGCTGTTGAGGTGGGCAGGGGCGGCTGTGACGATCACCGCCCACCCACCCACAAGAGAACAGAGATACCATAGGGAGGCCACTTAAATTGTCAGCAGAATCAGCCGACAACAGAGTCAACCAATCAACACTGCCGGCCAATGCCAGCAATCGGCCAGCACGCACCCGCCAGAGGGGGAGCGGTCAAAGGACCCGTCAGAAGAGTGGGCCACGCGAGGGCTACTGTACGGGCAAGGTTTTGAATGCGCCACCAACAATGAAGCGTCATCACGTCACCCAATCAAATCGTCGTGTCTCCGACAGCAATCGTCGAGCAAGCACCCGCTAGTGTCTATTCCCCCGACACATAGGATCAAATGATCCTCACTTTACGGGCGCTTCCATCCACACAAATTCAAAAGGACCAAGTGGCCCCCGTACAGTATCTGGTTAGTGGCTGCACGCCA
>Ga0114953_1002664_pt1 | contig 12343 bp, 6 predicted proteins | sample SidtaG_FD_87298 | JGI IMG/M metagenome (GOLD analysis project Ga0114953, IMG submission 87298) | Marine algal microbial communities from Sidmouth, United Kingdom - Sidmouth_Male2 metaG | ecosystem: Host-associated > Algae > Red algae > Unclassified | place: Sidmouth, United Kingdom | collected...
ATTCTACATCAATAATCGCCTTTGACAACTCTATTTGAATCACCTTTTTATTGGGTTTCCGAATGGTAAATGTAGCAGTTCGAGTATCTGATCTCAATATTTCTGTGATTTTGCTCATTAACATATGCTCTGGCTCATATGCTTTATTATCAATTTCAATTTTAACAATCACATCACCTTCATTCAGTTGATTGGAATTCCATGCTGGACTTCCAGGCACGATATGCGAAATTTCTGCTTCTAGATTTTTGTTTTTGCCAAGACCAAATCCATAAGTAAGTTTCTCATCCGACAACTCTTCTATAAAGATTTTTTCCTCGGTTGGTGTAAAGAAACTTGTATTATCATCAAAAGCACCTGCAATGGCTTGCAACCACTTATCTTCTAAGAATTCAAGCAACGTTTCTTCCTTTTGAAACCTATTGTTCATTTGTTTTATGTAATCTGAAATTACCTTGTTCTTCAGTTCCTTCGCTTGCTTTTTGAAGGTGGCTATGTTGATTGTCTCATTATCTTCCATATAAGTTTCAAGAACAAGATACTTGACGTAATCTCTCCACCAACTCTTGATCTCAGCATCATTTATTGCTTGTTTTGGATAAAAATCAATTGTCTGACCAAGCTTATATTCAAATTTTTCTTTTTGGAATTCCTCAAAATGCTTAACTATTATTGCAAGTCTCTTCTTCAGCAGTGGTTGTGTTTTTTTCAATAAACTACAATCGTTCTCGCTGATTTCTTTAAATATTTGGGTTTTGTGGGGTTCCAATACTTCTAAATCCGCTAGTGTAAATAGCATGTTTTTGGGACCTAATTGCTCAATGAATCTATCAAATACAATTGCAGAAAACGCCTCGTCTAGTATTGCTGGTTGAAAATGGAATTGATCAATTGTTTTTAATAACATACTTGCTTTTTCACAAGTAGAGGGTTGAGCATTTAGAAAACTAATTAGCAGGAACGCAGGAAGTGCAAGGACCAGTCTTATCATTGATGTCGGTTATAAATTTTAATTGTTTCGTTAAATATAACTAAAAAAAATGCAATAAGGTTCCCAAGTCTTATTTGTAAGTCTATAAAATGGGCTAAAGTTTATTATGACTGGCTGAGCCTTAAATCAGCCTGGGGCATCGCCCCAGATATTTTGTACAAGTGATTTAAGCCCTGTAAGGGCGTAACAACTATCGTTAACTGGTTAGGAACTGGTGGTCAATTAGAAACATATTGACCTTGAATTTTGACCTGAGGAGATGACCCAGGCTGACAACCCCGTTGCGTACATGAAAATGCAATAGTCAAGGTTCAGCCAGCCAAAATGAACTTTAGCCATAAAATGGCTGTTTTAAAGCATTTATTGTGCCCCTTCAAATTCTGTCTTTCCACCAACGACTGGCAACTCAAGCGTTGTCCCTTCTAAGTCAATCGTCAATTCAGTGCCGGGCTCTGGCCATAAGGTATATTCCCGATCACTAGACATGATTAACAGTCCGATTTGTTGTCCAGCAGGAATCACTTGGTCATCTGGTTGCAAATCGAAGGTTATCGTGTAAAATTCTCCTGGAGTCAGTGGTTTGCTTTCTGTGATCGCGCTGTGATTTTGAGGATCTGCCCAGCCACGCGTAATCACATTGTCAGTGATCTTGGCACGTCTTCCTTCTTCCCAGGGCAATGACACCAACCAAACAGACAAGTTTGCAGCCTTTTTACTACTAGCGAGTTTAACCGTAACCTTCGCTACTCCAGAAATATGTACTGGTGCTTTTAGTTTTGGCGTCACATAAATCAACCGGTGGTCAGTATACTCTGCAATGGCAAGCGATTTACCGCTAAACGAATAATTGTCTACTAGTGTCTCCTTGCCTTGATTTGATTGAGGGCTTGTAGACAGACCACCACGATTTGGAGCGCCTTTCGCTAAGTGAAGGGTCACCATCTTTGCATTTGGATTAGGGTAGTCGGCATAAGATGTTGGGTTGTCTGGTTTATCCGCTTCTCTTACGATCCACGCTTTAGGTTGTTGTTCCACATTATTTTCAACACCATGAAGATAACGGGTAAACCATTTATTCATCATGCTCATTGGTGGTGGGCCACCGTGACCTTTTTGATGATAATAGATCTGAGCAGGTACGCCCATTTCCTTTGCTTTTTCGTAAATTCGATAACTGTGTTCTGGCATCACATTCCAATCATTAAACCCATGAGACATCAGCAATGCCGCCTTAAAATTCTTCATTTGATTCAAGTAGTCACGTCCTTCCCAAAACTCGTTGTAATCGCCTGTGACACGGTCCATCCCATTTGCCATCTCAGTATCTCTGACGGTTTTGTTATTAAATGCTCGCTTTGATTCGTCACCACTGTGTATGAAATCATACAATACATCAATATCTTCTCCTAGATACCCTCCAGGATGTCTGACCAATCCATGTGATCGATAATAATGGTAATAAGAGGTATTGGGTGCTATTGGAATAATGGCTTCCAATCCTTCAACACCAGTACAGGCTGCTGCAATGGGTAGTGTACCGTTGTAGGAGGTACCAGTCATGCCGACTTTGCATGTACTCCAAAACGCTTTGACTTCTTCGGTACCTGTGCGGGAAGAATAGCCTTTTACTCTACCACACAACCAGTCAATTACTGCTTTAGGTGCAAGTGATTCGTTTGGTCCGCCAATTGTTGGTGCACCGTCTGAGAGCCCTGTTCCTGGGGAAGAGGAGTGGACTACTATGAACCCTCTTGGAACCCATTGATTCACAAGGTTTTTTGATATCACAGGTCGCTCTCCTCTACGCTCAATACCTGTAGGGTGGTTGCGCTTTGGTGGCGTTGCTCCAATCTCATGTTTGACGTCCCAAAAGCTATTGATATCATCAGAAGCGACTCCTGCAAAGTAAGGACTGGTATTGTAAATGATGGGCAACTTTAATCCTGACTCTGTTTGCTTAGGACGGGTAACATCAACGTGCATACGATCCGGTTTCCCATCACCGTCAGTGTCAAAACTCGTTTCTACCCAAAGGTCATGGATAATCCATTCATCGAAATTACTGAATGCGGGTACTTTTTGGGCTTCGCCGTCCTTAAACACGGGGCCGATTTGAGTGGTTGCTGTTTGCAGTGTAGCTTTTTGAGTGGCACGACGCGGTGCTCTTTGAGCGGTAAGCGTAGTTACAGTAAATAACAACAGAAGGACGGAATATGTAGTTTTCATAACATAAAGTTACTAAATAATCTGCGCAATTGATAAAACTTCGCTTGGGAGAAATGGATGATCCTTCCTTGGCCCATTATGTCTAAAAAATTGTAATTAACAGTCAAACTAATCAGCCTAAAGTTTATTTTAGCGGGCTGAACCTTGATTATTTCATTTTTATGAGATTACCCCATATGGGGGTTTCACAAATCATCCTAAGGCATCGCCCTAGGTCAAAATTCAAGATCAATATGTTTTTTGACCACCAGTTCCTAGTGAGTTAACGATAGTCGTTTCGCCCTTACAGGGCTTATGTCAATTGTATAAAAACTTGGGGCGATGCCCCAGGCTACTATGCTCTATTATGGATTATCTAGATAGTGAAATCAATACAGATAATGCGCCTAACGAAAGTTACGCCCGCGAATTTATTGAGTAGTTTACGATTGGGAAAGAGCCACAAATTGGCACTGGAAATTATACCAACTACACAGAACAAGACGTGATTACCGCCTCAAAATTATTGAGCGGTTGGCGAAGAAGATCAAGGGATTCCCCACCTGATCCTCTTCATATAGATCTAGACACTGGATTGAGTAAAGCATACCCTACAATCAGCAGACATGATACCACGGACAAGACATTCAGTGCCGCCTTCAATGGTCAAATGATTAATGATCAATGTTCAATTTGAGGACGTTTCTGAAACACGGTGTTTTTCTATTAAAAAGGCGTCTGTTTTGGAACTATTTTAAAAAAAATATGGTTTTATCGCTATAGTGTTTGGTGAAATGACAATAAGTGTTTATTTTTGCCGTCCGATTGGTCCAGTAGCTCAGCTGGATAGAGCAACACACTTCTAATGTGTAGGTCCCAGGTTCGAATCCTGGCTGGATCACATCTAAATTAAATAACCTGTATGATTCTTAATGAATTATGCAGGTTGTTTTTTTGTTGGGTGACGAATTTACGGGTAAAAGTAAAACTGCTCCTGTCTCTGGAACAACATTACAACCTTGAATCATGCTACACCTCTTATTCATTCATGATACTTTTCTATTCCATACTATGCATAAAAAAGCCTGAACCATCGATTTTACTAGTAAACTAGTCTATTTCATCGATTCTGGTTTCTTAGATACAGCTTTATTTATCAGCACTTTATGAATGACCAATAAGTCATAGTGGTCACATACTATTCAATTACGATTGCCTCTAACGCATCCTTATTTTTCTTTGTTACTACTATTGAATAAATGATATTGGGAGTTATTTGTAACCCTATTTTTTCAATATCGAAAGATATATCAATCGGATCAATCGAAATAAGTTTCTTTAAATAAATCTCACCGTAAGGTTTATCAGGAGTCTTTCTTGCAAAAATTATATACATAGGCTTGGTGCCTTTTGGAATGCATCCCCAAGGATAGGCATTCCAAACAAATTGCTTTGGATCAATCTTCTTATCCATTCGTAATTGTTTTAAAATAACCTTCTGAGTCAATCTACTCAAAGTGGACTTTAATTCCTCCTTTGTTTCGAACAGATTTGATAAATGCCTTGCCTTTTCAATTTCTCCCTTTCCATAAAACCTTAGAATTGCCTCTAGTAGTGCACCTGAAGTAATATCTTTAGCCTTGACAGTACCATTCGGGGTATTCAAACTGAGATCACTTAACAAGTGTTTAAAAGCTGTAAATACGAAGCACTTTTTTTTAATCAAGCTGATTGTATAACCAACTATGCTGGTCTCAGTTATTATTAGTCTAGATAGAAAAAGTGCACTAATCTTTTCCACATTAGTCTTTTCAATACAATTAATTCTCCTTAAGCTACAATAATCGTAATGGTGGTTTACAAAATCAATTCCAAGTATATTGTAAAACGATATATTCCCTTCTAGCATTAGTTCTAAAGTATAGAAATCCTCTTTCCAGTAGAATTTGTTCCTTTTTTTCTTCATGAAATATAGGGCTTCCTCTTTTTTGGGGATCGATTAGAGTTAATTCAGGATGGTCCTTATCACTTATCAATATTCTACAAGCTCTTGGATTGTATTCATTCATATTTTCTACGAAATAGAAGTTTTTACGTGTAACCTTAAGGAAGTCGATTGAGAAACGAATAGTTCCGTATCTATAACCATCTTTCCACTCATTGGGAGACAGCCAAACAACTTGAAGTCTTGTTTTATTTAATTTACTTTCATCATTTATCAAACCTTTTTTGATGCTTGAATTATTAATTATACTAATTGATGCGTCAATATGAGTTATGTGATATATAGTCTTTAATTCTGAACAGTCACTTAAATCGTCTTCAGCAGAAATAATACACCTAGGATCGGTTAGTAGAGATTGCAGTGTCTTCATAATGATAAAATATACATATTTTTCAAAGTCAAAGTTAACAGATTCTTCTATCTTTTGGTAGTCCGTAAATAAAAACTTTGCACCTTATCGCTGGGCTTTTCTATGCTCAACGTCTTAGAATAATTAGGGGGTGATGACAGGAATCTGCAGACAGTGTTTACTATTTTGGATCAGGAGGGATTTAAACGGATGTTGGGTTAGTTCTTTGTAATACAGGGCATTACGAATTGTAAAATCTACTATAATTCTTTATTTATACAACACCTTTTAAACTTCAATCCACTTCCACAAAAACAAGGCACATTCCGACCAACTTTAAAATTATTCCTGTGTGGCGTTTTGGCTGCAAAACTATTAACTATTTCTTCAATAGTACTTTCCTCCGAATCCATGACAGAATCATCTTTAATTTTATCTAAGTATGAATTAAGGATCTCTTCAGACTCGATACTCATAGGATCCGCTTTAAGCTCTAATGGTGGATCGCCTGTAACCTTGACAAACATTTCATTTGCAATTAGTTTCAATATCATTCCCAGCTCTATCACTCCTTCTGTGTCTATTTTTATTCTATCCCCCAAAGTATAATCGCCCTTTGAGCCAACCTTAAGCAAAGATGTTAAAAAAAGATCATTTACAATACCGCGATTATGTACCAATAGGTTGCGCTTTTCTTTGTACTCATAAAGTTTAGTAATAATTTCATTATCTAATTCAAAATTAACTTGAAATCCAGATTCTATAAAAGCAATGATTGATTTCATCTTACGATACATCGTTTTATGAATCTTGTCATCAATCAATTTTTCCTTTAACTGCTCAAGGTGTTCATAATCAAGCAGGCTTGAAGCGCTAATTTGCTTGTCTTTGGAAAGTGCTAGTTCTGGGCGCTGATTCAAAAGTAATCTTAGTACGTTCTGGATAAAGTCCTCAAATATAGAAATCAACTCCAAAAGTAAATTTTCTGTTACCAGAGAGTATATATTGATCTTGCTTTTAGGGCTTAAAGAAACAAAGAATTCCTTAACAGATGGCTTATATTCTGTAGGCTGGAAAGGTGTTAATATTCTTTGAATATTGATTTCATCACCTAAATACATTTCACTTTGTCCCATGTCGATGTGTTCGAATACTGATTCCGCATTTGCTGCAAAACCTGTTCCGTAGAACATCCTTGCCAAATTACAAGATTCAATCGTAAATGCATAAATCTTAATTTTCCGCCATAACTCATAGTTGAACCTTTCTTTTATTTTGATAAAATCCATTAAATAATGATTTGTTATCAATCTCTGTTCCTTACTATTTTCTAGGGACTGGAGTTGATATAGTTGTTTTTTTAGGTTTACTATAAGTTCAAATATATGAATTATTTTAATGATAATTAAAAAACAATTGCCATACTATCCACACGCACGTGATGTCTTGTTAAATGCTGTTTACCATATTTAACCTAAATCCTTAGAATAAAGTACCCATTTCTGCTCCTATTAGTCGTTAAAATACTGCGTCACTGGCTACATCATAATTAAATATTCGGTCTTGCAACCTATTGTAATACTGAAACCATGCCGTTTGTTTGCCGTTATAATGGATTTTTGAATGTTTCTTGTGAATTCGTTGCTGCAGCTCTATAACTTGGCTTGATCTCACTAAGTTCCAATATTTAAAATTATCTAAATAAAGTTTTGAACTTGTCTGGCTATTGCAATAGATGCGGTGTTGGTATAAATCGCAGTTGTAGACTTTATGTTTGCAACTGCTTTTTTTATGTTTAAACTTCATTTTTTAAACTCCAAACCCTGAACTTTAAAGAGATTGGGGGTTAGTGAGGACTGAAAATGAATGCAATACATTTTTACAGAAAAGGTGGCGGACTAGCGGCTTGGAAGGTGCTGTGATAACAGCAGTGTGAAGCGTAGCGCCACACCGAGCAGACTTGCGAGCCTGGAAAGGCGCGACGGCTGCGTATGAAATAGCAGGCGGAGGCCCCAAAATATTTATCAACTCATTCAATTCAACTATCTGACATGTTTGTATAGACGGCTATTCTCTAAAAAAGAGTACACCTTGATTGGTACTCCTTGAATTTTGATTAATCAACCACCTGCACAACAAAAAAACCGTCTTCACCAATGGGTTGGTACAAAGGCATTAGAATCAATCCATCATACTCGGAGTAGATGGCGCCATTTCGATCATGAGCCAGGAGTTCCCCTTTTTTAATCGACTGGAAATTGAGATAGCCAGGCTTCATTTCAAAAGCATCCTCTTCCCTAATACTATGACAGTACGTCAGTTCAGTAACCTTAGGAAGATTATCCGATTTTTTGATCAACCGATTATCATGAACATTCTCGACGTCCTTTGGGTCAACGCAACCAATTGTTCGCAAGCAGTTGATCACTGCTGCAACTGCATTGCCTTTACTGTCGTGAGCGTCGTGTTGTCCTGATTCAAAACACACTGCTACAAGGTCATAGTCGAAATTATCCTTAGAGAAAAAGTGCATGGTAGTGCCGGATATGTTTCTAAGCATGCCAGTAATAACAGGAGCATGCAGCTCGTTGGCGATTTTTAGACTTTCCGGATCATCTGTACATATGGAGAAGATGCCGCCGAGTGCTGTTGTTGTATGAAGATCCATAATCAGCAATCGATCAAACTCATAACTGTCGATCTGTTCAAGGATTTCTTTGTATAGGTATTTGACCTCTTGCTCTTCGGAAAGCAAAAGACTCTCGGAAGTTTCAAGGATGCGTTTCACGTTTTCTGGTGTCCACATTCGATTCATATCAGCTTCGATAAACCGAATACCGTTGGCTAACGCCTGAAGATTGCCTCTTAAGCCAACAATGCGACCTCTGAAATGAAAGTTAGGATTTTTGGACGGTTCTTCCTCAAGTCGTTGAAACACTTCAAGCAATGCCTCTATTCCTGCCGTCTCATTGCCATGGATCCCTCCAAGACAAATAAGTAATGGTCCTTTCTCTTCTCCGGTGTATGCTCCTATTACGCGTTCCAAATGTTTGTTTAATTTTTAGAACATGAAATTAAAGGTTCGGCGCTAGATTTCCAAACATAAATTTTACAACTTACTATTCGACCCATTTTTCTTATGTTTTATTTTGAATGCAATGTATAGTATATCGCTGTATTTCAATATTTTAAGTAGGATTCTAAGTAAAATCGGTTTTAAATATTTAATTAAAACTATCTCAGAATTTCACCTTTGGTAATGTGTTGCTTTTTGATCAAATGAAACTATTTCTATAAATTCTAATAGGTTGTCAACTAGCATATTGTAAATTATTACTAAAATTAATTTGGAACTTGTTTAGGATGTATTTTACAATCAAATAATAAAATAGTAACTTTATTATACTACATGTGAATTCATCTTTTTCTCCTAAATACAAGTGTCAAGTTAATCCATTCTATTAACCTATTGATACTTAAACTGACTAATCTACACCTCTAATGAACTATGTACAACTAACTCTAACCGCAATTTTTTCTATTTTTCTAACTTCGACGGTATATTCTGCAACTTATTACGTATCAAAATCTGGAAATGACTCAAATCAAGGGACTTTTAATGCCCCTTGGTTGACCATCCAGCATGGCGTTAATAACATGACCTATGGTGATTATCTGATTGTTCGCCCTGGAACTTACAAAGAGGGGGTTTGGCTTGGATTTAATGGGGTTGTGGACAATCCTACTGATTATATCTATATCATTGGAAATGGAGCCGTTATTATGGAAGGAGATAACGTAGAATATTCCGCTTTTAATACCTATCATGCGTCCTGGGTACACATTGAAAATATCACTGTTCAAAATTATACCGGGCATGGAATTAACTTTGATGGGAAGTCCAATTTCAATACTTATGGCACACCGTTAACTAATATTCGAATCAAGAACGTAAGGGGTTTTGATAATGGAAACTCCTCTTGGAAATATGGTATTTTTGTAAGGAATGTCAACAACTTTATTATTGATGGCTGCTCAATTATTGATAGTGAATGGAGTAATATAGTTGTCGAAGAAAGCACATACGGCGGTATTCTCAATTGTTATGTTTCACATGAAGGTAAACAATACTACAAGGATGATGCTGATGGGATTGCCATTCAAAACAGCCAATACATTCGAGTCGTTAACTGCATTGCCAACTACTGTCATGAGGATGGCATCGATATCGGAGGACATTCTGTTGGCGACATCGCTCATATCAGCGTTCATAACTGCATCGCTATGAATACCTACAGTAATGGGTTTGCCTTTAGCGTGACTAATGACAACAGTTTCGACGGCTATGATGTGAGTTTCACCAAATGCCTTTCCTTCAATCATGTCGAATCAGGGTTAGCAGCCTACCAAGAACCAGATGATCTGCGTGTCGCACACTGTACTTTTACGAAAACCGACTATGGTATGCATATCCGGAATGAGAATCCACAAGACATCAAAATGCGGAACAATGTTTTTGTAGACAATACCTACAATTTTACACACAATAATATTAGCAGTGCCGCATTTAGCCTTTCTCATACCAATTGGGGTGCAAATCCGCCACCAGTAGCCTACCAAGGCGATTTTCCGCAAATGCTGAATCCTAACTTCGTTAACCCTAGTAACAACAACTACGCATTGGCATCAGGAAGTCCGTGTATTGATGCGGCAGGAGATCTTACAGTGACCACAAACGCGGGATCAGGAACAACGATATCAGTAGATTACGCCAAATTCTTCTGTGACGGGTTTGGAGTAGTGCCTGGCGACAGCATTAACATTGATGGACATGAGGCATTAGTCGTCAGTATTCCGAACACCACAACAATCATTATCGCAGATCCGATTACATGGAACAATAACGCACCAGTCAACTTCCTTTTTAATGGAGCGGCACCAGATTTGGGATATAAGGAAACTGCTGCATCCATTCCTAATTGCTCCAATATCATCATATGGGCAGCTGGAGACACGAATCAGGAAGAAATGGAACTTTATATTGATGGGCAATCCGTGATCTCCTGGAGCAATATTGGCGGCGATTTTAACAATCAAGTTTATCAGCCCTATTCTTATTATCACTGTGGACTGATCTCCTTCGAATGTGTCACCGTCAAACTGGTAAATGGTGATGTGATCAATGGTCTTGATTATAATCTCGCAGTAGACAAAATTTCGATCAATGGTGTGGTAAAAGAGACGGAATCGCCTGATGTTTATGGTCAAGGCACGTTCATAAACGGTTGTGTCAACGGTTATAATCAAACTGAAAAATTATATTGTGGCAGCGGCTTTTTTACTTATGGCACAGCTGATTCTGATCAGGACGGGATTTGCAATAGTGCGGACATCTGTCCCAATTTTGATGATAAGTTGATTGGTACTTCCTGTGACGATAATAATCCAAATACCATCAATGATGTCTATACAACAGATTGCACTTGTGCAGGCAGCTGTTCGTTTGGGCAATCCTGTGATGACAATGATCCTTGCACCGTTAATGACCAAATCATTGATAATGCTTGCAATTGTGAAGGCGTCTTTCAAAGTGCCGGGCAAGGAAATACTGCTTGCGATTTTGTGGGATTCGATATCCGCGTATGTTTAGAAGGACCTTATGACATTGTTTCCAATACTATGCGGACGGTGCTCTGGCAATCAAATCTACTGCCCAGTGCCCAACCTTATGCTATTCCTCCCTGGAATTACTCGGGAACAGAAGGGCAGGGGTGGACCAAATCCGATTATCCTGCTAACACTGTTGACTGGGTGCTGGTTTCTTTCCGAACAGGCATTACTAAAAACACTGAAGTGCGGCAAACTGCTGCCTTGGTGCTAGAAGACGGAGCGCTGTATTTTCCGGAGGAGCGGGTACTTGACGGTACACTAGGTTCTGCATTCTATGTGGTGATCCAACATCGCAATCACATAGGCGTGTTGTCTCCTCAGGCAATTACCACCAACAACGGCAATATCACGATCGACTTTTGTACTGCCAACAGTTATGCTCCTAGTGGTTTTGGGCAAAAGGAACTTCTCCCTGGTCTCTGGGTAATGTATGCAGGAGATGGCGATCAGGTCAATGATATTGGCTTTGATATCAATGGTCAGGACTATGCTTCTTGGTTGCAGTACAACGGTCAGTTTAATAAATACTCCCCCTTTGACTATGATCTAAACTCGGATATCAATGCATTTGACCGCATACTTTGGTCAGACAATAATGGTATTTACTCATCACTTGAGAAGTAGGTTGGCTGTTGGGTCTTGGCTGTTGGGTTTTAGGGGATCCAATACCCAACAGCTAATACTAAATGATTATTTGGGGCTATCCCTGTAGTACTATTGTCGCATTGCATGCTCCAATTGTACTACAGGGTCGGGCTGTCCAGCACTCTTCCTGTTTAAAAACAGGATTCAAACAACACTTCCCATCCCTTATCCCATGCTAGAATTAAGGTAGGGATTGGCTGTTGGGTTTTAGGTTTTAGTTCAGCCAAAACCCAACAGCCTAATAAATAGTGTCTGACCGAAAACTCCACTTTTTAAAGCAATGAACGAGCGACCTGTTACTTCCGGGAGCCGGCCCAGTTAAAAGTGAGAGGTCTTTACTTCTTGAAAGTCAATACTTTACGGCTTGCAAAACCTCTCACTTCTGGACTGGGCCGGCTTCCGGAAGTAACAGGTTCCTCGTTCTTTATTCATTAACTAATGTGATCTGATATACCTTCAGTTTCTACAAATAATTTAA
>Ga0114953_1002668_pt1 | contig 12333 bp, 13 predicted proteins | sample SidtaG_FD_87298 | JGI IMG/M metagenome (GOLD analysis project Ga0114953, IMG submission 87298) | Marine algal microbial communities from Sidmouth, United Kingdom - Sidmouth_Male2 metaG | ecosystem: Host-associated > Algae > Red algae > Unclassified | place: Sidmouth, United Kingdom | collected...
CCGGCCCCCCCTTGGCGCCCCCCCCCCCCCTTTTTCCCCCCCCCCCCGGGTGCCACCCCCCCCCCCCCCCCCCCCTTTTCCCCCCCCCCCCCCCCCCCCCCCCCCCAGACGGACCAGCACTTGATGCCGCAACCCTTGGCCTCAATGACCGCCTCCACCCGACGCGGAATGGACTCCGCGAGGGCGGTGAAGAGGTCGGCCGGCATGGCCTCCCGCTCCTCACAAAGCGCCTGTTTCAGGTCTTCCTTGTTCGTGGGTGCCACCGCACGCTCCCGCAGTCGCCTGCACAGCTCCCCCCACGCGTTGTCTATGGGACACAGGTCCGGGATCTGACCCATCCACGGGAGGAAGTTCAAGTTCAGGTCTGCCTTGACTGCCTTCGACCGCTTCGAGGCGTGGCAGGCAGCCAGGTCCTCCTGCAGCCAGGCACCACCAGGAGATCCAAATTCGGCCACACCGTGGTGGTAGACCAGGAGGTCTCCGAGAACCTCCTCGTACTGGTCGGACTGCATCGAGCCCTTTACGCGGTACAGCGGGGGGCGACTGCGCGCTGAGACGCCGCCCCACACCATCACCGACTGGCGCCCGCTCTTAAAGGAGGGCCTCAGGCAGGTAGGGGAGTAGCGCGCGCCCTCCACGCGCCAAAAGCGAACACGGGTGGGGCGGCGGACATCGAAAGGGCTCTCGTCGGTAGAGAAGACAAATGACCTCTCCTCCACCCATGAATGCCGCTCCAGTGCCCATTGGACACGCTTGCCTTTGTTCTTGTCATATACCTATGGCTTGAGAGCCGGCTTCAACGACTTATAGCCCATGCGCACCATCTCCCGGGTACAATGGCGGCGCGGAGGCGGTGAGGGCATCACTGGGGCGGCGGGAGCGGCGGCCACTGGCTCTGCGGGCGCCGGGGCGCCCATCGCGTTCAGCACACCGTTGGGCCCGAATCGAAACGCCTCTTGAGCAGCCGCCGACGCCTCCGAAGCCACCGACGCCTCGACTCGGTTGAACGTGTTGACTGCATTGGCGTGCGGGCACCCCCTAGGCTGGGTTTGTCTAGATGGGAGGCAGCACGTTGCCAGCTCGTACGGGTTCCCACCCGGACGGACGATTGTCGGCGACCAGATTTCTTCGTAGGAGATGGCGTACAGCGCTATGTTCATCCACCTGCCCACCTTTCCCACAAGGTGGACGACCGTCTCTTCGCGCTTGTCGTCGTCTACGAAGTCCGGACCGCGCAAGGCCGGCATCACTCTGACCAACGCCTCTGGCGTTTGGGTGCCCAACGCAGCCGACATCAAGCGGTAAACCGCCAGCAGCGCCGCTGCGTGGCGAACATTAGAGTTCTTCTTGCGCTTCCACTAGATCGCAGCGTGCTCGAGCGCGTGTTCCACCGTGGCCGCCGAGTCGCTGCCCATGAAGCCGCCACAGGAGCACAAGGCGGCCACCTTGCGCTTGAGCAGCGCCATCCAGAAGCATATTGGGTCGAAAGCCTCGACAAAGCCAATGACGTTGGCTCCGTGGACGCAACCACCCTCGAGCGCGTCGTCGGCGCCCATGCGCGCGTCGAGGTCGACGTCCACGCGGAGCTCAGAGACGAAGATCGTGACGAGCGCCTGCATGGAGTACGGTCGCTCCATCTTGGTGGGCTCACGCGGATTTCTTGGGCGGGTTGTCGTCGCGGCAGTCGTTGCGGCCGCCTTGGTTCGGCGGCGGCGACTTGTTGGCGGCGCTTTGGAGAGCGCAAACGATGTCGGTTCGACTCCCGGGCTCTTGGCGCGTGCAGGTTGCAGCGCAGTCCGACTGGTACCTTCTGCGCTGTCGGGCCGCCAACCGCCTCTCGCGTCGTAGCCGTCTTCGTGCGTCGCTCCGGGGGTTGCGCCAACCGAGGCGTCACCCGCGTCTTGGTTGGAAATGTAGTCGTTGTAGGCGCTCCCGGCCTGCTCGAGCATATCTTGCGACGAGTCTCCCAGCGGAAAGTACGCGTCCTCGTCGTTGTCCTCAATAGCTGGAAAGCTTTGTATAAAGCCGCACATCAGGAGGCGCCGGAGCGGTTGGCCGTTGGCGTCCTTCTCAATGGTTGTCCTCGAAGAGGCACGCGGAAACAGGGAAAGCGCGAGAAGAAGGATGGGAGACAATGGGGAGACGAAGGGGATACCGTGGGGGTGGAAAGGGAGGGGAAGTGCAACGAGGGCGGATGGTGCGGAGGGTTGGCCCGTCAGGGCAATACATTCGAGGGGCGTAACACATGTCAATTTTGCCGGGTAGGGGCCGCCGTTGGTGTTGGCGCCGCGGTAGTGGGTCGAGCGTGGGGAGGCGGATGCCGCTCCGCGAATGCAGACGCCGCTCCGCGGTCGGGTGGGCGCAGGCGTCGAGGTCGCGTGGAGGGGGAGCCACCGTGCGCGCGCGTGCGTGAGCTGGCACCCTCGAATTCGGTCCGATGTGGGGACTAACGCGGGGTCCTTGCAGGTGTGGGCTGGACCGATGTTCTTTTCCCTGTCCCATCTCTTGAACGATTTTCATTGGTGCGGTATGAGCCAACAGCGAAAGATCATCCAATCGTTTGGCGGCTGTCACGATTGAGAACCCCCCGCCAGAGTGCCGTGGAGGCCGTTGCTGGATCCTCCAAATTCCACATAAAGGGGCTAAAATTTATCAACAGCGGCCGGTGAAAAGAGGACCCCTAAGCCCGTATTGCCCCGCCAGTGGGGCCCGGAATTGTGGATTGTCGCTCTCTGATTGGTCGTGGCGCAGGCAAGGTGCCATTGGCAGGGGACGTGCATTGCCGACAGTCGCATATGGCCTGGAGCGGCGGCCAAATGAGCCCGTATGACCGATGACGCTGCCGCGCCGGAGGATCTGGTGGGTTCCTTTGTGCGAGGCGGTGGGGGCGGGGTGCTATCGTCGCTGTACAGTGAGTGTGTCGACGGGGGTGACGGTGAAGACCGCGGGGACGACCGTTGTGACCGGGACAGGACCTGGGCTGTGAGCTACCAGGGCGCTGCAGGAGATCTGGGCCCTTGAGGCGAGCCTGGGGCGGCGGTGCTGGAAGCTTCTCGGGGTTCACATTGACACCAGCAATCATTTGTCAACAAAATTGACAATTCTTTCAGACTCCATGAATGTCGATCGTCTGGAAGATCGACTGCGATCATCACATGAGATCGAGACCGATCCCAGCCATCCAGGTTGCGATCGAGGCTGACTCCGGTCGACCGCCGCTCAATTGTATAGCAGGTGCTATACACATGAAGTAAACGAGGGTCCGAATGTCGATGATCGACATTGGCCGCCGTCCAATGGGGCGTCGTCGTTGCATCACGGCACCAACCTCCAATTCATTGTGCAGATACGCTTCAATCACGGGGTCCACATGTCATGACGGCTAGTGCCTTTGTGGCCGCCGTGACCCCCCCGTCTCCCATTACTACCTCCCCTGCTGTGTCATCGAGGGGAGCGACGACGCGCAGCCGCGCCAGCGCCGGCGCGACTCCCGTCGCCGTACGAATCGCCGACGGCGAGGTCCTGCGTCTGGACGGATTCATGGCGGCTGTGGCTGGGGTGGCGCGGGTGCCTACTCGCGTCTCCCAGGCGGCGGGGACGGTGATCGGCGCGGCACGCATCATCGAGAAAGGCGGCTCCAATATTCGCATGAGCGTCTTCGTGTCGGTGGGAAACAACGTCGGTGACATCAAGCGGATGCTCCTCCACTTCTCCGGCATGGCGGGCAACCCCGAGAGTCTCCGTCTCGAGGGGCAGCTGCAGCACACGCGGCGCTCGCTGGAGGGGCTGGTGAAGGCGGGTGCGGCGATGGACTGCCCCCCGGCTGCTTCCATAGACGACGGCGTGCCCGTCGGCGACGCTCACGTTGTGCCCCCTCCGGCCGGCTCTGTTGTCGACCCTAGTGTGCAACTTTCCCCACGCGCCGGCTCGGTCGCGCCGGCGGCGCCAGCGCTGGCAAGTTCTCCTTCTTCTTCCTTGTTGGCGACGCCAAGCGGCACCGCGGGCGCAAGCTCTTCTCGCGCCTCTCCAAGCAACGCCTCGTACACCTTCACCGACGAGGAGCTGGACGAGGTCTTCGGTCCTCCATGCGTCGACTCGCTGATGCGCTCCCTGGGCACAGCCACCAGGACGCGGCCGAGCGGCTCCCCGGAGGTGCTCCCCGTGGGGGCTGTGCCCCCTGTTGGTGGCGTGCCCGCTGTTGGTGATGTGCCCCAAGTTGGTAACGCGCCCGCTGTTCGCGACGTTCCCCCTGTTGGAGGCGTGACTCCTGTGGGGGGCGTCGAGACTGAGTACGGCGACACGGACTTCGACGACCACTTGGTTCCCATCGAGGGTGGCCACAACATTGAGGCCGACAACGGGCCTGTGAGCGTGCAGCCGGGTGTCGGCGCGCCGCCCCCCCTCGCACTCATAGAGTCCCAAGAGGCGCCCGCAGTCATCAAACCATCTAAGGTGGTCATCCGCCACTTGACCAAGCTGCTGGCGCTCAAGGGCCGCAAGGCGCAGCGCGTGCGCGACGCGTTCAAATCCATGATCAGCGTCGTGGCGGCTGAGCACAAGTGTAGCTTGAAGGTCATCCAGCTCTGCCTACTGCCGTGGTGGCCGTACCAGGTGTCGGCGGACCCAAGCGTCATTTTCGAGCCGGACGCCATTTGGTCCCTGCAAGGCATTGTGCCCGAGAGACTCAAGCTCACCACTAAGAGGAGCCGCGCCCAGGACGCCGACGGCGAAACGATCATCACGCTCGAGGCGCTGCCATCCGTGTCGGTGCAAATCGACAAGCTGGTGGCCGGCATCATGCTGCTGCACAATAAGGTACCCCTGACGCAGCGGACGCTGGCCAACTGCGTCTACTTGGCGCAAAAGGCGGAGCACCTGTCGTCGGCAGTGGCGGCGACTGAGGTTGCCGCACGGCTGGCGGCGGCTAAGGCCGCAGGAGCTGCTGCTCGAGCGGCAGCCGCTATCCCTAGTACTTCGGCGCCCCGCGTCCTTCCCATTGCGCCCGCACCGGCGGCAAGCGGCGTGCTCTCCGTCAGCCCTTTTCCTGACGCTGTTCCAGCGTCAACAAAAAAACCCCTCCAAGTACTCGGCAGCCTCGTCGGCGGTGTGAAGCCGCCTGCCAAGCCCGCAGGCCGCCCGTCGCCAGCGTCGCGCGCTGCGAGCGGCCATCAACCGTCGGTAGCTGAGGTGCGCCGCACAGCCCGCGCGGCTGCGGCGCAGGCCGCCGCCTTTTCTGTGGCGGTCCCCTCTGCGCCGCCAGCTGGTGAGGGCGCTGAGGCGGCCGAAGCCAAGCGCCGCCGAGTCCACGTGCCGACGGCGCGCCGCGCCACACCCCCTACGGCGAATGGCGGTGCTGACAGCGTGGGCGTCGCTGGCAACACGAGTAGCAGCATGCTCTGCACGACCTCGGGCTCGTGCCTGTTGGTCAGCCCGGCGGGCGTTCCCGTCGCGGAGGCGGAGACAATCTTCGAGCGCACAATGCTGCATGGGCATCCAGTGCCGTCAGACATGGTGGCCGTGTATGTTGACGTTTTGATTGTCCACGGGCACATCTACCCCCATGAGCGCCGCTTCCCAAAGGAGCTGCCGGCGACGTGCGAGAAGCGACCGATGTGTGAGCTGCACGAAAACTTTATTTTGTTGGAGAAGACGGCGGTCATGAAGGTGGGGGATGATGGCGAGTGTGACTAGTGGGATGTACCTCTTTTCTGCCAGAGACGACATGCGTTCGGAGACGAAGGGAACACATCTTTCTTTCATTCATTTTTGTCTTTATCACTGGAGAGCAGAGCTGAAAGAATGATCTGATTGCCAGGCCGGAAGCGCGGTGCGACCACGCGGCAGCCCATCCACTGTTACCGCATTGCGCTGACAACCAGTCCAGAGACAGGGCATATGGTCTCACCGCAAGCAGGCAAGTTGCACTCTGGAATAGCCAAGGCGGCCGGGCAACTTTGTCACTGGAGGCGGCCTGTTATAGCAGTATGAGAAACATTGGCCGGGAGGGTGCAGGAACGGTCGCGGTGGAAACAGCTGCTCCCTGGTGGCAGTGAGAAGCACACATTCGGGCATCAAAAAGGAGGAGGAGGTCCCTCCCCTACTAAGACGGCTGACGCGACATGCCCTACGCTGATCTGTTTCGTAGGCGCCACAACTTGGCAAGAAAAAGGTAGCGTAGAAGCCGCGTAGCTGTATGTCCAGGAGGCCAAGTGGCAGCGGCAGACGCGTGCAACAGGTGACAGGAGGCCACCCTCACAAGACAGTCAGGCGCTAGTGGACTATCGCTATTGGACAGCACAAGGACTCGAGTTCGTGCCCATAGAGATGGCCATACAACACGCTGATAGCCGTTCACCGGCCGTGTGCAAGGGGAACCCTGTGATTGGCTGTTCGTCGGAATCTTCCATCAGATCTGACCCGGAGAGTAGATCGATCTGAACGGATTTAAGTACGAGAGCGTTGAGAGTACGGATGGCACTGTCCATCCCATCTTCTCCCGACGGCCGTGTCACTCCAGCATAGATGCTGCACAAAGCCTGCCCAAGAGCCTCTATCGGCCTGCAACGTTGAGCACGGAATACAGCAGCACTTAAGATACATGACCACTCGCACCTGCCATTATATCGAATGCTTTCACGCCGGCAACAGGAGGCACTTGCCGCTTTGGAGCGGCCGAACCCACGCCTGGCAGGGAGGCAGCCCGGGGTCTGTTGGTGGTGGTTAGTGCCCCAGGTATACGGGATCCAGCTGTGCCCCTGAGTAGAAGAGCGAAATGACGGTCATGTTGGATCCCTCGCAAAGTCGCTGGCACCCCCAGACTGGTGCAGGGGCGGCTGGGATGACGAATTGGGTACCAAGTGAGCGCCTTCATGAGGCAGAGGAGCGGGTTTTGAACAACGCTGGGGCCAACAGAACGGCAACTATACGCTCACATGAATGGGGGCCGGGTGGTTTATGAACGGAACATCATCACAGCAATCAGTCGGAGTATGGAGAGCGATGGACCAGCTGGCGGAATCGAGGCGGTGAGGGAGAGGGATATCCGGGCGGAGGCTACCCAGTGGGTAGATGGAAGCAGTGCCTGAGACTAGTGGTGGTCTCTGCAATGGTGGGATTATTTCAGACACCCACGGCTCCCGAAATACTCTCCCTTCCAGACCGCCATACTGCAATCGGGTGTGGTCGGCGTGAGCATGCCACCACGCGGGATAAGTGGCACATCCATCGAGCAACCTCAGTCAAGTTGCCAGCATCCCGACCGTCGTCTCTTGAATCCCACTGGTACTGGCTATCCACTGTGATGGTGACGCAAGACAACCCCGGTGCATGCACCTCGACGGATATCAACGACTGTAGTTCTGCATGAGTCTGGGTCACAGATGTACCGAAAGCTGATGTGGTCTGTCTTGGATACGCAGTTCCAGTTGAGTGAAGCGCTGGAAAGAGGCAGAGGTGTAGCAGCGATAATCTCTTCAACGTGTCTGTAGCTCCTCCTCGCATACTTTACCCCCCTCTTTACACGCAGTGATCTCCATGACCTCTCTTGTACTTTCGTACCATTCATCTGCACTGAGGAGAGCAGGACCGCCTCGAACCTGTCGGTGCAGTCCTATGGGCCCGTGGACTAGGTCACGAGCTACCTCTATCAGCTGCCCCATGCATAAGTACAGCCGAGAGAATGCCTGGTGGTGCTAGCTCTTTCCACCGGCCAGGCACCATGTAAGTTAAGGCCAGATAGTACAGCGAAGGCAGGCGATGACAGTAGATATCTTGTGTCTCGCTGCTGGGCTGAGCTCTGTTGTCTGCCTACTGCCCCACCGCTATCAGCACGACCCGCTCCTCCAGCTGCCACCCGCGTCTTCGGCCTTTACTGTGTCGATGAGCGGCCGCACGCCACCACACCGCCTCCTGTGTCCTCCTAGCAGCAGACGCCCTTTCTACCCACCCACACTATCCCCCGCCCCCTTCCTACGGCTCAGCTGCCACCCGTACAAGGGCCGCCATGTCGACGGACGAGGACCCACATGAAGGGGCCATGGACCTGGTGGCGCGGCACTGCGGCGCCGGTCACCCCCTCCAGCTGCCAAGTGCTCTCTACGACGCTGTTGGGGAACGGTTTGCTAGCGCGCTCCGGCAGCCTGCTCCCGCGGAGAGCGACCAAGCTCGGCCGCCGCGCCGGAAGAGTGCGCGTCCCACGACCTCCCGCCCACGTCCCTCTCGTGCCCGCCGTCAACCGCGCGTCAAGAACGCGTCGTCGGAACTGTCATCCGAGGCGGGCGCCGTCAACCTCTTCAAAGACAACACCGGCGACGCAGGCGGCGGCACAGGCGAGGGTGAGAGCGCGGGGGGCGTAGGTGCTGGGGGTGGCGGCGGCGTCAGCGGGAGCGGCGGTGGCGGCGGTGGCGGCGGAGACGACGATGGCGGCGGTGGCGGCGGAGGCGGCGGTGACGGCCCAGCTGTCGGCTCCGGAGCGGCCGACCGGCGCTCCGCCCTAATGGACGAGCCCGACAACAGGCCGGGCGCCTTGGCGGCGAACAACCGGTACGCCGACCTTATGACGGTCGAGCTTGTGGTGGTGCTCAGCGGTGGGGAGCGGACTGGGGCCGCCCTATCCCTCATTTATCGCCTGTCGGCGGATGGCTGCGGTGCTGCGGTGGTCGTTGGCGAGGGGGAGCACGCGGTGGTGACGTCGCTGACGCGTTCAACCGGCCGCCGTATCTGCCTGTGCTCCTGCGACGGCCGCAGTGGCGCTGAGTCGCTGGAGATGCGGGAGTGGATGTGCAAGCCAGCAAATTTCTTGCACGCCCGCGCTCTTGTTACGGCCTTCGTGTCCCTGGTCCCGAGGTTCATCGAGCCGACCCTGGACGCCCTCCTCCAGAGGTACCCCGTACTGGACAACTCCTCAACGCCGGCCACGTCCGAGAAGCAGGTGTTCTACGCCACGAAGACGCAGAAGAAGTGGGGCATCCTTTCCGTGTTGTGCAGCGGCTCGTGGAGTGCAGTGTCCGTGCGTCCCCGCGTCGGCAAGAAGTCGGCCAAGAGGGGACGGGTAATGCGCGCGGCGTGCAAAAGTCTTAGTTGCAAGGACCACTGGCAGTGCAAGCATGCAAAGGCCGTCAACGATTGCTGCGAGGAGGCCCGGCTCGCCTCCGAGCTCGCGGGCGGCGCTGGCGCCCCTGCGATCTTCCACGACGCGGACATGCTGCTGTCGCAGCTGTTAGGCCGCAAGCGGCGGCGGCCATTGGAGGAAGGGACCCGAGTCGCCGCCCAATCCGAGGCGGACGCGCGCTTTTCGGATGAGTCCCGCTGGCGGGGGGCCGGCAGCATGCTGCCATGTCAAAGGGAGATTGACGCGTGTGGGAGGTACGACCGCATCGCCAATCAATCCACTGACGGTGGCATCCCTCTGCTGGATGGCGTACTGTACGAGGAGACGTGCTTTAAGTGCGGGGAGGGCTACCAGGCGACGTCCGCCAAGTACTCAGGCGGCAATCTACGCACCCTCCGCGGTCGCTTCCCTGTGAGCATGCACCAGTGGGAGTGCGTGTGCGGGACGGTCGTCTTCTTTGACGGCGCGCAGCACGGGCTGTTCGCGTCCACGACGCAGACGGTTTTCACACGCACTCTTGTCAAAGTCGTGGCCCAGATGGTGTTTTCCGGTCACAGCACTCTGTCGTCTGCAGCAAGAGTGCTGTGCTTCCTGTTAGAGGTGACCAAGGCGCTGCCGGCCGGGAGGAACAGCCTCTCCCGTCAAACCATCTAGGCGATCAGCCACCGCTACTCGCGCACCCTAATCGTGCCGGCCCCCCTGTTCCGCTGCGGGCGGTGTTACTCGTCACCGTTGCGGCCGTACAAGGTGGTCGTCCAGGACAGGCAGGTTGTCTCCGTGATGATGCACCAGTCCGAGCCATTGATCAAGGTGACCACAGACTTGAGCACCACGAGGATGGACGTCGACATCGGCTGCAGACTGAGCTCGGCGGCCGCGCGCTCCGCTGTGAGAAAGCGCAGCAAGGCTGCCACCTTTGACGAGCCCGTGCGTCTGACCAAGGAGGAGTACAAGGCGCTCTCGTCGTTGAGTATGGCAGGGCTGCTCAACCCTGAGGAACAGGTCGCAGGCCACGTCACCTCCCACCCGGCCACCGTCCGTTGGGCGTGCGGTGCCCTTTTTTTCTCTTTCTTACAGATTTCCGCCGTGGTGCGTCGGCCGAGCGTCCGAGCGGAGGGGGGTGGCAACGGCGGTAGCTACGCAGACGTGGACGAGCAGCCGCCCGGGGTCAATGGAGTTGCCTCGGTTGAGCAGCTGCGCGCGGCAGTCGCGGCGCGCCGCGGCACCGTCATATTCGAGTGCCGTGTAGTGGACGCGGCTGTCGAGGGCTCGGACGACGCCGCCACCACGCGGGAGCGGTGGTGCATCGTGCGGCAATTGTTCCACACGTTTTTAGCGGAGCCGGTCGTCGGGGCGTTTGCAGGTCTCGACAGGCCCGCCGTCAGGGACTTGGCGCAGCAGCTGATCGTTTCATCCTCCACCAGCGAGTGGTTTGTCAGCGGCCGGCGCCGTTGAGTCCGTGGCGATCGTGTGGCCATTTTTGCGGCTGATGGGCAAGGCCGACGACGCGGACCCGCTGCTGCTGCGCGCCATTGGCGAGCTGCTTCTCTTCACTGAGGGCGTCGACACGCTGTGAGAGACCAAGCGGCGCTCCTTGGCGTCCCCCGTCTCCCTGACCTTTGAGGCCGACTGGAAGGATGCGTCAGTAGAGCAATACAACGCGTGGGCGGCCGTGCAGCCCTCCGCCGTGATGCCGTCGCCGCTGCTCAGCGCCAGCCGCTTTTCCGTCAAAAGGGCGGTCGCACAAGCGCTCGAGACGCGAACTGGCCACTTCTTCCCGGACTTGGACGCCGTGCGGCCCTACATCACCGACGCGAAGACGGACAAGGTCAACGCCGACCGGGAGGCCAAGGCGGCGGCCGGCCCCAACGCGCTGGAGCGGGAGCTCGACCGCGTGCTGGGGGCTGACGACTGCCGGCACGCCTACATCACGTCGGATGTGTTCATGCCTGGCGTTGAGAACTTCCTTTGCCCGTGCGGCCTGCTTGTAGGATTTGACTTCCTGGACCAGGCCGAAAGCCTCGCGCACGCGATGGCCACCTTTGTTCAACGCTTCCCACTTTTGCCCCACGTCGTGTTTTTTGACACGGCTTGTCAGCTAGCCCGTAACGCGCAGCGCCGGCTCCCATGGCTGCTCAACACCTCCAGGTGTCACTGCTTTTCTGACAGCCTGCACAACGTCGGGGACCAGCACAAATGCTCGTTCGTCTTTGACGCTAACAAGTACCCGTCACTGTGTCGCAAGCACCGCTTGGCGTGCGCCGAGAGCAGGCACTCGCTCAACAAGGCGTTCAAGACGCAACTCACCCATCTGCGACAGGACCACTTTATAGTGGAGATGAGGACCCTCGCGGCGATGATCAACCTGCGGGTGATGATGCGCGGTGCGGCGGGCACCGAGACCAACCACCGTCCAATGGTCAAGGTCTTCCACTCGACCGTCGCCAAGCACTGCGAGCGCATGGCGTGCATCTGTGAGAACTGGCTTGCCCGCGCGGCGGAGGCCCAAGTCGATATGGGCGACGCGGGTGATGGGGGTGATGGCGGTGGCGCTGGTGGAAGCGGGGGTGGTGGTAGTGGTGGAGACGGGGGTGACGCCGTCGCGGTCCGCGACGATGAGCTCCTTGGCATTGACGGGGAGAGCGGGGGGGGGGGGCTGATTTGGACGCGTCGGGGGCAAGGGGGGGCGGGTTAGGGAGTGGTGGGGGATAGGGAGGGGGCTGCGGGGGTCGGCGATGCGGGTAGCGTCGGTGTAGAGGGTGGGATGGGGGCCGAGGCGGTCCTCAATGGTCCTCAGCTGCCTCCCGGTGCAGAAGTTGTGAGTGCCATTGACAGCGAGGCCAGTGAGGCCTCTGACTCACACTCATCAGCATGGGAGAGCGAGAGAGAGTGAGGAAGCAAGGCGCGCAGAGTCAGAAGCACACATGTACATTTATAGCTCCACCGGGAAGAGTAGCGCAAAGAAACTGGGGGCAGGCGCCGCCCGCTCGCTGTCTGCTACCGTACTCAATAAAAGTTGAAAGGGGGCTCCACGCTGCATCCACGTCCGGCCGTAGAAGCGTCGGCATGCGCCGCACGGGGGGACAGGCGGGTGGTGGCAGCGGCCGCAGCGGCCGCGGCTGCCGTGACCGCTGTCGCTGCGGCGGCGGCAACACCGATAACGGGAGTGGCGTCCACGGGACCGGCTGCTGCGGCGCGTGCATCTGGGGCAGCACGGGTGGCTC
>Ga0114953_1002674_pt1 | contig 12323 bp, 9 predicted proteins | sample SidtaG_FD_87298 | JGI IMG/M metagenome (GOLD analysis project Ga0114953, IMG submission 87298) | Marine algal microbial communities from Sidmouth, United Kingdom - Sidmouth_Male2 metaG | ecosystem: Host-associated > Algae > Red algae > Unclassified | place: Sidmouth, United Kingdom | collected...
AGGCGAATCCTTGTAGGAACCGAGGGGACGGACCTTCCCATCCTCTCCGATGAGCAGGCCGCCATGGCGACCTGCGGCAATCGCCACCGCGCGAATATTCTTGGATCGGAACACCCACGCTGGCCTCCAGCCGACCACAGACCCATCCGAACGTAGGGCGAGCGCTGTCCGGTAGTCGATACTGATATCAACAACATCGGTGATTAGGGGCGGAGCGGGCAAGTTGCCCCATGCAACCACAGTTCCATCCGCACGAAGTGCTAGACAGCTCGACCCTTCTGCCCCCTGTACTGCGATTTAGACGACATCCCTGAGGTCTCGCGGAAGATCCGTACTGGCCGGGCGAATGTTGGGTTCTTCCCCGTGGGAGACCACGACGAGTCGGCCTGCATCGGTCGGGCGCTTGGGGATGGGGAGAGGGAATGGGCTCTTTTATTGAGAATCGGTGGCCTCCGCCGGCAGCTCAGTTCCAGTGGCTGGAACCACTAGTGGCCGCCCCTTCGTGACCATGGGATGGTCGGGGGGGAAGATGGCAAGAGCGTAGGTAGCATCGGCAACGATTTGGATGGCTCCGGATGCCCACTCTTGGAAGTCCGATTGGGTGGCGGCGGAGAGCCCCATATTTTCGATGCTCCAAGCACCCTTCCCGTCCTTGTAGAGACGAGATCGGTTCCTGAAAAACGCCTGTTCGTAGCCTTCGGGAATTTGTCTGATACTCAATTTTTTGCCGTCATAGCCATAGAGACAGCGTCCATCCGGAAGCACTACGTGACCAGCGTGAAGACTCAATTGGGTAAGATCGAGGTCTCGCTGCGAGGTGAGAAAGCTGCGGATTCGTTCGGCACTAGGCTCTCCTCGCAGGTGCGGACTCTCTTCTTTTTTGCCTCCCCAACCCCAGAGGTGCCCCTCGTGATCCAGAGCAATAAAGTTATGCACGGCCACGGTGATATCGACTGCTGGCGGTAGATCGGTGGGAGGACTGCTGTCCGGACTTTCACCCCAACCATTCCAAGACAGCACCCGGCCATCCTCAGTGAGCGCCATGCAATGAAGTTTGGCTGCTGCGATCTCAATACATTTGCTTTGAAAATCTGGTTGGAATTGGAGAGCATAATGTCCAAAAGAGCGAACTTTACCGCTACGGTGGAGGGCAAGTCCAAGTTGCTGTTGTCCTGTCGCCAACCTGAGATAGCCGTCGTCCTCTGGAAGGGCGATAATTTTTCCGCCATTGGCGTTTATTCCTCTGAGTTTTCCTTCCGGTGTCAGCCCAACGAAATGGGATGGTTCTCCGCCTCCCGACATGATTTCAATTTGGACGAAATCGGTATCCGAAAAGGCTTGGGCGGCGCGGAGGAGCGCGTCGTCTGTAGCGGGATCTTCAACAAGACGAAACGCTGCCAATCGCCCAACTTCCGTCAGGCGCTCGGGCATGGGGAGGGGAAAGGGGCTGCCTGATGCGGGAGTTGTGAGGTCGGGACTCGGAGGTTCTGGGGTGGTGGCCTTGCTTGGAGAGAGACCAGTATTTTCTTTGAGCAGGAACGCCCCGAGGGCGAGGAGCGGAATAAGAAGAAGCGCGGCGAGGACGAGAGGCTTTTTAGATTTGGGTTTTGGGCCCTCGGATTTCGGAATCGGGGAAGGGAGTGAAGAGCCATGCTCTTCATCTTGCTCGGGTGGGTGAGCAAGGCTCTCAGCTACTTGGAGATCTGACTTTAGCTCCTGGGTGCTTTGGTAGCGGTCGGCCGGTTCTTCCTGCATGGCACGGGTGACCACGGCGTCGAATTTCGTGTCGACCTGGGCGTTCTTCTGGCTGGCGGGGGCGAAAGCACCGCGAGGGACAGAACCGGTGAACATCTCGTAGAGCATGACGCCGAGGGCGTAGATATCCACGCGGTGATCAACCTCGACGCCGGACTTCAGAGTTTCGGGCGCGACGTAGTTCGGGGTGCCCATGGCGTAGCCGGTCTGGGTCAGGCCCATCTGCTCAGAGAGGTCGTCGGCATCGTCCCCGGAGACCAACTTCGCCAGGCCGAAGTCACCGACCTTTACCCGACCGTCCTGGGTGACGAAGATGTTGGCGGGCTTGATGTCGCGGTGGACGTAGCCCTTCTCGTGGGCGTAGCCGAGGGCGTCGCAGATCTGGGTGATGATGCTGCCGACCTGCTTCGAGTCTAGCTCGCCGGTCTTGATCAGCTTGGAGAGGTCAGCGCCATCGACGTACTCCATGGCGAAGAAGAAGTGGCCGCCGGTGGTCTGGCCGAAGTCGTGTATGTTGACGATGTTTGGGTGTGCGAGAGCGGCCATCGAGATGGCCTCGCGCTGGAAACGTTCGGCGAAGCTGCCGTCGGTGTCGACCTCGGGGGGGAGGAGCTTGATGGCGACCCGCCGCTTCAGGCTCGTCTGAATGCCCTCATAGACCGCACCCATGCCGCCGCGACCGAGGATTCCGCTGACCTCAAAGGCTGGAAGGAGCGGGTCGAGTTCTTCGGGAAGAAGTGGTTGCCAGTGGTCTTTGGGCAGTTCTCCAAGAAGGCCTTGGGCGAGTAGGTCACGAGCCGCCGCTTCGCCAATCTCCTCAGTGCGAATCGGAAGTGTCTCAGCGTCCAGATCGGTGCCATCAGCGGACGTATCTGAATCAATGTCCGGATCTTCATCCACACGGAAGACTACGAAGCACCCCGCGTTTTGTAAAGAGGCTTGAAGAGTCAATCCGGCCGATTGCGCGAGTTCATCGCGTGCAAGCACTCTCCTACATTGGCCAAACGCGCGAGTTGGTGGGCTCAGGTCTGCTTGCGAATTGAAACCATCCAAAATGACACTCCGGCTGGTCTATTGTCGTGCGGTTCCACAAGGCGCTATAAGGGGTTTCGCTTGTGGCTCACTTTCGGCAGGCCGAGACGTCCTGACCCTACCTTTTGCGGGACTACCGTGATCGAGCCATCGCCTCAGTCGTCCGCCAGACGATCAGTCACCAGCTGCGGATAGGGCCCACGTGAGACCTCGGCTTGAACAGCCACTCTGAACCTAGTTCCCTAAAGCGTCGAGCAACTTGTCGTGGATGCCACCGAACCCACCGTTACTGAACACGATGAAGACATCCCCCTCCTTTGCTTCGGGAGCTACCTTGGCCACGATCGCGTCGGCATCAGCTTCCTGATAGGCAGTCGTGCCGCGGGTGTTCAGTTCGGCGACCACTTTCTCGACGTCCAAACGCTCCTCATCAGAGAGTTGCTCGGGTCGATCGACAGCAGCAACCGCCGCGCAATCCGCTTCGGCAAGGGCATCGACCAATGCGGCTTGGTGAATGGAGCGTCGGCTAGTGTTGGAGCGCGGCTCGAACAGTGCCCAAACTCGACATCCGGGAAAGCGTTGGCGGATCCCCTTCACTGTGCCGGTAATCGCGGTCGGGTGGTGGCCGAAATCATCGATGACCCGGATGCCATTAACCTCGCCTCGAAGTTGCTGACGGCGGGCGACGCCTTGGAATCCGTCTAGCGCTTTGGCAATTTCTTCTCCGGGTACTCCGATGAAGGCGGCCGCACAAGCAGCCATCGCGGCGTTTCGGACATTGAACTCGCCCTCATGCGGAATCGCATAACGATGGCCCTGAAGTTGGAATGAAGACACTCCCGGCTGGAGGTCGAGCCCCTCGATCTTGATCGCGCAATGCTCACCAAATCCGACCGAAATCACCGGAGCCGGAGCGCCCTCAGCGACATCGACACTGTTGGCGCAGTCGCCATTGATGAAAATCGCTCCGTTTCGTGGCACGATATTGAGCATCCGACGAAAGCTCAATTTAATCGCGTCAAGATCATCAAAAATGTCAGCGTGATCGAACTCGACATTGTTCACGACAACGACTTCGGGAAGATAGTGAACGAACTTCGATCGCTTGTCGAAGAATGCGGTATCGTATTCGTCGCCTTCCAAAACCGTGAACGTCTCACCAGAGAGGTGGCAGCCTTTCCCGAGATTTTCCGGAATTCCGCCGATCATCCAAGACGGGTCAACGTTCGCCGACTTCAGAACCCAGGCCAGCATCGAGCTCGTTGTGGTCTTTCCGTGAGTGCCACTGACCACGAGGTTTCGACCACCACGCAGGAAATGATCCTTCAGAACCTCAGGAAGCGAAGTATAGGGCCGTCGCTGATCGAGAGCCGTTTCCATTTCCTCATTGCCGCGAGAGATGGCGTTGCCGATGACAATCGTCGCATCAGCATTTTCGGGAAGGTTTTCTGGGCGATATCCTTCAACGATTTCGATCCCCTTCGACTCAAGAAACGTCGACATCGGGGGATAGGGATTGGCGTCGGATCCGGTCACTGTGTGGCCAAGGTCTCGCAAGGCGGCGGCGACGGATCCCATGGCGGTACCGCAAATACCGATGAAATGAAACTGCATGTCAGAGAGGAAATTTTTTGGGTGCGTGGAACTGCTGAATGACTCAGGGAGATAACCTCCCAATTACTAGATAGCCCCTCCGCCGTCCTTCCTTTAGCGGGACTTCATGCCGCGGTCAATGAGGTGATCTGGGCGTGAGAATTTAAAGGGGCGAGATTGCCCCTTTCTACTATAGAAGCGTGACAAGCAGCAGGGACATTCCTGTCTATTAGGGCCGCTAGCGAGGCGAATTCTGCTGCCTCGCGAGTCCTTGCGTTTGTCAATATTCCGCACCAACGTGGCCGCCATTCATTTTCGACGATGAGCGATTCACCAACCGATCCCACAGCAGTGCGTACGCGCTTTGCCCCGTCTCCCACCGGCTACCTTCATGTCGGAGGTGCACGGACAGCCCTGTTCAACTGGCTGTTCGCTCGTCATCATGGCGGCCAATTCGTGCTCCGAGTCGAAGACACTGACGAGGCTCGAAATACCGATGAGGCTCGGACAGCGATTCTCGATGGTCTGCGCTGGCTCGGCATCGACTGGGATGAAGGCCCGGAAGTAGGTGGTGATTTCGGTCCCTATTTCCAGTCCCAACGCACAGAAATCTACGACAAGCATTTCGCCAGGCTGCAAGAAGCAGGGGCGATCTACGAAGACGGAGGGGCTTGGCGATTCCGATTCCCAGAAGAGACCGTGACGATTCGCGATCAGGTCTGTGGCGACGTCGATTTCGATGCGTCCGCAGAGCCCGACATGACGATTCGACGCCCGGATGGTTCCTACATCTTCCACTTCGTTAATGTGGTCGACGACTTGGAAATGGGAATCACCCATGTGATCCGTGGCGAAGACCACTTGGCGAACACATGGAAACACCTGCTTCTTTTCCGAGCCCTCGAAGCAGTCCCGCCGGTCTACGCTCACATCCCCCTACTCCTCAACCCTGACGGGTCGAAGATGAGCAAGCGCGACGATGGCGCATCGATCCAAAGCTACATCGACGGCGGCTTCCTACCCGAAGGCGTCCTCAACTACCTATGCCTGCTCGGCTGGTCGCCCAAAGACGATACCGAAAAGCTTCCGATCAAAGAAGTCATCGCACGATTCGGTCTGGATGCGATCAACAGCAGCAACGCCGGTTTTGATCTCGAAAAGTGCCGGTGGTTCAGCGGACAATACCTCGGCTCACTTCCGCCTCGCACCTTCGCCGATCGCGCGGACGCGGCGCTCGATCACTCTTTGCCACTCTACGACAAGGACTACGCTGCCGACCTTTTACCGCTCTATCAGACTAAAGTTCGGACATTTGGCGAAGTTGCTGAACTGTCCGACTACATGTTCACCGACGACTACAAGTCCGATCAAAAAGCCGTCGACCGGCTGCACGGTACGGAAGGAATTCGCGGGATTCTCGGAGGGCTCAAAGCGGCGCTTTCTGCTGTCGCGGATTGGGAACCTGACAATATCGGTGCGGCAATTGGAACTGCTGCCGAAGGACTCGGCGTAAAAAAAGGCGCACTAATGTTCCCAGCTCGCGTCACCACTTCTGGTCGTGGCGGAGGCCCTGACTTGCTGCCGATGCTTGAGCTGCTCGGCAAAGAACGCGTTCTCAATCGTATCGAAAAATCACTAGAAGCGATCGAGGCACTTCACTCAGCGTAGGGTAGTCAAGTCTCCCAGTTACTTCGGGCCGACAGCCTCCCAGCGGAACTCCAATCCGTCGATAACAAGACGCATTCGGTCTCGGTCTTTCGGGCGTAGACCTGGCTCAGCGAATTCGGTGGGCAACTGCTGGCGAAACGACTCTAGCTGCCCTTCGAACTCGGAATTTGCGGCCAGGTTCGTGTGCTCGCTAGGGTCGTTCCCGATGTCGTAGAGTTGCTCTTCACCACCGGTTGTCCGCACGTATCGCCAATCTGCATTGATCAAAGCAAACTGATCCCCGTCACCCTGGAGCACGGTTCGGTCGGTCACGGAGTTCGGCTCGTCCCCTTCATAGCTGCGCAAAAAATCGGCAGTCCAGTTGGTGCAGATCGTGTCCACCATCTTTTCTTCATCGGCGTCGGGAAGAATTCCGAACTCCATATGGGAATCGACCTTATTGGGTTTCGGGCCATTCTTCCCGCTCGCGGCTGCTTTCGCGACGTTCCGCTCGTGAAGAAACTTCGCGATGGCGCTGACCGGAATCTCAGCCGGTGTCGGGGCAGCCCTCCCCCCAAGAATTGAGATACCAAGCCTTCGCCTTCCCGACCTCTGACCAGTGAAAGTAAGAATCCCAGCTGCGCTGATCAATGAAGCCGGGCATGTGGTGGTAGATTTTTCCACCTCCAGCAGTGTGATAGCCGTTGTCGCGAAACCACTGCGGGATATCCTTTATGTTGGGGTGGTGGCCTTCATAAAAGTGAGGCTGATCGTGATAGCACCCGGTCGTGTGCGGATTCTGTCCGGTCATCACCGAAGTCCGCGACGGCGCACAATAGACCGCCGAAGTGTGGGCATAAGAAAAGGCGACCCCTCGGGCTGCTAGGCGATCGAGATTCGGTGTGTGCGCCTGATTCCCGCCTAAAAAGCCGATCCAGTCATTCCAATCATCGACGGAGATAAATAGGACATTGGGCTTGGCTGAATCCGCTGCAGACGCAGGGCCAGTGAAAGCCACCAGAACACAATAAAGGCCGACAACTAGCGGGGTAATCCGAGAAAATAGTACCCCCCACCCTCTCAGGGCTCCGCTTTCAGATCAATGCTTGAGGTTCGACGCCGCTTCTACTTTAGCTGGCGGCTTCGCAGGTCCTGCCGGGCCCGGCTTGTAGAGACAAACCAAGCAACCGCCGACGGCCGCTAGGAGAATACCAAGATAAAACGGAATCGGGATCGCTCCCCAACCGCCCTTCGGTGGATGCATGCTGAGCGAAACGATCGCGTTGATGATTGGAGCTCCAGCAAAGACGATCGACATCACCACCGGCGGAGAACCTTTGGCACCAAAAGCGAGCAGGACTCCGAATGCTCCGATGGCACCGAGAATCCCAGCTAGAAAACTCCAAGTGATTCCCTTCGACGGGTAAGTCCAGAATCGGAGGTCGCCACCTTTGACAGCAAGCAAGACGACCGGTGCGATGATCGCAGTCACGAAGTAGGCGATTCCGACCCACAGAAACGCTTTGTATCGACCCAGTTCAGGATCACCGATCCCCATCTGGCCAGTGTGAAGCATGACCCCATAAACGCCCCAAGCGAATACGGTGAGAAGAGCGAATGCGAGCCAAGTCATTAGACGGAATCTTCGAGGTTTGAACCACGGTTGTGGAAAAGAACGTCCCGCAATTGAGGGTGGACGCCCAGCCATTTCTCGACTTGAGAAATGGCTCCCCCGGTTGGGATCGAACCAACGACCTAGTGGTTAACAGCCACCCGCTCTACCGCTGAGCTACAGGGGATCATCTGTGTTCGCACCGCGTCGGCCCGAACGGACAGGACAAAACCACGGGCCGTATTTTTTGCAACAAAAAAACGACGTTCATAGAACACTTCCCGGCCAAGCTCGGATTCAACGCCTAAGCTGTAACCCGAAGGGCGCAATTATCATCCAGCGCGCAGCGATGCAAAGACCTCACCTCAGTTCCCATCTCCGTGGGGGGCGCTAAATTGATCAGACCTTCCCTAACAGGGTGTTGAAAAAGGCGGTGACTCGTCGCGGAGCCTCATGTGATCGAGGGTTAGGCGCGAGGATCAAGTGGATGAACATTCATGCGTGACGAGCAACAACAACTTCGTTCTCATGAGGTTACGCCCGAAGGGTTTGCGCAGCCTTCGATTCGGCGAAGCCGCTTTTCTATTCAACAATTCCTTAAAAACGACAGGTTGCCGAGTTTTTCAACACCCTGCTAAAGTCGCCTATCCTTCCTTCCGAGGCGGAACTCCAGTCACCGCGATGCTCTCATCGAGCAACCGGACTAAATCCTCATGCCAGCCGGCCTGAAAGTTGTCGAAACCTGAAAGCGACTTCTTCTCTAAGCGAGCCATCGCGGCTTGGAGCTTCGGCAGGCCAAAGGTGCCAGAATTGCTCTTCTGCTCGTATGCCAGTAACTGGAATTGCTTGGGATCATTCTCTCCGACAAACTGGGACAGCCGAACAAGGGCTGAGCGAAAGTCGTCGCAGAATAACCAAAACGTCTCGACGCTATGCTCGTCGTCGATATCGGTAATCATTTCGAACTGCTCTGGATCGATCAAATCCTGGCTCGAAACGGGTGCCGTATTGACGTCACTTTCAGCCATTTCCAAGGCTTCCTTCAGAGTGGCCAGTTTGAGTGGCTTGGTCAGAAAATCATCCATTCCCGCCTCCAAACAACGCTGCCGATCTTCAGGTTTTGCGCTCGCTGTAACGGCGATGATGCGAGGACGCTCATCGGCTTCGACCCATCGTTTCCGAATCTCTTTCGTTGCCTCGATCCCATCCATGTCTGGCATCTGAAGATCCATCAGGATGATGTCAAAACGCTCCACCTCCATCGCAGACAATGCCTCAAGTCCAGTTTCAGCCTCGCTAAAGGTGTGGCCAAGCTTCTCTAGCATCGCTGTGACCAACTGACGATTTACGGGATTGTCTTCTGTTAGGAGGATCTTCAAAAATTCGCTGACTGGTGATAAGCCGTTGAAATATCGCTCACAACGCTTTAAGCATCAACCTATGAAAGGCGTCGTTTTTACGGAATTTCTAGAGATGGTATCTTCCATGTTTGGGGAAGATATGGCCGATGACATCATCGATGATTCAAATCTGCCTTCTGGAGGAGCCTACACTCAAGTCGGCACCTATGATCATACGGAAATTGTCGCGTTGGTATCCGCGCTCTCCGTCCGCACCGAGACCCCAGTTCCGACTCTTCTCAAAGTCTACGGAAAACACCTGTTTGGGCGGTTTTCTGCTCTTTACCCAGTATTTTTCGAAACGCCCCAAACAGCATTCGATTTTCTATCTGGAATCGAAAATTACATCCACGTCGAAGTCCGGAAACTCTATCCGGATGCCGAATTGCCGACCTTTGATATTGCCAGGGATGGCAACAACAAACTAACCATGATCTACCGATCAGGACGGCATTTCGAAGATCTCGCAGAGGGCCTAATTGAGGGGTGCTTGGAGTATTACAAAGAGGATTGCCTGATTGAGCGGGAAGACGAAACCACCGAAGGAGCCGGTAGCGTCTTCACGATCACGAAGAAATAGACAGTTCATTGAACTCTGACGTCCCAGAAAACTCCAGCGATTCGGCCTTCCCCGAAGAGGCCGCTAAGCGCATTCAGCGAATCGAGCGACGACTCCAACGCGCCACCCAAGCCCGCAAGGATGCGGAGGCCCTGATGGAGGAGAAAACTCGCCAGCTCTACGAGGCGAATCTCCGGCTGGAAAAATTCACCGATGAGCTCGAGCAGCGAGTCGAACTTCGGACGGCCGAACTAAAGACAGCCAAAGAAGCCGCCGAAACTGCAAATAAGGCGAAGTCGGATTTCCTCGCGGTGATGAGCCACGAGATCCGAACTCCACTCAACGGCGTCATTGGATTCGCTGATCTCCTCAGCGATACTGAGATGACCGAGCAGCAAACGAACTTCGCCAGTGCGATCAGCACGAGCGGAGAAACACTGCTCAACCTAATCAACGACATTCTAGACCTGTCCAAGATTGAAGCTGGACGACTGGATCTTGTCTACGAGCCCATTACCCTTTCTGTCTGGTTGCGGGAGTCGATCATGCTATTTGCCGGTCAGGCGCAACACAAGGGTGTCAATCTTCACCACGATGTTCTGCGCACCCTGCCTGACCGAATCCTGACCGATCCACATCGGTTGCGCCAAATTCTCAGCAACCTGATTAGCAACGCGCTAAAATTCACCAGTGAAGGCGAAGTCTGCTTAGAGGTCGACTTGCGAGAAGGCGATGATGGTGGTGAGGAAGTGCTGTTCTCCGTGCGCGACACCGGTATCGGAATACCAGCTGAGAAGCAGGGGAATTTGTTCCAGCCATTCACTCAGGCCGATTCATCATCGACTCGAAAGTATGGCGGGACGGGACTTGGTTTGGTGATCAGCAAGCGCCTGGTCGAAAAATTTGGCGGCACCATTGGCTTCTCAAGTGTCGCCGGCGAAGGCTCATGCTTCTATTTTGAAATCCCCGTGATTCTGCCTAGAGAGGGTGACGTTGGAAACGGCAGCATCGACCCAATTAAACTTGAGGAGCTTTCGATTGAAGGACTTCGAGTATTGGTTGCCGATGACAATGTCATCACGACCCGCGTGATGCAGAACCTGCTCAAAAAGCTCGGCTGCGTGGCATCGTTTGAAAACGATGGGACTTCGGCGCTAAAAAAACTGCGATCAGAGCCAAACAGCTTTGACTGCTTCCTTCTCGATATCGACATGCCAGACATGTCGGGGCTCGATGTCGCTCGTGCGGTTCGCGGTGAACCAGACGTCTTCGGACCAATCTACATCATCGGATTCTCCGCGAGCACAGGCTACTCCGACCGCAGAGCCTGCGAGCGCGCAGGAATGAATGATTTCCTATCCAAACCCGTCAGGCCACCGACGCTTGAGCGGGTGCTCAAGCGGTCGCTTGTGAAAACAAGCTAGGGAAGAGTCACCAGCTTAAAGCTAGCAAGCTCTCCACAGCCGGTCTTAGCGAAGCCGGAAGACGATTCTCGCCTTCTCGGTGTCGTAAGGCGACATCTCCATCTTTACGCGGTCTCCCACAACAAGACGGATGAATCGCTTCCGCATTTTCCCTGAAATATGAGCAAGAACGACGTGTTCGTTCTCTAGCTCTACACGGAACATGGTGCCCGCGAGGACTTGCTGGATCGTACCTTCGACTTCCAGCGCCTTCGCTTCGCCATTATCCGGCGTTTCTTTCTTCGCGTGATCGACGCGCCTACGCCGACGACCACCGCCTCTTCCGCGGCGTCTGCCGCCTCTTCTTCGTGGTTTACTCACAATGGAACAATTTCACCGACCGGAAGTCATGATGACTCCCTTAGATCGGGGATGCCAAAGTGCGGCCAAACCGCTAATTTACAAGGCTTTTTCTAGATTGATCGAGTTCAACGAGCTGAAACGCCCAATCCGTAGTTCGTTCAAGACGACGCAGATTCTTCCTTCGTACCACCGAGTCGGTCAACGATGAGAATGAGGACTGCACCTAGAACCATCAATCCTAGGGCAATCAATGTCGTCCTATCGGCGAAGTTGGGCATCTCATAGAGATAGCCGAGAACTTTTTCTTCAGTTTCGCCGTCGGAATTGACGCGCTCAACAATTTTGGCAGGATCGGCGACTTTCCATGGCCAGATAATCCGAAGCGACCCGAGCACAAATCCGGTGATGGTTGCGACGGCGATATCGTGGTGACGTTTAAACAGCCAGCTGAGGAATCGCGAGAGCACGAGGAGTCCGGCGACCGCGCCGATTCCGATCAACCCGATTTGGACAAGGTTGCGGTCATTCACCGCCCGGAGCACGAGCAGGTAATTGCCCATCAGAAGCAGCACGAACGATCCCGAGATGCCTGGAATGATCATCGAACACATGGCAGCAGCGCCGCACAATATCAGATAAATCGGGTTCGCATTCTCGGCCGCAGGGGGCAAAAACGACAGACCAACCGCAAAAGCGACACCGACAATCACTGCGATCACGCAACCAACCGTCCAGCGCTTCACCATGCGAGCCACTGTCGGGATTGAAGCCAAGATCAACCCGAAGAAAAACGCCCAGACCAAAATCGGATGATCGACAAACCACTTTTCCAGCACCTTGGCCAGAATGACAAAACTGAACACCACACCGACTCCCAAAGCCGCGAGAAATCCAAAATCGGTGTGCCGGGCGAGCCCCTTAAAGTCACCGCGTTTGAGTAGTCCGATCGCTGCCGTATC
>Ga0114953_1002677_pt1 | contig 12306 bp, 7 predicted proteins | sample SidtaG_FD_87298 | JGI IMG/M metagenome (GOLD analysis project Ga0114953, IMG submission 87298) | Marine algal microbial communities from Sidmouth, United Kingdom - Sidmouth_Male2 metaG | ecosystem: Host-associated > Algae > Red algae > Unclassified | place: Sidmouth, United Kingdom | collected...
GACGGTGTGTCCTTTGATGTCAATGAGACGATCACTGAGCTCAAGGACAACAACGACGGCACGTTCAGCTTCACCCACGAAGACGGCAGCATCAGCACCTTGGATGCGGCGTCGTTGGAAACGTTGACCACGGTGACCAACATCGTGACCGGCAACCGGATTGCCACCTACACCGACGAGGACGGCGTCACCTACGACGTCAACGAAACCATCACCTCACTGGTGGACAATGGTGACGGAACGTTCAGCTTCACCCATGAAGACGGCAGCATCAGCACCTTGGATGCGGCGTCGTTGGAGACGTTGACCACGGTGACCAACATCGTGACGGGCAATCGGATTGCGACCTACACCGATGAAGACGGGGTCACCTTCGATGTCAATGAGACGATCACTGAGCTCAAGGACAACAACGACGGATCGTTCAGCTTCACGCACGAAGATGGCACCGTCACCACGATCAGTGCGGCCAACCTCGAAACACTCACCACGATCACCAACACGGTGACCGGGAATCGGATCGCCACCTACACCGATGAAGACGGCGTCACCTTCGATGTCAATGAGACCATCACCGAACTCAAAGACAACAACGACGGTACGTTCACCTTCACCAACGAAGATGGCACCGTGACCACTATCAGCGGCGCCAGCTTGGAGACGCTCACCAGTGTGACAAACGTGCTGGCCGCCGGCCACCTCATCGGTACCTACACCGACGAGGACGGCTCCACCGTTGACCTGTTGGAGACCGTGACCACCCTGGTGGACAACAACAACGGGACCTTCAGCTTCACCAATGAGGACGGCACGGTGATCACTATCAGCGGCTCAGCACTGGAGACGCTCACGACCGTAACCAACATCATCGACGGCAATCGGATTGGGACCTACACCGATGAAGATGGGAATACCTTTGACATCGACGAGACGGTCACCAAGCTGGTTGGAAACGCCGATGGGTCATTCACCTTCACCCATGAGGATGGGAGCACAACCACGCTCGACGTTGGCGACTTCGAAACGCTGACCCAGGTCACCAACGTGATCAATGGCAACCGGATCGCCACCTATGTGGACGAAGCGGGCAACAGCGTCGACATCGACGAGACCATCACCACCCTTGTGGGTAACACCGATGGCACCTTCACCTTCACCAACGAAGACGGGACGGTGACCACGATCAACGGTTCTGCGCTGGAGACATTGACAACGGTCACCAATGTGGTGACCGGCAACCGGATTGCCACCTACACCGACGAAAATGGTGCGCCGTTTGACGTCAACGAGACCATCACCAAACTGGTGGACAACAACGACGGCACCTTCACCTTCACCCACGAAGGCGGAACCACAACCACGTTGAGTCTGGCCAGTTTGGAAACCCTCACTGCGGTCACCAACGTGCTGGCGTCGGGCAATCTCATCGGCACCTACACCGATGAGGATGGCAACTCGATCAACCTCAACGAGACCGTGACCACCCTGGTGGACAACAACAACGGAACCTGGACCTTCACCAGCGAAAACGGCACCGTCACCACCCTGGACATCAAGGACCTGGAGACGCTGACAAGCATTACCAACACGTTGGCCACTGGCAACCGCATTGGTACCTACACCGATGAAGATGGCGGAACCGTCGACCTTCGAGAGACCATCACCGACCTTGAGGACAACGGGGATGGAACCTTCAGTTTCACCCACGAAGACGGCAGTCAAACCACCCTCGATGCGGCGAGTCTGGAAACGCTCACCAGCGTTACCAACGTGCTTGCCCTCGGCAATCAGATCGGTACCTACACCGATGAAGATGGCAACACGGTTGACCTTCGGGAGACCATCACCAGCCTGATGGACAACGGCAACGGCACCATCACCTTCACCCAGGAAGGAGGCGTGACCACGACTATCGACATCGGGGCGATGGAAAACGTCACCACCCTCGCCAGCACCATTGCCGGCAACCAGATTGGGGTGTACACCAACGAGGCGGGCACACCGGTGGTCATCAACGAGACCGTCACGGCGATGGTCGACAACGGGAATGGGTCGTTCACCTTCACGCATGAAGGTGGCGGTCAGACCACTATCACCGGCGCCAGCCTGGAGACGCTCACGGCGTTCACCAGCAGCGTGGCCGGTCATCAGATAGGCGTCTACACCGACGAAAACGGGCTGGTGACACCGATCTTTGAAACGGTGACCAGCATCGTCGACAACGGCAACAACAGCTTCACTTACACCGACGAGAACGGCACACCGACCACCGTGACCTTCACCGACACCGACACCAACACTGATCTGTTGGCATCGATCAGCTGTGCGGTTGGTCAACAGCTGCAGTGGAACGGCAGTGCCTGGACCTGCGTCAACCCGCCATCAGCCACCGGCAACAAGGTCATCATCTATGAAGAGACCTACGCGGCCGGCAGCGATGACGGCATCAATCAGTCGTGGGCTCGCAACATGAAGATCGGCCGTAATGCCGTAGGTCAGTGGCAGGCCGCGTTCTTCACTCCTCACCCGGATGGCACCAACTACGCGGCGAACATCCTGACTCAGGAGGAATCGAACCTGGGAGACAGCGTCCTGCCGTGGATCAACGTCGGAACCAAGACGCCCAACGGCTTCTCGTTCTCGCTGGTAACCGGTGACAACGGTCTGACCGCCGACCCGTTCGTCGACACGCCCTTCACCGTGTCGGTCAATGGCCCTGTCGTGGTGCTTGGGCCCTAACCAATGACCAGCTGATCTTCGGTCACGTCAACGGTGATCTCGGCGTCTTCTTCGTAGTTGCCTTCCAGGAGGCGGATGGCGAGGGGGTCGGCGAGTTGACGCTGGATGACCCGTTTCAGCGGGCGAGCCCCATAGGCCGGATCGTGTCCCAACTCGGCCAGCTTCTGGCGAGCTGCGGGAGTGACCGTCAGGGCCAGCTTGCGGTCCGCCATGCGCGCTTCCAGACCGCGCAGTTGGATATCCACAATCGTCACCAGGTCGTCAAGGGTCAGCGAGTCGAAACGCACTATCTCGTCAATGCGGTTGATGAACTCCGGCTTGAAGAAGTCGGCAGGGTCACCGGGCAGGTTGCTGGTCATGATCAACACCGTGTTGGTGAAGTCCACGGTCCGCCCCTGGCCGTCGGTCAACCGACCATCGTCGAGGAGCTGCAGCAGCACGTTGAACACATCGTTGTGGGCCTTCTCCACTTCGTCGAGCAGGATCACTGAATATGGTCGACGACGAACCGACTCGGTGAGTTGGCCACCTTCGTCGTAGCCCACGTAGCCGGGTGGCGCACCAATGAGACGGCTCACCGAGTGCTTCTCCATGTACTCGCTCATGTCAATGCGGATCATCGCCCGCTCATCGTCGAACATGAAGTCGGCCAGTGACCGTGCAAGCTCGGTCTTGCCCACCCCGGTGGGTCCGAGGAACAGGAACGAACCAATGGGCCGATTTGGGTCCGACAGGCCGGCCCGGCTGCGGCGGATGGCGTTGGCCACCACCTCCACGGGCCGTTCCTGGCCGACCACGCGTTGGTGCAGCACCTCTTCGAGCCGCACCAGCTTCTGCATTTCGCCTTCCATGAGACGACTGACCGGCACGCCGGTCCAGCGGCTCACCACGTCCGCGATGTCCACCTCGTCCACTTCCTCTTTGAGCATTTTGCGCTCAGATTGAAGGTCGTTGAGGCGGGCAGTCGCTTCTTCGGTGGCCTTCTCCAGCTCGGGCATGGTGCCGTAGCGAATGGCTGATGCGCCCGCCAGGTCGCCCGCTCGTTCCATGTTCTCGGCCTCGGCCCGGGCGGTGTCGGCCTGTTCGGTCAGCTCCTGAATGGCGGTGATGGCATCCTTTTCAGACTGCCACTGCGCCTGCATACCGGCATGTTCCTCCTGGAGGTTGGCCAGCTCTTCGTCCACCGCTTCCACCCGATCGTGGGACGCGGCGTCGGTCTCCTTGGCGAGCGCGACCCGCTCGATCTCCAGCTGGCGGATCCGGCGAACGACCTGGTCGATTTCGTCCGGCACAGAGTCAATTTCGATTCGCAGTTTGGAGCCCGCTTCGTCCACCAGGTCGATGGCCTTGTCCGGTAGGAATCTTCCGGTCACGTAGCGGTCCGAAAGGACTGCCGCGGCCACCAGGGCACTGTCCTGGATTCGGACACCGTGGTGGACTTCGTAGCGCTCTTTCAGTCCGCGAAGGATGCCGACGGTGGCTTCGACCGACGGTGGCTCAACCAACACCTGCTGGAAGCGGCGCTCGAGCGCGGCGTCCTTCTCGATGTTGCTTCGGAACTCGTCCAAGGTTGTGGCGCCGATCATCCGTAGCTCGCCGCGGGCCAACATGGGTTTGAGCATGTTGCCTGCGTCCATGGCGCCTTCGGCACCGCCGGCGCCCACCATGGTGTGGAGCTCATCAATGAAGGTAATCACCTGGCCGTCGGCGTCGACGATCTCTTTCAGAACGGCTTGGAGTCGCTCCTCAAACTCGCCGCGGTACTTGGCACCGGCCACCATCGAACTCAAGTCCAGGCTGATCAACTTCTTGTTCTTCAGACCTTCCGGAACGTCGCCTTCAACGATCCGGCGGGCCAGGCCTTCCACAATGGCGGTCTTGCCCACACCTGGTTCGCCGATCAGCACTGGGTTGTTTTTGGTCCGGCGGCTGAGCACTTGAATGGTCCGACGGATCTCTTCGTCGCGACCGATCACCGGGTCGAGCTTCCCGTCGCCCGCGGCAGCGGTCAGGTCGCGGCCGTACTTGGACAGCGCTTTGAAGGTGTCCTCTGGCGTCTGGGTAGTGACGCGATGTGAGCCGCGGACGTCTTTGATGGCATCCAGCAGGACGTTGTGGGGTACGCCAACCCGCTGGTTCATGGCCAGGAGGAGGTGTTCGGTACTCAGGTATTCGTCGGTCAGGCCTTTGCGCTCATCGTCGGCGCGTTCCATCACCTGTTTGAGTTCGCGAGTCAGCTGCGGGTCGTCGTTGCCATAGGAGCTGGGCAGCTTGTCGAGAGCTTCGTTGACCTGATTTCGCAACGTCAACGGCGACACGCCCACCTTCTGGAGGACGGGAAGCACGACGCCTTCGGGCTGGCCCAACAGCGCGGCCAGCAGGTGGTCGGAGGTCATTTGGGGGTTGCTTCGGGAGCGAGTCATCTCGGCACCCGCGTTGAACGCCTCGGTGGTTTTGAGCGTCCAGCGTTTGGGATCCATGCAGTGTCACTTTCGGAGGAGGGTCACAGGTCTTGGGGGAGTGGGGCCGTCAGCGGAGTGAGGCATTCAGCGGACAAGGGTCGAGGACAGAAATCGGGGAATGGAAGTCGTGGAACTCGGGACATGCATCAGCTTCCCACCGGCCAAAAATATTCCCAAATGAGCGGCAAATCCGTCAATGGCCAACCGGATCGTGCCGCCCGACCGAGAGGGCGCTCACCGTAGGGGCAATCGCACCGCACAGTGGGTGTGGCAGTGGGTGTGGCAGGGGGTTGGTTCGCCGCATCCGACGAACACCGTTTGTGAACGTCCCGACGTGCCCCCAGTACCGGGGATGGTTTCAGCGATATGTGCCACTTTGGGTGAGCCCACCCATGGAAACCATGCCGAATATGGGTCACTATCCGCACCGGATGCGATGCTCGACGCCGGGCGGCGAACATCAGCGCTACACATAAGGGCATGCAGTTGACGGAAATAGAATGAGATGTCACAATAGGCGTATGGCGCTTGTTGGACTTCACCCGTACCAGACCGAACGGCTTGCCCGATCCCTGCGCCTGGTCCGCACAAGCGCCGATGATCTGGCAGCGGAGCTTCAGGTTGCGGTCCAACTCTCGGGATTGACCGCTCCGACGGTGGCCGCCGGGTTGCATGATCTCGGGGTCGCTTCGTCGACGGCGGGCTGGGTGCTGTCAGATCGCTCGCAGCGGTTGACCGCCTTTGAGCTGGGGCTCGGGGCATCCCGGGTGTTTGTCGCCGCGCGTCGGTCCCGGCCTCCTGAACCGAGAGCGGGTTTCGCGCCAACCGGAGGCGGTTCCATTGGCCGGAAGGGTCGCTATGTCGCCCCCCGCCGCAAGGTGCACCACGGTGGCGACTATCTCTATCGCTCCCGTAACCGGTTGGAGAACCCTCTGCCCAACCTCGACTCCGGTAGGGAGACAACCGACTCCCGCATGGAGACAACCAGCGGTGAGTGGCGCGCGGGCGTGCAGGCCCGGGTGCTCAGGGCTCAGGCCGATGGTCAGGTCGGCATGTCCACGGCCGGAAGTCGAACCTTTCGACCTGGTGGTGTCGATATCCACACATCGGGGGAGGCGATCGCCGGAGCCACATGGAGCGCGGAAGTGAACGCCGATATAGACCTGCGGAAACGACGGGCGGTTGTCGGCGGTGCCGTCTCCGGATTCGCAGGGGTCGAAGCCACGGGAACTGTCACCACGGGATCCGGGCCGGCGACTGCAACCGCTACGGGGCGGGTGGCGGCTGGCATTGAGGGTGAGATCGGGGCCTCGGCCATCGTGGATCTCAAGCAGGGTGAGCTTCGTGCCAAAGGTGGCGTTGACGTTCAGCTGGCCGTCTCGGCCAGCATCGACACCGAGGTGGCTCTGGGCGACAGCGTCACCGCTGCGGCGGAGGTGGAGGCAATGGCGGGCCTGGCCTTTGTCGCACACGGCGAAACCAACATCTCCATGGATGAGATCTCAGCCTCCTGGGAAGTCGGAGCGGCGCTCGGGATCGGTGGCAGCTTCGACGTCGATGTTTCCTTCAGCCCCGAAGGGATCGTTGACGACATCGGCAGCATCGTGCAGGACGTTGACCTTGGCGGGTTGTTGGATCGTGGCGTGGACATGATCCCCTTCGGCTGATGAGTAGGGCACGCGACCACATGGATGACAACCCCGTAGAGACCCTCAAGGTCGGGACCTTCAGCGCAGATTTTCCGCCGCCACCGCGGGCCAGTCTTCGGTTGCCACCCGATTGGTTGGTCAACCCGTTCTCGGAGTTGGCGCTGATGGCGCACGCCCCAACCGAGGTGGAAGGATTTCGATCCAACGTCTTTGTCAGTCATCGTCGCGTTCCGGCGAAGTCGGCAAACAAGGTGGTGCTTGAGGCCCGCCGGGAGATTGAGGCGGCCGGGGTGGATCTGACCTCCAGCATGTCGCTGGGGATCAACCTGTTGGATCTCAACCTGTTGGCCGGGGATCCCCGCACTATCCAAATGCCCAACCGGGTGTTTGAATTTGAGCGGTCCAGCCCCGACGGTGCCATGCGAAGTTTCCATGTGCAGCTGGTGGCCGTCACCGAGACACGGAACCCCAAGGTTTCGTATCTGCATCAGGTCACCGGTTCCACCAGCCACCGCGCTGACCTCAACGAGATGCGGCGGATTGTTCACTCGGCGGAGTTTCGGGCCGACCCCTGCAGCTGACCGTAAATTCCAACGGTGCGGGCCCCAAAACTGCCGGTAGCCTCGCCTGCGGAGGGTTGCCCGAGCGGACGAAGGGGGTGGCCTCGAAAGTCACTGTGGCGTTTACGTCACCATGGGTTCAAATCCCATACCCTCCGCCACAGAAACCCCCGGCCATGGTCGGGGGTTTCGTGCATTCTGTGGTCGATGATGGATCAGACGCGCTTGTTATGAAAGAAGCCCTGAAGTAGCGCGATCGACTCGTCTTCGCGGACTCGCCAGGTCACCGCAAACTGATGGTTGAGTCGGGGATCGGCGCCCACGTTGTACAGCGACGCGCAGGCGCCCCCCTTGGCGTCGGGAGCGGCAAACACAACCCGCTCAATCCGGGCCAGCCACGCCGCACCGGCGCACATCACGCACGGTTCGAGCGTGGTGTAAAGCGTGGCGTTGTTGAGTCGACTTGTCCCCTTCGTCGCGCAGGCATCACGAATGGCCAGCACTTCGGCATGAGCGGTGGGATCGTTCAACACTTGACGCTCGTTGTGGCGGCTGGCGATCACGTCGCCGCCCATCACGATGACCGCGCCAATGGGAATATCGCCGTGCTCGTCAGCGCGTGCCGCTTCGGCCAGTGCCAGGTCCATGTAGACCTCGTCGGCGAGCGGTGGAATCTCGTTGTCGCGTGCGTCATCGGCATGGGCGGGAGTCACCGAGTCATCATCGCACAGCCCCCGGCCGGGGGTTTATGCGGTCAACGCCTGCGGCCGGTCGAAGAGCCAGCCCTGGCCAAGGTCGATGCCGAGCTGACCCAACACCGCAGCTTCGGCCCGGGTTTCGACGTGCTCAGCAATCGTGCGAATTCCATACGCGGCCGCCACCGAGTCAATGGCGCCGATGAGGGCCCGGGCTCGACGGTCCGTGTCGACTTCCCGCACCAGCGATCCATCGATTTTGAGGAAGTCGATATCGAGTTCGCCCAGGTGAGCCAGTGAACTCTGGCCGCTGCCAAAGTCATCCAGAGCGACCCAACAGCCCAGTGAGTGCAGCCGATCGACGAATGCCTGCACCGCATCCAGGTGGTGAATTGCCGCGGTCTCGGTGAGTTCGAAGCAGAGGAGGTCAGGCGGGATGGCGCTGGAGAGGATCAGCGCTTCACATTGGCCGGCAAACCCCTGGGTCTCACAGGACTGCGGGGACAGGTTGATGAACCAGCGCGGGTTACGGGTTCGCCCAACACGGCGGGACGGTCCGCAACCCGTTGGATTGGCGGTGTGTAACAGGTGGTGGAGGACCCAGAGATCGATTTGGTCGATCAGCCCGAAGTGCTCCGCGATGGGAATGAAGATGTCGGGCCCGATGCCGGCTTGGGGGTCGCTCAGTCGGAGCAGTACCTCCGAAGGTTTTGCGGACTCGGTCCATCGGTTACCCAACGACTCCATCCGTTGGGACAACAGACGAAAGCCTTGGTTCTCCAGCGCGTCCTCCAGGAGCTCGACCACCTGGGACTCACGAAGGTGCCGCTGCTGGATCAGGTCGGTCGTGTCGGCGACCTGCACCCGGCATCCGCCCTGGGCGCGGGCGCTCATCAGCGCGATGTCGGCCAACGCAATCAGCTGTGCGCTCTGCGGAGCGGCCGGGGTGGTAAACGAGGCGAATGCCGCCAGATGGTCCATCGAGGCCACCCCAATGCTGGCGTCGACCTGCACCCGATGCGAATTGATCTGCAACGGCGGTCGGCGGACTGCGTCCAGAATCCGTACTGCGGTAGCAGCCTGGTCGGCGGCGCCCAGTTCCTCGATGATGATCACAAATCGCGCGCCACCAAGCCGACCGACAAAGCCGTTGTGGCCAACGGCGTTGACCAGTCGCTCGGCGATCGTGCGCAGGACTGCGTCTCCGCCGTCGTACCCATGGGTCTGGTTCAGACGGCGCAGGTGGTCAACACCAACAATGGCCAATGAAAACTGACCATCGACCTGCTGGGTTCGCGCCACAATCTGTTGCCGGACATCGGCACCGAGTGGGAGTTGGGTGAGGGGATCAAAGTGCCCCGTGCGTTGGACCACTGGACGTGGTTGCCTTTTCTCCGCCCGAAGAAGACAGTATTCAGCGTAGACGCATGTCGGCTCAGGAGCGTGAGCAATATGACTCCCGAATTTCTCGGCGGCAGCCGTAACCCCAACCGGTTGCGGGCCGAAGTGCGGTTCGTCGCAGAGGCCGAATTTTGTGTCCGCTCGCCGAAGCTTCGGTTGATCTCTTGATCCAGCCCTGGAACCGAACTGAAAAACCCCGAACCGAGGGTCCGAGGGTTTCCGATGTCCTGAGACATCACAAGAGCGGTCCTGGTGGTCAACGTTCGAACCGGTCTGGCGGGTGACAGTGTCAAACGCAGAGACTCCTGATGCGTTCTTGGTCTTGGGTGCTACCGGTTCATTCGCTTTCTAAGCGAAGGGCTCGCAAAGGACGCAATGCAGAGGGCTTGGAGCTGCTCTGGGCAAGAGCTGCGCGCAGCCTGAAGTGAACTGATGCCCCGCTCCGAACGCGCGATCGCGGTGAGTGCATCACTCTTGGTTGGTCGAAAGGTGTGGTCGTAGTCGGCACGGTGACGGCTCAGCTGAAGCGCCTCGAAGTCCTCTGCGAACTGGGCGAGCACACTGTCACATGACGGCTGACCAGCAAGCCAAGGCACGACACCGCCATTGGCGATCGTTCTACAAACATCACGTGCCGACCCATGTGCGATCAGCCGAACAGCTGCAAGTCGCACGTCAGTCATGTAGGGCCGAGAGGCCTCTATGGATAAAGCTGTAAAGGCTGCATAGTACGAGGTCGAGATCGACCGGCGAAGAAAGACGAGAGGCGGCCTTCCCGGACTAGCCGGGCACAGGTGTTTAGCGACTTCGACGAGGTCCTTCGGCTTCACGTCCGCTTAAGCGACTTGAAGTGATGCACCCGATGGCGCGCCGTCTTCCAGCTCTTTGGTTGTGCGGAAAAGACACTCCGTACTGCCAAGATCCCTCAAGCGTTCGCCGGCAAGGTCGCAGTATCGATCTAGTACTTCAAGTGGCCAACCCTCGCCGTCGCCGCCTCCATCCGGCAACTGCCACGTGAGCAGGAGCAGCCACTCGTGATCGAAGTCGGGATCCGGTTCGATCGAAACGAAAGCGATACGTGCGGGGTCGCCGAGGGTCGCCAGCTCTGAGTTGATCTTGGCAAGACGCCCCTGGATCTGCTCCTTAAACTCCATATCGCAAGTATGCCACCCACGGCGTGACATCGGTGTGAGACGGCTGGCACTGTGGTGTGTTCAGTGCTTCCTGCATCACTCCGGTGGCTCTTCCCTTTCGAGCATCTGCTCCCAGCTGGTTCGGTGGAGATCGTTGACAAAAAGTGTCACCAGCGTATAGCCGTCGATCTCTTCGTTTTGGTGCCCGAGATCACCGCGCAAGGTAAGGAGAAGCTCTGTGAAAGGTTCAAGCGGTTGACGACCGGCGCGATCCGCCGCGCGGATCGCGGACACTGCGATGACGTCCCCAACGACCAGGGTGGCTTTGCCACGGTGGGTACTGCTGGTGTGCTCGTTCCGCAAGCATGACTCGACAGTGAGACATCAAAGCAGAAGGTGTTGTGTGATCCACAACACCGATGCGGAGGGAGTGGGATTCGAACCCACGGTGAGTTTCCCCACACACGCTTTCCAAGCGTGCCGATTCGGCCGCTCTCGCATCCCTCCTGAATGTTTGAAGCATCGCTACCCTCGACCTGCAGGCCGGCGAGCCGCGATGCCCTCAAACAAGATTCGTTGAAGTATCCTAGGGGCGCTCGTTCTGGAATGTGACGGTCGGGTCCTGTGCAACTTTGGTCTGTGAACCGAGTCAGGGCCGGAAGGCAGCAGCTCTCAGCGGAACCCTTGGTGTGCCGCAGATCGCCTGGCCGTCACTTTCGAGAACGAACACATGGTGCTTGCTGTGCCGGTGGCCACAAACCACAATGGCGTCCAACGAGTGGCCGCCGAATGAGAATGGCACTGATCCCAGTAGTTGGTAGCGATCGCGCAGCGGGGTGGAGCGCAGATCCGGCGTTGGGCGAACGGAGAGACAGCCATGCCCAACGAGTCGAACATGAGCGCTGCCACCCGGGCATCGGCTGAGCGCCGGCTACGCGAGCTTGGACGCACCTATCCCGACGCCGCCGTATATGCGGTGAACGATCGCGGAACGCAGTTCGTGCCGATTCCCGCTCATTTGCAGAGCAATTTCGCCTGGGTGCTGTCGGCCGACTCGCCCATTGAGTTGATGGCGGTCCCATTCCGTCAGAACGGTGTGGACCTCTTCACCCGCTGCCGTCACGATGGCGCCTCATCGGGTCCGGTCCGATTGGCCGATGAACCGGACTCGACGGTTGAATTGCATCTCTTTGACTTTGGGTCCTATGTGATTGGCGTGGTGGTCGATCCAAGTGCCGCCGTAGATATCTCAAGAGGGGCTTCGGCGGCTCCACCGCCGGTCACCGATCCGCTGGACAGCACGGCCCCGCACCACGCAGGACCACCGCCGCCGGCACAACCAGTGCCGGCCGCAGCACCGGCTTCACCGTCGGTTGCCCCGGCGCCCCGTCTGGCGCCACCCCCGAAGCCGCCGGGACGTCCATCGTCGGCGCCCGCCGTCGACGCATCCACGGTGGACGAGGAAGACGCCGCAGAACCTCGGCTGCTCGCCGCCGACATTTACCCCGAAGGTGACCCCGCCCGGGCCGAGATGCAGGCGTACCTGGACTCCGAACCCGTCGTCCCGGTGGACGTGGATTCGCCTGAGGCATGGGAGCCCGAAGTCAGTACCGCCACCCCGGCGGACATGGACTTCACCCGTTCGGACCTGGTGTCGTTCGAAGATC
>Ga0114953_1002684_pt1 | contig 12288 bp, 15 predicted proteins | sample SidtaG_FD_87298 | JGI IMG/M metagenome (GOLD analysis project Ga0114953, IMG submission 87298) | Marine algal microbial communities from Sidmouth, United Kingdom - Sidmouth_Male2 metaG | ecosystem: Host-associated > Algae > Red algae > Unclassified | place: Sidmouth, United Kingdom | collected...
AGCTGTAGCACTTACAGTTCGGAGATAATTCCTCAAGATGGGGGTTCGCACACGTTCGCACTCGCGCATGCGGCATCCCCATAATCCGTGAATATGGGAACAGATCTCGGCCGTTCGAACTCACGTCGAAAGAAAGCAGCCCAATTGGAGCCCATATATGTCGCCACGTAGGGCCATGCTCGGTCGCAGCAATCGCCACGACGGCGGCTCTAAAAATCCTGTGTCTGGGAGATGTGCAGATTGCGGAGAGCATACAGGTGCGGCATACAGCTGTGCCTGATTGAATCGAGAATCCCGGACGGTCAGCAGCAGTCCGACCGGACTTCTGGACCCGTGCAGTGCAAACGCGCGGGGTGAAAGCTTTCTTCATTACACAACAAGCACGTGTCGGTACGAGACGGGACGGTGGGTCCTGCACCTCTGCTAGACCCACGCCTGTCTGAGTCGGTCTATGACACGATCCTGGGCAGTCTGGGTGAGCCTCGTCAGTCAATGTGCACTCGGGATGCGGCCACGCTGCGCAAGATACGGAGCGCTCCCGGTTGACAGCCCTTCACAGGCCGGGTGCGTGGCGTGGCAGGAGCGCCTTTTTAGAAGGCCCAGCGGGGCCGGCCAGGCAGCCCATGCGACGCGTCACCCCCCCCCCCTCCTGCCGGCCGACTCCAGGCCAGTTGCGTGGCAGAAGCGCCATTTTCGCGGGCCCAGGGGCCCCGGCCAGGCAGCCCGCGAGACGCGTGACCCTGCCCCCCTCCTGCCGGACAGTTGCAGGCCGGTTGCCTGGCAAAGAGCTCCATTTTGGAGCGCCTAGGGGCCCCGGCCAGGCAGCGTGCGTGACGCGACACCCTCCCCCACTCTTGGCGGCCAGTTCCAGGCCGGTTGCGTGGCAGTAGAGCCGTTTTATGCGGCTGATGGCCCCCATCCAGACACGGCGAGCGCCACGACAGCCCCCTTCCTATGGATGACGCGGTCTAGGCCATTTGCGTGACAGGAACACCATTTCCTGCCGCCCTCCGGCCCTCGTCCGGCAGCTCGTGCCGCGCGACGCCCCCACCCGTCCTTGCGGCCAATTCCTGGCCGGTTGCGTGGCAGGAGTGCGGTTTCCAGCCGCCTAGGGGCCCCAATCCGGCAGCGTGCGCCGCGCGACCGGCCCATACCGCTCCTGGAGCGCAGTTACAGGGAGATAGTGTGCGCGGTGGAGATATCAGAACGGTCCTGCGGGGTCTAAGGGGCGCCCTGGCTGGCGTAGGTTTGCAGTGGCGCAGATGCGCGATTCTCGGCCCGTGCGGTGGCCACCGCTGTTCTGACCGCAGACATTGCCACCATCGTCGCGGGCACCCTCTTCGCAGGTGCTTTTTTCGTCGGCTCGCGGGACATTTTCCGGCCCATCGCGGGCGCACAGGCGGTAGGGTTCCAGCATGTGGTCGTACACGGACGATGAGAGCGAGGTGGCGGCCGTTCTTGCGGCCAATGCGGAGCTGCGGATGCGGCGGGTGCGGTGGAGAGCGGGATTGACGGGCGTAGTGCGAGATAGACGAGTGGGTGCGACGCGCTCACAACGACGACGTATGCCAAACGTGGAGCGCGATTTCGAGGCGGGCTTCCGTCGCATTATGAAGGACTACTTTGGCTTGCGTGGCCGCCCGGCCCTCTACAACGAGCACATCTTTGAGCGGCGCTTCCGGCTCCCGCGAGCCATCGTGTTTGAGATGTACGCGACGCTGCAGGACAAGCCGTTTTGGCGACGGTCCATCAACGCGACGGGCCGACCACAAGCCTACACGCTACAGAAGCTGGTTGCAGCACCCCGGGTATTGGGGTACGGGACTTCATATGACCAACTGGATGAGAACGTCCGCCTCGGCGCGGCGACGGTGATGTTGGCGACGCACAAGTTCGTTGAATTTATTGTGGAGCACTACCAAGCTACCTACTTGCGGCCGCCCAACAATGACCAGCTCAAGACTATTTTGCGCCGCAACGCGGCCCGTGGTGTGCCTGGATGCATCGGGTCTATTGAATGCACTCACTCGAAGTGGTCGGCATGCCCTGAAAGGCTAGCCGGCCAGTATCAGGGCCGCGGCGGCAAGCGCACCGTTGTTATCGAGACGGTTTGTGATGCGGATGCGTACATCTGGCATTTCAACATTAGCTCGCCCGGCAGCCACAACGACATGAACGTGCTGAACGCGTCTCCGCTCTTCATGTACATAAAGGAGGGCCTCTGGCCGCCGCGCAACTTCACGTACAAAGCCAACAACCGGACCCCTCGGCTGCTGCATTTTTTGTCCGACTCTGGCTGCCCTCCCTACCCCATTTTTGTTAAACCTCACCCCAATCCCAACACCATCAAGAAGAGGACCTTCAGCCGACTGCAGGAGGCCTTACGCAAGGAGGCCGAGCGGCTGTATGCAATCAAGCGCAAGCGGTTCAACAATGAGCTCTCCCCGGCTTGCTTTGCGGGCATGCCCACCATCATCAACGTTGGAAAGGCCGTCGCCATCATGCACAACATGGCGACCGCCCACCGGCGCAGCGGATACTTGGGCCAGATGCGAATGGAGGCTGCAGCCGAGCTCCGACAAGAGAACGGGGAATCTTCTGGGAACGAGGACGGATTTGAGAGCACCCTGCCCCTGACCATGAATTTTGGGGACCGCTTTTGGACGAAGACGGTGCTGACGGGGGAGTCCTAGGCCATGACGACGGGCCACTGGCTGAAGGTACTTCCCGATACATCATTGCCGCCGAGCAAGAGGCCACAGATGTGGCCGCTTGCCATGACCTACGTGAAGACTTGACTGAGTATGTTTACAAGGATAGGGGTCATTTGTTGGAGCCTTACTTGTAGGCGTACGCGTAGTGCCGGGGTCGACGGCCGAACATGGTTTATTTCCTGCCTTCGGCGGTTTCCTACGCACATCCAGACGATGCCGCTTGTCCTCAGAATTTTTCTAGAGTCCTCATTCTGCTGTGAGCTCAGAAACTGTGCGCAAAGTCTTTTGTGAATATGAGTGGGGTATCTTTCAACAGATAGACATGTCAGGTGCTTGGAAATAAAGGAAAGACCCACAAGCTACGCAACATTTACAGATAGAATCAATGCCTCAAGGAAGAAGAAGATATCCGAGGCACTAAAATATGCTCAAGGTCCCTGTAAAGCTCAACGACGGTCGGACTTGGGCCGGTGGGCGACTGAAGGTCTCTGTAGCGAAGGCGGGTGCCCCATTGCGCGCGTCATACGCCGGCCAGACGCCCTGGCCGAATTCAGCAGCCCCTGCCACTCATCCGCCACCGAGGCCGCAAAGACTCGGTGCGGGGGCGGGTTGTCCTCGTCCGGCTCGAGGAAGCAGAAGCCAGACGTGGCTGCAGCCGATGAGGCGGCCGTCGTGGAGGCCAAAAGGGTCGCACCAGACAAACATGCGCCAGAGTGAGAGACCGTAGGCTCAGAGGTCGACGGGGGTGCCAACGGAGAGACCACCACGACAGCTGCAGAGGCGGAAGACGGGGCCGCCGTCTGCGAGGAGGCCGACAGCGCGGCAGATGCTGTGGCGGCCGAAGGACAGGCCAGCGGCCTGGCGGACATGGGCCCGACGGCCGACAAGACGGCCACAGAGGTGGCAGCCGACGTGGTGGCAGCGCACGAGGCGTCAGGAACGGAAACCGGGGTAGTAGCTGCTGTCTCAGCCCTTAGCGGGGCCGGAAACGGGCCCGTGGATGCGGTTGTGCTCCCCACCTCTGGAAGGCAGGCGGCGGGAAGCTGGGCGGGATGATGGTGTCCCAGCACCGACGCGAGGACCGCCGGGTCAGGGACATCGTCCTCAATTGTGCTCAAAGTCGACACCGTTCGCGGAGAGGGCTCCATGGACGCGTCAGAGGCACAAAAGCGGCCAGCGGGCCGAACACGGGGGAGTGAGGCGTACCAGACGAAAGAGAGAGCCGACGCGGTGGCAAAGGGGTAAACGGCTTGGCCGAACTGGCCGACGGACTCGAGCCTCTCTTTGCATGGAGCGCCTGTTTCGAGATCAACTGCACATCCAATCAAATGACAGCTTGGTGCCGCCTCAGGCACAACTGCTCGATTGATTCGAGACCACCAAGGCAAGAGCTCGAGTTCATGGCGACACGAGGAGCCTGATTGGACTTCGCAAGCCAATCACGAGTTCTCTCAGTGGATCTGGAAAACTCTGTAGGAGGGCCACTACCCTCGTTTGGGGGTGCTACTGCACTGAACCCGGTCAATCCTCCTCTCCAAAATGCAGAGACCCTCTCTCTCCTTGTCTTGCGCGTGCTTTGAGCTCGCCGGAGAAGACGGTAAGGCAGAGTTCTCTCCGGTTTTTGTGTACCAGTCGGCCACACGTCGCCCTATGGCGGCCATGGTACCGCACTTGGGTGCCCTACGCCCTGTCATTTTATCGTGCCATGTCCCTCCAAAAGTCTGTGTTTCGCACCAGTGCTATATTCTCTCTTTGCGGCGGCACTTCATCTCGTAAAATGCTGCGCGCCTGTGAACTGTATCTGCATGGCCAATAGTCGCCATACCAGAACACGCCCAGCTGACCTGTTGTGTATGTGAACAGAGCACAAGAAAAACACAACACGTTGGAAGAAAAGCATATTTCTGACACGGCACGGCAGTCCCGCTGCCGCCCCGCTCTCACTTCTCTATCGTGAAAATACAAGAAGGTACAATGCGCGACATGAAATGCAAACAAAGAACCAGATGGCCCACGCAAAGGAAGTGTATCCACACACATGCGACAAGGAGAAGGAAGTGATACCGTGCGCGGACACGTACGGCGGCAATCTCCTGCACTGTTCATGCGTGGCATTGATGAAGGCCATTGCGGTCGGCAGCCACCCAGTACTGGGCCCGTCCTTGACGGTGGTCCGCCCGATCCCTAGGCCGTGGCAGAATCTTCGGCCCCGTCGGCCCCCGCTGCCTCCTTGTCGTCGCTGGACGAGTTTCAACCACTGGGTGGAGATGACGGTGGACTGGGCGTGTCCATGCCGCAATGAGAGACGTCCTCAACATCGATGGCCGGAGCGGCCGCGGTCTTACCCGATGTAAACTGCTTCTGCTTCGTTGCTTGCGACGCGCGCCCGCGTGATGATGGAGGCGGTGGCCGCACGGTGCTCGGGGCGACCTGGCTGCTGCTGTGGGCACCACGGGTGAACAACAAGGCCGCGGCAGCGGCCTCGACGATGCTGGTTGTCGGACGAGGCCACTTGGCCGGCATACGGCCCTCCCGCAGGTCGAGCTCATCATCGTCAGAAGAGGAAGGCGTACGGGACTTCCCATAGTTCCGCAGCAGCGGCCGTTGAGAGGCCGACCGAGCTTGGCGCGATGGTGGCGGTCGAGCGCGACTGTGATTATTGGCCGTGGTGTTGGCCTTGCCTGCGCCATCGTGCGCCGCAGCGTCCGTCGTTTTTTGAACTGTCGCGTGCCCGTCAGGTTCTGTGGCCACTTCGTGGCCCGCGTGTGGGCCGCCGACTCCTCGCACGCCGTCAATGATACTGGCCACGACCTGCACCTCACCTTCCATGGCGGCATCCACGTCCTCAACAGCCGCTCGCACGCGTCCGCGCACTTGGTTGCCTTTGATGGCATTGTCCCCGCCCTTATTCGACGGAGCGCCCGCGGCCTTGTCCTGGGCCGAGCCGCCCCGCTGGCGCAGCACGTCCATGTCATGGCGATGGGCCGCTATCGCGGCCTTCCAATAGTCAGCAGCGTAAGGTGACTTTGAGGCCTCAGCAGACGATCAAAAAAGGATGCTGCTCCGCACTTTCGCCGACGCCGCAAGTGCTTCAATTGCGGCCGTGTTAGCGGCCGACTCACGTTGCATAGCCGCCATCTCTCTCTGCTGCTGCATCTCAGCTTTGCAGGCCGCCTTGGCGGCCTTTCTACCCGTCGGACTGTCCTGGAGTTGGCCGCTAGTGCGGGCCGCGCTCTTTGCGGTGCCTCAAAAGCGTGTTTTGTGTACGCCTGCATCGGATTCACCGCTAGACGACGCAAAAATCCCATCGCCGCGCCCTGCAGCGCCGGTCGGCCAGGCCGCGGCCGGGGTTGGCGGCGTCGCCATCATTCCGACAGCAGTGCCGAACTTGTCCATGCCGCGTAACACCTTGAAGCTCTCCATGTGCTTGAACTTGAGCGTGGCCATCACTTCTGGCCGTGTCGGCGACGCGTACAGGTCTCCTCCACGAACGCAGTTGAAGTGTGCGATGGCTGCATTCTCCATTTGCTCCTCCGTCAAGTTCCCCATCATCTTGCGCCGCGCGACAGCCAGGTAGCTGTCTTTAATCTTGAGGAAATCAGAGAAGACTTTGTAGCGCAGCGTCCGCAGGATGGCCTTAGTCGACCGCTGCTTGCGCTTGCCAATTTTGCGGAGCCCCGAATTGTTCAGCAGGCCACGGAACTTGTCGGCCACTGCGGCCTCGTACTGCGGGGCGCGCTGGTCCGTGCCCTTGACCGAGTCGATCGTCACAGTGCGGTACGCCTTCTAGAGAAGCACAAACTCAAGAGGCAGCCACTCCAGTCCGCGGCCCAATCGGCCATGCCTGGCGTCAGTGGTCTTGTCATCGTCACCCGCATCCGTATTCATCGCCTCCGCGTCCGCGTCAGCAGGCTCCATATGCTCCACGTCCTTGTCCGTGGCGCCCGTCACAGGGCGAACGTCGTCATCGTCCATTGTAGCGTAATAACGTCGTTGGCCCTTGATGCGACCTTCTCAAAGAAGGTGTCGAAAAGCACGGGGCGCCGCACGGGTCAGCGTCGTGCTGTTGCGGTAAGGCCACCACCAGCGCGGCCTGGGCGGCCCGCTATTCTCGTCAACCAACAGCGTCTCGCAGCGGCCTTGTGCGTCGGGAGACTGCCTCTGGGACACCAAACGCGGGGGTTCTCTGCGGCGCTGCTCAGCCCTGCGGGTCTCACGTTTGTACCATAGCTCCGTAACAACGGTACCTTCAAACAGCTGGCTCGGCAGCATCTCCTCCACAGCCCACGGGCACATGCACCACGGAAGGAAGTCGACAGGCTGCACAATGACAAGGGCCCTGACGAGCTTACAGACGGCACAAAGGCGGCGCTCGGACCGTCGCTGCTCCGACCTTCCGTAGTACTGCACCTCTAAGTTGAATCGCCAGGAAACGCCCGGCTCGAGTCCCGGCCTTGTGACCCAAGGGCACGGACAGGAAGCGGGGCAAATGGAGTAGAAAGGGGAGACGTCTTGAGCCCTGCGGCAGTACTCACAGCACGGCCTCGACCCCCGTTTGTACTCCTCCTCGCTGACGTAGCGCGCCGGAGGGCCAAAATCAGGCCGAAGGAACCATGGGTGCTGCCGGTCAGCCGGTGCGGGGCATGAGGAGTTCCCGGCGTTGTCCGTCATCGTTGAGAGGGGGGATGGGTGGCGACGCGGGGAGTGATCAAATAGAACCAGTGGACAACCTCGAACTCTCAAAGGGCCACTGTGGGCCAAGAAACACAGAGGCCCTCAAAAAGCGCTCAGAATGGCTCGCAATGCGCGCTCAAGAGCTGCCGTCGGCCAGCCAATAGATGGCCCTCTGGGGGCCTGGGAACTACGAAGAAAGAACGCAAAGAGAAATCTCCCGCACCAACGCCACCCACGCTCAGAAACTTGCAGGAAGAGCGATTCCCAACGGTGCTTGTCACGGTGACGGAGCATAGAGTCCCTCACTGTGCGCGGCCGTGGGAGCAGGGGACGCGCGCGAGGCGCCAGCAGAGGGCACAGGGAGATACTCGACAGAAAGGAGGTGAGGGCACACACGGGAAGGGCGCACAGAGAGCGGCAGAGGGCCATCAGAAGGCCAGGTGCGCGCGGCAGCGCGCGAATGACGAAAGGGAGGACGGACGGCCGCGTGGAGCGGCTGGTCGCGACCTCGGGCACATCTGAACCTCGAACAGTTGGCTCTCGGCCAGCGGCCGCCGAGGTCCTCCGCACAACGCATGTCCCTTCCTGTGTCAGCCGAGCAGCCCCAAGAGGTGTGTGAGTTTGGGGTCCTCACGCGACCGTGCAGTCTGAAAGTGCGCGGGGCTGAGAGAGTCGTGGAGCGCTAGCCGTGAGGTCCCCAGCTGTGGAGAAGGCGACGGTGCTACGTATCTTTCTTGCATGACCCGAGCCCGTCATGATGGTACTGTGCCACCGGAGCCTTACGGTCATTGGACTTTGGAAACGGAGAGCGGGCTACATTACCCTCTTTTTCTGTAAGTTCGGTCGCATTTGTAAATCAACGCCAAGACAGCCACAGACAGCACAGAATGAGGGTCGCGGCACGCGACTGTTGACAGCGTTCGGATCTTCAAATTGCTGCTGTCCAGCGTGCGTGCATCACGCGCATGTCAGCACGGCTCATTCATTGAGGCCCGCAAGGGGACAGCCAGTCAGGCCCGCAAAATCGTTTGCAACTGTTTGAAAGAGGCGTGGAAGCACGGAAAACGGCCAGCATGGCTCGTGCCGTGGTTTCTTTTTGGGAATCGCGGCAGGGCAGGCAGAGGCCACCACGTGTGCCCTTCTCGGCACCGCTCACCGCCCTGATGGCGATTTGAGGTGGCCACCCATACAGGCGGTGGAAGCGCATGACCCCATTCCACCTCAGGTATAGAGTGAGATCGTGCGTGTTCAGAGATGAATGCGTCTGCTGTCATTCACCTCAGGTGTGTATCAGCCACGGTTTTCTCTCCGAGACGCTGCCCTGTCCGAAGAAAAATATCCTGCACCTGTATCTATTCTGGAAGACAGATTGACCTGCGCGGCGAGGTCTCCCATGGCCTCAACGTTCCAATAAAGAAGCTCCACGCGGGATGTATCTGGCAGCCTGTTCGACCGCTGAGAGCAGGAGACAAGAAAAGCTCAACACGGTCCGCAGAGAGGGAGGGCACGTTGGCACTTTTCTCGCGGCCGCCTGCAAGCCGTGTCACGCGAAGCCGCGCTCCCGCGTGAAGTGCCATCGCTCCAGATGATACAGGTTGGTACAGGTCACGTCGGATCCACGATGCTGCGTTCGCAGATTTCCCCATCCTACAGACAGACCCTTAATGACGTCACGCACGTACCACTCGTGATTGCCATTCCAGTGCCATCGCCAACACGTAACACTCGTAATTGTCTTTCCAGTGCCATCGCCAGGGCCTATGTAAGCCACAGTCTCGACACAAGACCTCGGATGACAGTTTCCTGACTGATGCTGGAGCCAGAGGGCACAGCACCCTCTTGTTCTTTTTCGCGACGCATTTCAAGGGATGTTCACGGACTTTTCAACTGTGATTCTACTGAAAGAGCGCGTGGGAATCTCACCAATTTCAGCGAGATTTGGGAAAAACGGTGTTTATCCACATGACACACCCCAGCCATTGGCTCCCTGCAAGAGACATAGGCTCTTCACTGATTCTCTTCATATTTATCCTTGATTGGACGGAATCCTGTTTGACAACGTCTGGTTTGAGTGCCGTGCTTTGTGGACCAGGCGCATGCAACTGCTGCTTTCTCCCGTGTGTTTCGGCCCCGCTGCGCGAAGGTCCGCTGCGTACGTGACCGAATATTTACCCCACTGTTTGCTGCTGTATGAGATGAAGAAAACCCGTGCCTCACCCGCATAGGAGTACAGCGGGGTATTTTGCGATTCCGAGCAAGTGGCTGTAGTAGACCGCGATACAGAAAAGGGATGTGGACAATGTTGAAAAGAGAGCTGTCCAACAAAGCTTTTGTCAAGCTAGAAGGACAACGGACAACAGCAAAGAGACAACCACAAGAAAACAGTACGGTTCTGCAACTAACAAAGACCCGGATGTTCTATCTCGGCCCATCACACCGAGGCCACCTGACCTGTCGACCGCGCCGCCTCCGCGATTGCTTCACTGACGGGGCTGCTCGTGGCCTCGACGGCCCTTCCCGACGCTTCCGTTGGTGGTGCACCGTTCCTCGCTCTTGGCCTTCCTTTCGGCCTTTGCGGCGGCTCTGACCGCAGCAGCGCCCTTGCGGTCTTTGGCGACCGCTGCTTTGTACTTGGCCTGCTTCGCATTCGCCTTGGAGAGGCGCTTCTGCATCATGCGGGCGCTGTCGCGCCCGAAGGCTCCAGCACGGGCCACATCAGCCGCTCGGCACTCCGCGAGCATCGCTGCACTCCAATGGTCGTGCGCGTGCCGGGGGGGGCGGGGGAGGGAGCCACGCGGGGGAAAGGACTCACAGGTGGGGACGGTTGGCCAAGAATTGAACGGCCACGGGTACCAGTGTCCTCAGCAGCAGGGTTGCCCATGGAAAAAGGCAGAGACACTTCTGCCAGGAGGAGCTGGGAGGAAGAGAGGTCGCGCGGTGGTTTCTGGGTGTGGGGAGGACCGACAGGTCGATGGCCGTCTGTTTGTATTGTCAGAGGTGCGGCTAGCCGGACCAAAAGTGTCGGTGATATACGGCTTCTCGCTTGTTGACGGCCCTTCACGGCGCACGTGATTGTGCTGCCACTGCCAAAGCTGGGAGATCCCCCCTCCTCACACTTCCGCGCTTCGCCTTGGCGCCACTTTCGCTGCTGTACGCTCACATCTGAGAGGGAAGGTCTCGCGTGTCGATGCTGGGCACGAAGAGCACCACTTCTCGTCAGCACTCTTGCACAGGAAACGTGCAGGTGCTGCCTTTTTTTGGCTAGCACACGAGCACTCGCGTCAGACATCGACTGTCCAGAACGAGCTGTTGTCGACGCGACGACGCGTGGATGGCTGCGCGGCTGCCTCGATCGCGAGTACCGGCGGACGTGTTCCGCGGTCTTGCGGCGCGCTCGCATGCTCTCGGAGGGCCGTGGCACACTGGTGGTTCAGGCCGCTTCGAGCGCCATCAGAGTGTCTTTGCCGGCCTCACACGCACACGATGCACCTGGGGAACGCAAGGCACGCTCGTTGTGGGCCCTACGTCGTCTGTGCCGCGGGCCGCCGATGCAGCATGGCTGAGCGAGATTGACACCAGATCGACCAGAGCCGCCACGAGCCGAGTTCCGACGCCACGCGTCAGGCCATTTGAGTCCCTTTCTATGTCTAGACAAGTGGTGATTATCCGCGGGGGTGGACAGGGAAAGGAAATCTAAATTCGAATTGTAATAGGGCGGCCGCGCCCGGGCTTCGCCCGGGCGCGGCAGCCCTATTACGATCCGCACTTAGATTTCCTCCCCCAGTCCCCCCCCGATCTCAAGTCGCGGTAAGTGGTCCCCCCAGCGGTCCCCCCGTCTGAGAACGGTCCCCCCGGGCTCCGAATAAGAATCAATAAGAGCTCACACTTTTGTAGGGGGACCTCGTATACACTGGAAGGTACAGTGTGGGAAGGCCGCTTCTTCTCTTAATTCCAGCCACATTCCGCCCGGTGTGGCGATCATCGACACCCCAGATCGCCGTTCTCCTTCGACGCTGCTTGAGTGGTCGCAGCGGCGGCGCCACCACCACCTCCGTGGGCGGCGGACATGGGTGGGGCATCGGCGGCGGGCCTCCTCGGTGCATCCCCAAATGGCAGTCGGCGGGTGGCGGCAGCAGGAGCCCCTATGACGTCGCGCGGGGTGTGGCCGTTTGTTCTTCGTCCTGCCCCATCTGCCCCGGCACATCAGCCGGCGCGGCCGCCGCTGTGGAGCCGCGCAGCATCGCAGCGCTTCCTACATTTTGATCGCGCTGCTGCCAACCGTCTGGTGCTAGCGCCGTGTCTGCTATCGATAGATCCAAAGTCTGGGCTGCCGTGATATATCACGGCAGCCCAGACTCTGGATCAGAAGCACAAGCAGGCGGTGCATCGTATGGACAGGGCCTTTGTCTGCCGGGCGGACCGTGCCACCCGCTTGGCGCTGTGGGCCCGTCAGTGCACACGCAAACGCATCGTTGGTAACAAACAGCCAGCGGATGCACACGCGGCCATAACAATCGCGCGGGCCTTTTTTTCAAAAGCACCAAACGCGGCGACCAGCCTCGGCTGCGCGCTGCCTCCTAGAAGGACACAGTCGCCTGGGCAATCGCGAGAGCCACAGTTGGGGCAGGGCGCTGTCACAGGGGCCTCAAGAATGACCCAGCCGGCGTTGCTCGGCACAAACGTGTGGGCACCGCAACGCAAGCTCCCCAAACCCCACCGAGCAACCACGCGCCTGCCACCCCGAAACTCCCGAACACATGCACGGATGCAGACCCCCCCGGCGCCCCCCCCCCCCCCCCCCACCCCCCCCCCCCCCCCCCCCCCCCCCACCCCCCCCCCCCCCCCCCCCCCCCCCCCCCCCCCCCCGGTACCCCGCGCCCCCCCCCCCCCCCCCCCGCCC
>Ga0114953_1002686_pt1 | contig 12279 bp, 11 predicted proteins | sample SidtaG_FD_87298 | JGI IMG/M metagenome (GOLD analysis project Ga0114953, IMG submission 87298) | Marine algal microbial communities from Sidmouth, United Kingdom - Sidmouth_Male2 metaG | ecosystem: Host-associated > Algae > Red algae > Unclassified | place: Sidmouth, United Kingdom | collected...
CACTCGCCCCCCCCCGCTCCTCGCCCCTCAACCCCTCGCCGCCCCCGTTGAAAAATTAATGGGGCGTTCCTACTGGTGGTGAGGCGCAAACAACCTCTGTGCGAAGGGCGTTCTGGACCAAAAACATAGCGACTCCGACCAGCTCTCCACGCTTGAAGAGAGCCACCGCGCAGCTGACGTAACGTTTTGCTGCGACGACAGTGCTTGGCGCGCCTCCTCTTCTGTCTGTGGGACCTGGAGATGGACATGCTCTCAGCCACTCATCGGGTGCCACAAAATACTTACTTTTTCTCTGGTATGGGTACGAGGGTAAGGCGGTCGTGCCAATGAGCTTGGGTCGGATTGATCTGATAAATTGCATGAGTGCAAGTACGCCCGGACTCATACCCGAAAAAATGCCTACTGACGGGATACTCATGAAACTGCCTGCTTGCGGGGGCCACTGGACGACGGCGACCGCTCGATGGGTGTCTCATGCGTGCTACGCTCCACCTGTAAGACGCGGCCACCGCCGTCGGCGGTCTCGGTCGTCTGGGTGCGGACCATGTGGGGGGGCCTGGGCCAGGTGTTCGGCGCCTCGCGCCTGTTCACGACGCATGGTATCACCATTGCCAATGGCGTTCACGACATTGGGCCCGGACTCTCCTTCCCGGTCATCGTGACCAACTTCGGCACTCAGGAGGTCGTCCTCCGGCAGCGAGCCAACGTCGGCTATGTCGAACATCTCACGACGGGCGTTGTGCAGGTGCCCCTCACGGCGCATCCCGGGACGTCGGCCGTGCCGGCCTTCACCACGCCTACCTCCGAGGAGAGCGTGGTAGGGGCGGTGTCCGCCACGCAGGGGCCCCCGAACCCGAAGCGGGACCCGGGAGCGGCAGTACCCGCGGGGGGAGAAGTGTCGACCCCGGCGCGGCCCTGGGTCCCGGGCGAAGCGAGCCCCTTCCCGGGCGGCGCACCACCCGTGGCCTCGGTCCACGTGGAGGACGTGGACCTCCCGGATGCCGACACGGCCCTGCACACGCGGATCCGACACATGCTGGGCCAGCACCGAGCGATGTGGACGGGCCAGGCATTGGGCGTCATCAAAGCCACCCAACGTCGCATCGACCTCAATGCCGGAGCCCGGCCCGTCCGGTTCGCGCCCCGCCGCGCGATGCACACCGCACGGGAGGACGAGACGGCCGAGGTCAAGCGGCAGTTGGAGGCGTTCGTCATCGAACCGACATCGTCGGAATGGGGCTGCCCGGTCGTGCTCGTCCCCTAGAAGGACGGCACCCTCCGCTTCTGCGTCGATTATCGACTCCTGAACGTCGTGACCAAGAAGGACTCCTACCCGCTTCCCCGAATTGACGAATGCATCGAAAGCCTCGGCAAGGCGTCCATCTTCTCGACATTGGATTGCAACGCCGGCTACTGGCTGGTCGCCATCGCACCCGAGGACCGGGAAAAGACGGCCTTCGTGTGTCACGAGGGCGCCTACCAGTACAAGCGGATGCCGTTCGGGCTCACCAACGTACCCGCGACGTTTCAGCGGGCACTGGACATCATCTTCTCCGGGGTCAAGTGGCAGAGCTGCCTCATCTACCTCGACGATGTCACCGTGTACTCCAAGACGGAGGAACAGCATATCGTTCACGTCGAGCATGTCCTGCGCCTGCTGCGCGAGGCGGGAAGGACACTCCGCCTATCCAAGTGCCGGTTCTTTCTCACAACCGTGGAGTACTTCGGGCACGAGATTAAGCCGGCCCGGCTTGGCGTGATGGATGCCCACTAGCGCGCGCTGCGCAAAGCACACTTCCCCACCACCCGCACCCAAGTACGGAGCTTCGTGGGGATGTGCAACGTGTTCTTCCAGTTTGTGCAAAACTTCTCCCGGATGGCGGCGCCATTGACGGACCTTATGGGGTCCACGGCCCCGGTTCTCGTGCCCCCCGCAACACCGCTGCAGCAGCAGTCGTTCGACCGGCTTACAGAGGCCCTTACGATCCCGCCGGTCCTCGCTCTCCCGCGACGCGGGCGCAAGTACGTCCTCAACGTGGACGCGTGCGGAACGCAGGTGGGCGCCGCCCTGCTCCAGCTGCAGGACGACGGCAAACTCCAGCCCGTCGCGTACAGCAGCCGACGGCTGGCCACGAACGAGCTCCCATACGGGGTCACGGAGAAGGAGTGCCTGGCGGTCGTCTGGGCGTCGCTCAAACTCCGCCCATACCTCGAGGGTGACCGCCTTCTCGTGCGCACAGATCACGACTGCCTGCGGTGGATCCTGAACATTGAGGGTTCGGGGAATCCCCGTTTGGCGCGTTGGCGCCTGCGACACAGCGAGCTGGAGTTTGACTTCGCCTACAAACCGGGGATGACGCACTACCTGGCGGACAGCATCTCCCGCCTGGAGTCCGGGGCCAGCGACGAGACGGCGTTCGATGACGCCATCCCGGTGTTTGCAACTCGGGCCAATACGGTCCGGGGGCTCGACGCCGCCAACTACGTTGGTGGCCCCACGGTCCGTGGCATCAACCGGGACGAGGTGCTATCCGCCCAGGCCGCCGACGGCTCCTGTCAAGAGGTCGTGAAGGCCTTGAACGCTGGGCGGCACATCCCATTCTTCGAGTTCCCCGAGGGGATCCTCCGCCGCCGCGCGGCCCCCGACGGCGCTCATCAGGTGGTGGTCCCGGCCTCCTTGCAGGAGCAGGTCCTCCACCTGGAACACGACGCGACCCTCGCGGAACACCCCGGGGAGTCCCGCATGTACGCGGCCATGCGGCGGTATTACTACTGGGTGGTCATGGCGGCGGACGTCATCTCCTACGTTAGGAAGTGCCCCAGCTGCGCGCGACAGTGGGTGCGCCCCCTGGCGCGGCGCTCGCCGCTCACCCCGTTCCCCGCCACCATTCCCTTCCAGGACATTGCTGTGGACCTCTACGGGCCCCTCGCTCGGACGGCCGCCGGCCACCGGTTCATCCTGGTGATAGCCGACCGGTTCACCAAGCTGGTGCGGGCGCTCCCAATGGAGGGGACCACGGTCGTGGATTGCGCCCCGGCGGTCCTGGGCTACTGGGTCGCCGCCTATGGTCCGCCGGACCGGTTGCTGTCGGACGGGGGACCGCAGTTCACCAGCCACCTTTGGGGCCAGGTGTGCAACCTGCTGTCCATCGAGCCGAAGGTGACGTTTCCGTCCCACCCGCAGACGAACGGGCAGACGGAGCGGCTCAACCGCACGATGCACACCATCCTCAACCAGTACGTGGCGGAACATGCGCGGTCTTAGGTCCAACTCCTCGGGGCGCTGACGCTGGCATATAACATGCGACCGCACCGGAGCACCGGGATCGCCCCGCTGGAGCTGGTCAACCCCATGGGGGTGTCGAGCTGTGCGATCAAGGACGTCTCACGAACAGGGGCGTACCCCCTCACGGCGCAACGCGGCACAGCCGCAGAGAAACGGGCCCAGGTCGACCTGCTAACCCGCCTCGTGCAGTTCGTCTCGCAAATGCGGGCAGCGCTCAAGGCGACACAAGGGAGCTACAAGCGCGACCACTACTGACGCGTCGCGCTGCGCGCGGAGAAGCTCACCGTCGGGGGCGTCGCGTGGCTGCGCGATCACGCCCAGGAGGAAGGCGCCGGCGGCAAGCTGACGCACGTGGCCCGCGGGCCCTATCGCATGGTCTCCACGGATGGTCCCACCGTCCTCCTTGACGTGGATGGGGAGCACTGCCAGGAATACGTGGCTCACGTCGTCCGGGCCTCGGGCGCGGTCGTCCCGGGCCCCGCCCAGCACCCCGCGTTGCGGACGGCCCTCTTCTTCCATGGGGCAGAGGCCGATGGCCAGCGGTACGCCGTGGACCGGATTGCGGACCACGCCACGCTCCCCGACGGAACCCTGCGGGTCCAGGTGTACTGGACCGGGTACCCCCAGCCTACCTGGATGGACGCCGCGGACGTCCCGCACGAGACGCTCCGCGTCTACCTGCGCCGCGCCGCGCGCCTGGGGTTGCCCCATACGTCCGCCGACCCCCCGCCGACGCCCTCGCGTGCCCCGGGGCCCTCCGATGGGGCTGCCGCCGGCGTCTCTGCCCCGTCGCCCCCGCCCGTCCGCGCCTGACCCTTTGGGTCGGCGCGGCGGCCGGGTACGGACGGGGGGGGGGGGGGGGGGGGGGGGGGGGTTTAGGTGGGACCCCCGGGGGCTGTCGGCCCACTGGGGCGCCGGGACCTGCGGTCGCGGAGCGTTCCTGCCACGCGGCAGCTCCACGTCGACCCGCAAACAAGCTGGGGACACAAGGCGAAAGCCAGCGGCTGTACGACAAGTCGGCGACGGCCTAATGCCGCCCAAACGATCACGGCATCTACTGAGCTAGGGCAACGCCCTTAGTCGCGGCCGCGGTACTCCCAAAGGTGGACCGGGCGGCCCGCCCCATGGAAAACACGGCGCAAGGCGGCGTGGAACCGATTCGTCCGGGTCCGCGTGGTCTCTAGACAGGGCGTCACGACACCGGCGAGCCCGAGGCGGCGTACTCCACCCGGGCGGTGGTGAGCACCTGGGGGCCCACCTCGGCCCAGTTCACGGCCACGTCGTGTCCAAAGAGGGCTACGACCCTCCCGGACGTGACCGAGTCCCGACACGCCGTGGCTGTCATCGGCGCGGGAGGCTCCCACAGCGAGGACAGCCACCAGTCGTAGGCGACGTCCGGTTGCCATGGGACGGGGGTTGCGACGGGACCTACTATCCCAAACTCCAGCAGCGCCGCCTGCGGGCCGTCGTTGTCGAGGCCGGCGTCCCAGCGTGCGGAGCGCGGACCCACGGGGCCCGTACCGGCGGCATCGGCAGGGTACTCCCCGCCGTCCCGGCGGGACTCCGATCCCCAATGGCTGCCGTCGCGGACGTCGCGTTGCCACCCAGCAGCCGCCCCGGCACCGGCGGCGGGGTATCCCCCGCCGTGACGCCGCGGCTCCGCGTCCCAATGGCGGCCGGCATGGGCGTCGCGTTGCGACCCGGAAGCCGCCCCGGCACCGCCGGTGGGGTATCCCCCGCCGTCGTGTTGGGGCTCCGCGTCCCAGTGGCGGCCGTTGTGGGCGTCGCGGTGCGACCCGGCGGCCGCCCCGGCACCGGCGGTGGGGTATCCCCCGCCGTCACGCCGCGGCTCCGCGTCCCAATGGCGGCCGGCAGGGGCGTCGCGTTGCGACCCGGAGGCCGCTTCGGCGCCGCCGGTGGGGTATCCCCCGCCATCGTGCTGGGCCGCCGCGTCCCAGTGCCGGCCGGCGTGGGCGTCGCGCCCACGACCCTGGCCGCCATCGGCGCGCCCCACGGGGTCGTCGCGACCTGTGGCCGCGCGGCTGCGACTGTCTCCCTGACTGGCCGCCGGCCACGCGCGGTCATCCCACACACCGGCACCGCGGCCCACTCCTCCGACCATATGGTCCCCGGGGTCGCGGCGGGCGCCGCCGGCGCCGCCGACGGCAGCGGCCGGCCAACCGTCACCGAACTCGGCACCGGCCATGCCAGGGTAGGCGTCATGGCGTTGCTCGTCCGAGCAACCGCCCGACTTGGGGAAGGCGGCGGGCCCAGCCGGGACATCGGGCGTGGCGCCGACCGGGGACCCCGGATTGGCGACCCCGGCCTCCGCAGGGCCGCCGCGCTCCATGTCGGCGTGCAACCGCTGTCGGGCGAGGTACGCGGCAGAGGCGGCCACCTCCTCCGTCGACGGCCGGACGTTCCCCGGGTCGGACAAGGGGAAGCCGGCGGGCACCGCCCAGGCCTCCTCCGTCACCTGTACCGACCGACGGACGGCACCCACGAGCCGCGGCTCCGCCAACATGACCCCCAGCGGGGCGTGCGGCGACCGCGGGACGCACACGATGAGTGCGTAGTGGCGCTGGCGGTCCGCGACGGTACCCACTTGGTGGGGCAGCAGGGAGCTGGGGGCCTGACGGGTACGGTCGTGATAGCAGGGTAGCCGTTCGTGGACGGTTGCCCAGGGCACCGCCCGTGCAAAGGCGTCGTACTGCGCCAGGGCCTCCGCGGCGGCGCAATCGCCCGACGCCAGGTCGTCGACCGACCACGCCTCCGTCAGCGCGTAGTAGCACGGCGACGGCGCGAAGACGCGCTGCGTCTCGCGGTACGCCCGGAGTAACACCGACGCGATGGCCGCCGTCATTATGACGTAGGCCGTCCCCTGGATGGGGTGTCACGGGTACGCCTGGAGCAGGGACTGCTGTTGGTGAATGACGGGCGGGTACTCGTACGTCAGCAGCCGGGGCGTCGCGCACCGCAAGGCCATTGCCGGCGGCAAAGGAGCACGCGCCGGGGCCAACCCGATGCCGGACCTCACGGGCAAGAAGATTGCCCCGTGCCCCGCCTGGCGGGTGCGCACGAGCTCACCGCGCGAACGGCGGGCGGCTTCCAACGCCAAATCCGCCGGCGCAGTTGGCGCGCCCACCGGGCTCAGGGCGAGCAGGGGGCCCAGACCGCCGAAGTTGACGAGCGCCAAAGAGTGACCGAATGGGACCGCGGGGCGGTGGCGCAAGCGGGAGTGCCAGTCGTCGAGGTAGGCGTACTCTTCGCCGCCGGCGACAAACGGTAGCTCGGCCGCCGGGTGCGGGACGAAGAGCACCCGACCCGGGTTGCAGCGCAACATGCAACGCAACCACGCGGCGCTACTACCAACGGAGCGGATGAAGGACCCGAATTCGAGCTCGGCCGCCGGCCGGGCGTCGTAACCCGCCGCCACGGCGAACTCCCGGAAGGACCGCCACACGGCCTGCGCCCCGGTGACATCCTGGGGATGGACGGACCGGAAGACGTCACTGACGAGCGGCCAGTCGTCCTCCGCCACGGTAGGCCCCAGCGGGGCGAGCCACGATCGGACGGCGGGCGCCGCCGGTCGCCATGGGAGCACGGGAGCCGCCTGCCCCAACATCGGCGGCCGCTCCACCGACGCAGCCGCGGGAACCCCGCCTTGTGCTGGGGTGGGGCCGGATCCCCCGACGCCGGACGGAGACGCTGCGGTTCCAACCCCGCCACTCGTCGCCGCCGCCGCTCCCGCTTGGCGGGGCGGCTTCCGTCACTCACGACCGCTGGGGTCGTACGGCAGCCGCAAGCCCGGCTGTAACATCGGACGCGCGGGGATGGGCGGCCGGGCCCTCGTCGGTCCCGGCGCCGCCGGTGTCGCAGGCGCGAGCATAGCCCCCGACGCGGCGTCAGCCGCCGATGGGCTCGCCAGGGGTGCGACGGGCGGGACCGCGGCGCGGTCGGTGTCCGGCCGCATCGTGGACGCGGCAGACGGGGCCCCGGCGGGGCTATCGGAGGGCGTCGCCGGGGACGGCTCCATTTCAGCCGAAGGGGATGTAGTATTACGGGGGCACGCTGGTGGCGGTGGCGCGGCCGGCGGAGCGCCCGAGGTGCGGCGGACGCGGAGGGGGATCGGCGTTGCCGACGCGGTCGGACCCGGGTGGAACGTGGACGGCGGGCCCGCCTATGAGCGCCAGTAGGAGCCCGTGAAGGGGCGCGCCCGGCCCAGACGCCGCCGCGGGGTCCAAGTGGCCGCGGCCGGAGGGCGCGGAAGGCCACAGCCGACGGGGCGCCACGCGGCGGTTGCAGCGCGTTGCGCGCGGAGCGGTCACTCCCCCTCGTCTGTAATGATCTCTTCGGGGGACTTTGTATGCCTGGAGGGAATTATCTGCATTAGTTGGTGACGGCCCCGGCCAAGTCCCTATCAGGAAATTGGGCCCGGGCGACGGTGTCCGCCCTTTCAGGACGAAGGGCGACGACGGTGGGAGGCACCGTCGTCGCCGGCAAGTAAACCGTGTCTTCATGTCTCGGCGTTTCGATCGGCCTGACTTCATGCACCTCGAGTCCCATAGCGGGTGTCGCGCGAGCGGCCTGGACGGCCGTTACCTCGCTCCTACGGAGGTAATCTCCGTGATCGTGGTACTACAGTCCGCAGCTCCGTCACGCCCACCCCGAGTGGGTGCACATCGTTTTTCCGCCAGGGCGGAAAAACAACGGACGTGCGGAGCCAGAGAAAGCAGGGGGTGACGCGGGCGCGTCGCCCGCGTCAGCGGCTGTCTGGTCGGTCCGAACACCCCGCCCGTGTGGCTATGGGTGGGGGGGCTGCTCGTGGCAGCTGGGCGCGGCCGGAGACGGATCTCCGGCGGGATCCGACCCTCTCAGACAATCCCCGGTGGGAATTGGGATCTAGCCCAATCCCCGGAACGTTGCTAATTTCGTCGCCCCACCCCGCGTAAGTCGACGCCCGTGATATGATAACCGTCGGACAAGACAATACGGAGGGGTATCCTCTCCTTTACTTTGTTCAGCAGTGCCATGTCATCTAACGTGGCGGACATCGACGGGTCGATGGAGGTGCCTATGCCGCCGCCAACGGCCACGGACCCGAGCGCGCGTGTCGCTAACTCAGCAACCACGTCCTGCTCACAATCCCTGTTGTTCCTTCCCCCCCCCTCGTGTCCGTCTGCGCTTCCGTGGCGCCGACGGAGGAGTCGATGGCGGCGGCGGAGGCGGCGACGACAGTGACGCGGTGCGTCTGCCGCCGCCGACGACCGCTGACCCGAGAGCGCGTGTCGCCAAGTCAGCAGCCCCCTCCTGCTCTCCCGCCCTGGTGTACCTCCCCCCCCCTCGTGTCCGACCGCGCCTCCGTTGCGCCGACGGAGGAGTCGATTGCGGCGGCGTCGGCCACGAAGGCAGCGGCGAGCTGCGTTCGCCGCCGCTGCCTGCCCCGTCCGCCGCGACGCCGGGCCGTACAACACCGCGCCGGCAACGGCAGCCCTGAAACAGGGGGCCCACCGCCGGTGGGCACGGCGTCGACAGTAAAGACACCAGCGGCGCACGGTGGGAACGACGCTGCTGCCGCCGCCGCCGGCCAGGGGGGGTTGTAGTCCGCCAAGTCGAGGCCGCTGGGCGCTCCGGCCACAACGGTGGTGGCGACCACAGCGGCGCCGCCGGTCAGCGAAGCGACGGTGGCGAGTCTGGGACGGGCGGCACCAGGCTCTGTCGCCGCCGTCCACACCGCCACGGGGGGTTCCGCGGCCGCTGGTTGAGCGGGCGTGGCCGAGAAGCCGGACGGCGCTGACGGCCTCGTGAACATCGCAGCTCGTGCGGCCGCCCTGCAGCTAGAGAGTGGACCAGCGCCGTCGCGGCCTTCGGTGAGCGGCACCACCTGGTCTCTGGCCGGCGCCGCGGCGACCCCCGGACACATTGTGCGAGGCCGCCGCCGCCCGCCCCGCTGCACCCTTGTGGCCGCCGCGGACCGGACCGGGAAAGCCACCAACGACGGCACCGGCGTGCGCGGCCGCCGGAAAAGGGTAAGGAGGTGGGGGCGGGGGGGGAGCGAAGAGGGGCTGGGAGAGCGGTGCCCAGCTGCCGGCACCGATCGCCGCGGCGCTGCCACGCACGGACCGGTTGGCGTTGGCGCCGGGCGCACCGAGACTGCCGGCATGGGCGCAGCCTCGCCGGCTCCAACCGCGTCGCCGCTTCACCGTCCGCTGTTGCGGCGGCGCCAGCGGGCGTGAGGGCCGCAGCCCCCCGCCGCCGTAACCCGTGCAGTCCGCGCCGCCGTCAACTGGCCGCCCGCCGCCGCCCGAATGCCCGCACTGCGGCCCACACGGACCGCTTACTATAGTGAACCGCCATCTGGGGCCGAGGGGTTTGGAGCGGGCGAAAGGGGGCGCGGCGGGCGAAACGGCGTCGCCGAGCCAACACGCGGCGCCGGCGCCGTCCGTCGGCCGAAGCACCACGCTCGCGCAACCGCCTTCGTACAACCGGTCCGAGGTGGCGGCGGCAGCCGCCCAGGTCGCCAGTAGTGGCACGAACGCCGCCGCCGCCGCCGTCGCTCCCGCCGCCGCTGCTGCAGTCACCGCCGCCGCCGCCACTGCCGCCGCCACCGCCGCCTCCTTCACCACCACTGCTGCAGCCGACGCTGCTGCAGACGCCGCTGCTGCATCCGCCGCTGCTGCAGCCAGGGCTGCTCCAGCCGCCGCCGCCGCCGCCACCGCCGCTACTACAGCCGGCGGCACCACGCACTAAACTCACCCACCGATGGAGCCCGTGCACCCGCATGAAGTCGCGCGCGGAACAGCGGCGCGGATCCAGCGTAGGTACCCTAGTCCGCCAAGATTGGCGGAGGGGGGGGGTCGGGTGGGGCGGGCGGGTTCGGGCTGCTGGTCGTGGGGGGCGCCCGTGCGCACCAGCCGGCGGCAGCGCGAGGCGCCCATTGCCTCGTCGGCGCCGCGTCTAGCAGCGCCACATGACTTCTCCCCGGCTGGGGCCGGGATGCAGAGATGTGCGCCTCCGCGGCCCCCGCGACCCGCCCGGCCTCCACAAGAACGCCGGCCGACGACGACCCAGACACTGTCTTTAGAGGCAACGGCAAAGGAGGAGGCGCTACCGCCGCGGCCTAGGCCGATGTGTCTGCCACTACCACCACCACCATCGCCCCAGCCGCCGTCGCCGCAGCCGCCTCGTCCGCGTGAACGACTCCGTACCGAACGTCCGCGCAGAACCGCAGCACCAAACAAACGGCAGCGGCAGAAACCAACGTCAGCGGCGGCGGCAATGGCTGTTTGGGGGGGGTGTGTGGGGAGGAGCAGCGGGGCTGGATACTCTCGTCCACCACGGAGAAAGGGTTCACGACGCCAGCAGCGGACTGCGGCGGGCGCGCCGCTGCCGCCGGGGCGGAGAGGTCGGGCGGCAGCGCACCACGAAGCGGATCGTAACATGTGGTGTCGGCTGCCGGCGCCGCCGCCCCCGGAGGCGCGCTTGCGCCAACCTCCGCCATTACCATGCCCGCCGGGTGGCCGAAAGGGCCGCGCCTCATCCGGGGGGGGCACCAGCCGTTGAAAAGGTGGCGACGGTGGGTTTGAGGCGCAGCGGCGGAACGATGACGGCGGCGGGCGCAGACTCAGCATGTGGATATCGCCCGTGCGCCACCCTGCTGAGACGGCAACGCTCGCTCGTAGAAGAAGGGACAACCACTCGCATACCTCTGCCGCCGCCGCCGCCTCGTCTCCCGGCAGGTAGGCGACCACTTCATGTGCGGTGGCAGCGACGCCAGCCGCCGCGGCGGCAGCGGCAAGACCCGCGCAGTGGCGCCAGCCATCCGACGCCGAGGGTGCCTGTGGGCGTGTCGCCGCCGAGTCGTTTTCCGCCACGCCCTTCGCTCGCTCTGAGAGCCGATGCGCCCACCGCGGCATGCGAAAGAGGCACTGCGGGCGCCGCCGCCCCCGCCGCTGCTGCCGCTGCTGCCCTGGCCGGCAGGTAGCGCACCGCCGTCGCCCGCGTGCTCGCGCCGCCCGCGACCGCCACTAACGTCCGGGATGGGGGCAGGCAAGCCGCTGGGGCCTTTTAGCGCGGCGACGCCAGCCGTCACACGCGGCGATGCCTCGCCTCTACGCCCACTTCTCGGCCACGGGCAGGTGGTTGTCCAGGTCGAAGGCTTAGGTGGTGTTGGGATTGTTTGTTGCGGAAGCCGAGCAGCGGCGGCGGCAGCGACATTGTCATGACAGGAAGTTGGCGTGCGGTGTGTTCAACCCATTTACAGCAGAGAGGGTGACAAGATCTCTCGGCAACACACGAGTCTGCCTCAGATATTCGACAGAAATTCGAACTATGGTCCTTTGAGAAATTTTAACGGGGCAGGCCCTCAAGCGTTCCGCGGCGGCATTGACAGGTTGCACGTCAGAATTTAAACGCAGTTCTGTCATTCGTTGGCCCTGCGCTTGGTCCAAGTATGTTGGCGCCTGCTCATTTCTCGCGTGCGCCAAGATGCCGCTCGCGTGCGCCATGCTGTGGATCGTGTACATGTGCGTCGACGGCAGACGCGGCTGTGGCCGAAACGGCTGCGGCTGGGTAGATTTAGGCAGTCGAGACGATTGTGACAGTTGAGGAGATCACCGGGCCGACGTCGGCACTCCAGGATGTGCGTTGCGCCTTCCGGGTCCGGCCTACGGCACGGCGTCCGTGGTGCTGGGTTGTCGGCCCCTGGGGCGCGTCAGGAAGTCCGCGCAAGAACACGGCCACCCACCCGTCTCCCCCTGCCCCCACCCCATTACTCCTGCTTCTGCTCGTTGTGAGCACAAATTCGCATGCGCGCGTGGGCACTCCGCCCCCCCCCCCCCCCCCCCCCCCCCCCCGGCCCCGTCCCCCCCCCCCCCCCCCCCCCCGCCCCCCCCCCCTTCCCCCTCCTTCTTGCCCGTGGGGGCCCAAATTCCGCGGCGGGGGGGGGCACCCCCCCCCCCCCCCCCCCCACCCCCCATCCACGGCCTGCGTCA
>Ga0114953_1002688_pt1 | contig 12278 bp, 20 predicted proteins | sample SidtaG_FD_87298 | JGI IMG/M metagenome (GOLD analysis project Ga0114953, IMG submission 87298) | Marine algal microbial communities from Sidmouth, United Kingdom - Sidmouth_Male2 metaG | ecosystem: Host-associated > Algae > Red algae > Unclassified | place: Sidmouth, United Kingdom | collected...
CCGGGGGCGCCACCCGCGGCCCGCGGCGACGGGGGCGCCGGCCCCCCCCCCCCGACGTTTTCGCCTCCTCGAACGGCGCGTGCCGGGTTCGGGGGGTGGGTGGGCCGCCCGCCGTTGCCGCCGTCACGCCTGTTCTCGCAGCGTTGCCGCTTGCCGCGTCCGCCGGCCGCGACGCTGCCGCCCCGCACGTCAGAAGCCGTCCGCGCCGGCACCCTGCTGTCGCCTCGCCGGGGCCGCCGGCCGCAGCGGCGCTGCCGCCCCCACCGACATCGCCGCTCGCGGGGGCGGACGCCACGGTTGGCGCCATGGTACCGCCCATCTCGGCCGCCGCAGGTCGCCACACGCCCCACGCTCCCAGGGCACTTGTGGTGCCCATGCTGGCGGCGCCCCGCCCACCGACGCAGCGGTCTGGGGCTGGTGACGACCGAGGCGGGCCCCCAGGGGGATGGTACAGGTCACGAACAGATACCTTAACCGTGTCTCCTTTCTCTCTTCTATGGCAGGGCGTCTGAAACCGCCGAAAGGGCCCGTCCTGGGACTCCACTGTGCCTTACGCTGGTTGCAGTTTTGGAGGCCGCCCACGAGTAGGTGGTGACCTTTCGGCGGCATGGAACTTCATGATCCGACGATGCGATCTAGAATCTTCTTGCGGCTGAAGCTTGGTGTAGGGTACCTTTTTTTCGGGCGCTCGAGGGTCTCGCTCGCGCTCATTCACAGCGTTTCTGGCGGATTTGTCTACCATCTTGCTGTGGCTGGCAAGGCTGCCCAACTGGGACCAGCGCTGACCTACAAGCACCATTATTTAGCTTCCCTGTGACGAGGGTCGATTGGCTGGCCAGTGAGCTGTGTTTCGCTCAAATGACTGCGACCTGTCTGCTGTCCAGAGGCATCTCCGGCAGGTGTTTTGTGTTGGCCGAAGAAACCCACATGCACATGGCGGCGATGAGTCGTCCCCGTGGTCACTCACTCGTCCGTCAATCGCTGGAGGCGGTGTCTCTCGACCCCCGCCCACGTCACCGCTTCTCCTCCATTGTTTCCATCTCTTCCTACTCCGGTGATTTAGAGTTGTTGGTGAACGAGGTTCCTCGTCGCAGTGCGGAGAGGACTGCGTGGAAAGCTGCACGAGCCTTGCGCGGCCTTTGAAAGAATATGTTCCCGGTGCTCCGTGGGAGGACCAACGGCCTGCTTGCAGCTTGCTCCACGATACTTCGCCCGCACATGAAGCGACGGTGGACAAGATCCTAGCAGCCAACGGTGTCTTTCTCCTCCACCTTACGCCCTATTGTCCGAACTTTTCCGCTCTTAAACCCGTCTTTCCCGATAGCCAGCGGAGCGTCCGACACCTGCCGTATCACCGTCATGATCTCCCAGACCGCATGAACCATGTTTTGGCCTTCGCTTCCATCCCACTTGCAAGAATTCAGGGCGACGACACAGGGGGTCGGTATTCCATCGCCAGGATAGGTCTACAAAATCCAGCTTGTCATTCTATATTGAGTAGACGCGAAAGAAATTTTGAGACAGCCCTGCGAAGCTCATGAGAAATCGCCTTAGCTTGATTCAGAGGATCACGTGCACAACAATCGAACGGATCGGCGAATATCAGATACTATAGATTGCCTGATTCTCGAGTTGGCTTTGTGAAGGGCAGTTCATCACTACAGTTTCTGAACTCACCCCAGAGATCATCCTTAGGACTGACTCTGGGATCTTTCCGGAAGCAGTCTCAGTCTGACCCACAGATCACCTTGAGGACTGTTGTTCAAAAAGGAAATCGGGCTTGTTCAGTCGATAGTCTGTCTGCCTATTCCGAAAACAGAGTTAAAACACAATGAACGTGCCCCCTTTGCACATTACCGCACATGCTTGAAGCAGCTACCACACCTTTGAGACCGCCAAAGTCTTTTCGATTCTGCGTGAGAGTTTGAACCTGAGGCTTCCGGAAAACGGACGTGTCGTGTCGGGAGGATCGAGGACGAGATCGCCACTGACCTGCGAACGAAAGTTTTGCTAGTCGACACGAACCATTCACTTTCCAATGGGGACTGGGTGCGTCTGGGACAGCAATTCACGAAAATGTGAGAGCTGCGGCACATGCAACAGGACTAGGACTCTACGTTGTCACAGAGCTTTACATGAGCGCACTTGCACCAGTGGGATGAAACGTCGCACATGGGCTGCTATGGGACAAGTGCTGATCGCATACCCTTCCGAAGAAAACGTGGCGATGGGTCGAGTCGGGGATTCACAAGCGATAACGGCAATGGAGACACAAGGGAGGAGGTCGGCACAGAAACTTCTGCGCAGGATCAGCGCAAGCCGGTGAAACACTCACCAGACCTAGGACCGTTCAATACATTTCAAGTGTGAGACAGCAAGGGTTCCCTTAATGAGGGTGGGGAGTGAAAGGCATCAACGGGTAGAAAAAATAGTGTACGAAGCAAACCACGATGCAATCAGAGGTGGTAGGAGCTGTGGCGCATGCACATACAATCATAAAACACAAGTACAAAAGCAGGAACCGCAGAGAAATAAAGAAGCCATTGGGGGGGATGATACCAGAGGACAGGGAAAGGAGTCGATTGGAGGCCGATCAACAGAAGCGGACAAGAGCTTTACTGAAGAAGAGGGTCCCAGGCATGTAGCAGACATTCAAGAGCAGACGGTGAGAAAGGCGATGCAGATCGGAACTCGACGCGGCAGGACTCCACTCCCGCACAATAAAAGAATTAGAGGCCGCGCCATCCGCACTCCTGACGAGCCCGAGCAGAGGAATGGGTGAGGAAAAAGGAGGAGGTGGAACCAAGTAGAGAATGTGGCAGCAGGGGAACGGAAAACACTATGTGAACAGGCAATCACACATCGGTCGTACGGACGGTGGTGCACGACTGCATCAAAGAGATCGGAAAAAAAAGTACGATAGCAAGCGGGCGTGTGCACGCAATCCCGAAAACCCGTTGGCGAACCGCGACTGCTGCGACAACCGCCGCACTCGAGGTGGGAACGATTGAGGGGATGCTGACGACGACGGCGGTGGCGCGTATGAGGCGACGTTGACGGTGAGGCCGTAGCGGCCGACAGGGGAAGTCCTTCAGCTCACAAACGCCGGATAAAGTATGCAGTGAGCTACCCCGAGGTGTCCCTAATTTATCCACGGGGGCGAAGGTGACCCCGACACACGCGGCGCCGGTAGAAACTGTTCGATTCCAATCTCTGGAGGGGGGGGGCAGCCGATCAGGTGGGAGCCACCGCCACCGAATGCCGAATCCATCCATCTGGGGCTGGGCGGGGGTGCCTCAGATCAGTGCGCCGCGCTGCGGGCGTCCCCGACATTCGGGGTGGCGTTAGAAAGTGGCGTTTTTGGCCCTCTGAGATATGGGGCCAGCCGAAGTGGTGGTACACACCGCCACCGAATGCCGGTACTAACATTCTAGGGGTGGGGGGCCAACTGACATGACACGGCTGTTAGTGGCCTGGCTTGGCTCAATCTTTGCGTATGGACGCGGCAGCCACAGTTGCAGCGTTCCGAAGCTCCAAACTGACATGGATCGTTGTTTAACAGAAGTTGTCAGATCCTCAGTATTTCGACTCCTGATTGGGCTCATCAGAAGTCCAAGACCGGAATTGTCCGAGGTCAACTTGGCACACCTGATCCGCAGTGTCGTTGCCGGATCTGGATCGTGCCCGAAAGTTCTGACTGGCTCATGGCGTTTGCTCGTCTGAGTCGCATCCATCACGGAAGCCGCCTTCCAGATGGGACCGACCGCTGGTTTGTTGACAGCCTGCTTGCCGCGCGGTCTCGGAATTCTTCTTTGAGTGTGGAATGTTCTGGGTGGCCTCCTGTGTGTAAAGTGTTTAAAGAACTCATCTTGCCGCGTGCCAGGAGAGGGCACCCCTTCAACGCGCTTTCTCGCGACGTCGAAGTCGTGTCAACGTTTTGTGCTTGTGTCGTGCACTTTCCGCCGGACCTCCACCTCATTGGGCGCTCGTTTGAGCGCTATCGGCAAAGGCACTGCTGATGGTCACTGAAAATCAGTGTGGTCAGCATTCGAGAGTCACTGCAACAGTCTGTTGTCACTTCGTGAGCACGTGCGCGCCACATGAGCGATGAGAAGCTCCGGGACGGCCATGTGAGCATGCTCTGGCACTCGAACTGGTGTCACACGCGCGGACGCTGAGCTGCATACCTGTAACGAGGAAGACTCGATTCTTTATGAGTTTGGCGCTCGCCTGAGGGCCCTTGAAGGGGTCAAGATGCGCTGTCCACGACATCCACCGAACTTGTATGCGTGTAACGTTAATTGATTTCGGATTGTGGTTGTGGTGCATGTCATTCTGTTTGTCAGCAGGGTGCGAGGTTTTTGGGGGATCGGCTGCACACTCTACGCAAGTGCACCTCAGCGAAGGTGAAAGTGGGCGGGAAACGCGCTAGCACTCCACCTGCAGACTTTGATCTCATCCATCCTCGTTTTTTTGAGAGCTGTCTACGGTCATGTTTTTTTGGTTCCCGCTTCAAGTGTTCCTGTTTTCAGAGCCACAGTTGCTGCTGGCATCATGGAACTGCCCAGGGTGCCAACCGGATTGTGTTCGACTGCGGCAATCACAGTTTGCGTTCGCTGCAACAGGACGACGACACAGGGCGTGTGCCTGTCTTCACGTGTTCCAAGTGTGACTCGTTGGTCCCCTGAAGTACCACTCGCCGCAATTCTATGCGGCAGAAACTTGATTTCTCGCGTCGATTGACCGCAGCCAGGGCCTCTCGCGCCAGTCCATTGTGGACCGCCGGCGGCCTTTCACGGTCTTATTGGTGCCCAAGCCGGACCGGTCCTCCTTCCCAATCTTCTGTGATACCCCCGCCTACATCGTGATGGAAGGTCAAGATCTTGGATTTTGCAGTGGCCTCGGCATGATCTTCGCTCGCCCATTCATCTACGTTGCGCGCAAAAATTTGAACAGGAACCCATTTGCAGTCTTACGGAAAGCGAGCATGCGCGCCGCCTTAGGCAAAGCCGTGTGGGATGGAGAGGGCCGCAACAAGATATAGGAGGATGTCACTCACCGGCTCATGAACGAGTCCAAGAGTATTTTACCCCGTCCGCGAGGCGAGCGGACTTGGGCAAAGTGTAAGCTTCTGAAAGCAGCGGCAACCTTCCTCTTTTTCTTTTTAACCTACCCCAAAGACGGCGCTCCTGGACAAGTGCACGGCGACCTGCTCGTAGGTCATTTGTCCGACAAAAAGCTTGAGCCCATGAAGCATTTTGTGACGAAGCTGCAGAGCGATGAGCCCGAATTGTGGGTGGCCGCATCCAAAGAGAGCAACACGTTCGGCGCCAACTGCTTCGTGCGCGTCGGACGCCTTCTCAAGACGGACAGCTGCCTGTCCAAGGCCGTCGGCGTTGTGCCTCAGTTTTCCGTGCTAGTGGAGGGCCTCTCCCACACGGCCTTCACAGTATCCGTGCGCCAGGCTGCGAAGAAGGGGCAGACCGAGACGGAAGACTTCTTCAAGAGTTGTGGCGGACGCTCATTGTCGGAGGAGTACGTCGCATGGTTTGAACATTCAGCCGGCGTCTTCGCGGAACACGTTAACTCACCTTTCTTGTCACTTTAGTGCTTTGGCTTTCTTCTTCGCATGTGGCCGGCTATATCTTTTCCGCGCGGTAAACACAAACGAGGTGTACGCGGAGGTCGCGTCTGATCCGAGCGAAGGGCTCCCGAGCCGTCTCGAAGAACGAGCTCGACCGCTTCCCAAAATCCTTCCCCCGACACAAGGACTTGACTGCTGGAGTGTTCAACGTCCCTTGCCCTCATGAAATAACTATCGGCTCTGGCGTGATATTCGAGTCTGAGAGCGTCGCGGAAGCGCTGTCTATGATCTTGGGGCGCTTCCCCAGGTCTCCGAAATTCGTGTTCCCAGACGTTGAGCGGACAACGACCGCAACGCCCCGCAGCACGCTCTGACAATTTTGTCGCGCCACGGCGTCCGGTTCTGCCGCGACCGGGTGCATGCCAAGAGGAACACCTGCTCTACCATTTACTACCCCAATGGGTCCCTGGTGGTCGCCAACAGCGTTCGTGCGCAGGCTGCAGAAGTGCAGCTCTCGTTGTCCGCCAAGCTCCGCGGCCACCTGGCATACGTGTTGCCAGAATCATGCATGGTGCACCGCATTGCGCATCTCTCTTTTGTGAACCTGACCGTGGCGTAAAAGCTGCCACCCAATGCCAAGTAAGAGAGATAGTACGTACGTCTGAACGCATATTTCTTGACCTACCGCATCGCGAAGTGCCAGCGAAGCACATGTGCGTGCGGAAACACGAATGAAGGCGACAAGGAGATGGCTCTTCCAGCCGCGGTAAGTGGCGCATTAGCGGAAGCTGGGAATGAGGAGAAGGGCTTTGAGTAGTGGCACCAAGTCGCCCACCTGGCCAATGGCGGGTTAGAGCCAGTTTTGTGCGCAGATCAGGTGCGCGATGGGGCTATCTCTCCTGGTAGTAGCCGAGTAGCGGATGCGAGTGTTGGAGTTGGGTGGAAACGGCGAGAAGTGCGCGCGGCGGAATGGTGGCTCTGTGTTTGTCGTCTCATGGGGAAGTAGCATGATGAAAGCGGGAGAAAAGATGGATTTGCGCTTCGATCAGAAGCAGAGCCTGCATACCGTCACTGCTACCAATGACCAGGACTAAAAACATGAATAGAAAATGAGCGCGACAATAGAGTAACGTAGGGCAGGGGTCCACAGAATGGCGGGAAACGGGCGGGGGCCAGGAAGCAGAGCTCGGGTGGGGCCGGTCAGAAGCTGTCGTAGCGAGATGCAACAGGTGCAAGCGGAGACAATATGCTTCCGCCGGATGTGCGTGGCGGCCGCAACAGTCGCCAGGGGCATAGGCCGCCGCAGTTGAGGGGCCGGTGAAGCAGGTGGCCATCGGCAGCGGTAGGAGGAGACGGTGGGCGATCCATGCAGGGAAAAGGTGTTGGGGGGAGATGAGGGAAGTGGCAGCATTGGCGGCTCTTCTGCAGAATACTGACACGACTTCAGAGTCGCTGAGCACCGCCGCAGAGCAAACCCACACTGTCAACAGTGTCGGAAAAACAGCAAGGGTGGGTGGGCAGCACAAGGCGGTAGGGCGTGTCCCATACCATGAAAAGGGTGATTCAATTGCCCTGGTGTACTCTGTTCAATAAGTGGGTGGACCCCACGAGGACACGTTTCATAGTCTTTTGTGCTTGAAGAGGGGCCGGAAGCGCCTGTACATCGGTCATGGACGAGGGGGGAGCCGGGGGGGGTCGTGTTTGACCCAGGTTGCCGTGCCCGCCATGGCGATTTTTGCAGCAGGTCTTCTTGTAGCAGGCATCCTGGATAGGTCATCCTCGTCTTGGGGGGTGGATATTGTCTCTTCGATTGGCGGTGTGGCGTGGAAATGCTACAACATGCATATGTACGCGTCTTAAGGACCAATTTCCTACTTAGATGGGCCAACATCGCCGATTCTGGAGAAGCTCATTTGATCCTCAGCTCAAGCTCATTTGATCCTTTCTTCCGATAGAATAGACACTAGCAGATCGAGATTCGTGGTTCCCACGTTCGTGAAGATCAAGTGATCTTCAAGAGAGAATCAATTATTCTTCAGAAGAAGGGGAACACGCACTAAGCGTACATCTGTAAGCTGAATTCCACTGCAAGTCAGGGCCCTTCGCAAAAGCTGTGCAGCTGCGTCCATGCCTGCACCAATCTGCGAAAGAACAAAGCGCAGCGTTGCAGCTGCGGGAAGAAGTTATTTTAACTTGGAACACCAAATATGTTTTGGTGTCCCCTCGTCGCCGACAGCACATGGGCACTGGCTGAGAGACGTGGCCACATACCCTGGTGCCTTCCACGTTCTTCAGGCCGTCCACCCATTTGCCCCGCACCATGTTTCCACCCGCGTGGCACACTGTGACGGCGGAGCTTGCTACCAGCGCCGCCGCTGCGATGCATTACCAACGGGGTATTCTTTCCCGTGGGGTCCGCTCCTCTTCCCTGGAATGAGGAATTCCACGTTACCACCACCACCGCCCCGGCTCCACCTCATTTTTCCACCATCCCGCTGACCGTGAACGACATCCAGACTCGCTACCGCGAGCACTTTTTTTCGAGCCATGCGGATGCCTGTTGATGCATTTGTGGACCTGGTAGACAGTTTGAGCCCGAGGCTGCCTCGCAGTGGACTGTCCTCCACGTGCCCCACGGCTATTGCCTTGCGGGACCTGGGAGGGGGGAGCTTTTTGGATGTTTGCGCCGCCTTTGGGATTTGTCCTTCGACCATGTATCGGGCGTTCTGGGAGGTTGTTGACGCTGTTAACGCTACCCCCTCGCTTGCCTTTGATTTTGGGCTAGGAAACCGCAAGAGGCGGCTAGAATACGCCGGTGGGTTTCAGTCCCGGCGGAACTCACCGATTTGTAATGTTGTTGGTGTTCTGGATGGTGTGGAGATAGAGAAAGAGCAGCCCCTTGATTCAGATGCTCAGTGCGTTGTGGACTACTCTAGCCGCAAAGGCGTGTGGGCCCTGCACACGCAAGCCATCTGAGATTCCGGCTATCGTTGGCGCTGTATGAGCTGTTTGAGCCCCGGCTTCCGCCATGACTCCTTTGCCTTTTCTTGCACTGAGCTGGGTGGCGCACTTCTTGACCCGACCCACTTCCTGACACGCGCCATGGCCAAGGATGGGCACTGCATCGTGGCAGACGAGGTCTATGCAGCGAGTGAGATGTTGACAGTCCCGTGGCCAGAGTGTGGTCGCGGTGACCATTGGAAAGATAGCTACAACTCTCACCTATCTTCCTGTCTTATTCACAGTGAGCAGGCTTTCGGGATGTTGTCTTGGCGCTAGGGTGTGTTTTGGCTGCCCCTCCGTGTTCCATTTTCCAAGCGGCCGATCCTGGTTCGCGCCTGTTTTCGTCTGCATAAATTTTGTCGAGGGCGCGAGAGTGAGAGGGATTGCTTTACTTCGCCGTACGGTACTTTTCGCGTTGGGGGGGTTGTGTCTCTGGCATCGAACGACTCCTTGAGCACTGATCAGCGTGGGCGGCGTCGAGATCGGGAGCGCTCCCGTATTAGGGAGAGCATGACGGCTCGAGTGGAGATTCTGGTGGTGCTGCGGCCGGGTGTGGCTCCAATGTTCTGAGTGCGGGATTGTCGAAAAGAGTTTCGATTTGATTCGTTCCTGCCTCTTATTTATTCTGAACACCATGAGCGTATAGCATATGTCACCACCCCGCCCCCCCCGCTTCCCAGAAAGTGTCATCGTGAAGCCTATAAGTCGTGTATCGAGATTACTAAAAGTTGTGTTCTGCTGTCAAAAGATTGTAAAGCCACCCTTTTGACAGCAAAACACCAGCAACACCAGGAAAGAACATGCAAAAATAAACAAGCCGCTCACGGCAAGCTCTCCGGTTCAGACCGGCCCAAGTCCACCAACCCACCGGCCGTTGATGCTGCTGGAAGTGGCGCTATAGGCGAAGAGGCAGCGCCGACCATAGGGCCAGAGGCGGCCTCACGACTTGGGGAGACTGTCACCTCCGCCATCAGCAGAAGGAGTCACTCAAGCTTCTTTTCGACAGCCGCGATAACAAGAGGGTGGGCGCGCCCCGTACGGAGGTTTCTCAGCGTCTCGGAAAGGCTGGAGAGCTCCCTGCTGTCGGCGTCCTTGCGAACGGCGGTAGCCATCTTCTCCGCGTTCGCGACAAACCGCTCCATTTGGCCAAGGTCAGCTTCACGCTTGCGCTTTCCTCTGTTTGACGGCTGCGTGCGTGTCGCGTGACCTTGCAGCGGGGGGATGTCTCCCTCGACCCCCGCCGGGCCGACTTCCGGGCTCACGAGCTCGAGCACAACGTCATTGCCTTTGAAAACCGAGAAAAAATAATCCAGCAACGTGTCCCCGTTCGAAAAACTGGCCCATAGGCTAGGGTCATTTTGCCCTGAGCAAGAACAGTTCTTGTGGGTTCGCCAAAGGAGGAGAGCTACCAGCCAGAAAATACAAGAGAGATGCACAGATTCAATGCGGATGGCCACGAACAACAGTCGACTTAGTCATTGAAAAGACACAGCGACCAGCCCAGAAACCACACAAGCCGCAAACGCAAGGTGCATGAACGCTCAAAAGGCATCACACAGTTCGAATAGGCCAACCCCCGACGTAACTGAGATCACATCGCCTTCAACGTCGCACCGGTACGATGATGCGGGTGAGCGTTGGGGTCAATCCCCCCGTCAGAACACTCGACCGGCACATCGAACAGGTATGACCCGTTGAAAACAGAGGCCACAAAAACAACCGCCCAGACAGCTCCACGGGACTTAAGAGCGTCTTTCTGTTGGCGTGACATGCCTCCACGCGACGTGATTACTCCCGCCGCAACGTCTTGGGTGTATAAAATGTGGGCCAGTCTAGCGCGCTCGTTCTTGGCCAAGGAGGGTGCACAACCTGTACCTCGAGGTCCTCCCAGACGTGCAGCGACCGCAGACGCGGCATCCACCCCTCCCACCTGTGAAGCACCGCTACCTGGGGGAATTGAGGACGGCCAACATGCGTCTGGTCCTTTTGTGGTCCCACAGATATCAAAAAGATATTGGGACGGCGCGTTAACTATAAATGCCTCTCTCCCACCCCTGAAACCCCCACCGCTGACACCGCTGGCGCCGAATGCCGTTGGAGACGGCTCGATGAGCGCCTCAGGAAATGAGGTGGGCGGAACGAGAGATGCTTTGGCCTCGGCCGTCACCCCAGGCGCACGTAGCAGAGCCGCCCTATGCACACGACAGCGCTCGAGCAGATCAGCCTTGCGTCTGTGCGTCGGGAGACCACGGCTGCTGAGGAGAGAGCGCAGGTCCTCCACCGTAACGCGGGATGCCTTCCTCAAAATTTAGATCCAACCGGGGGCGTGTGGGGAGTGTGAGGTGACTGGGAGGTAACGGGGGGAAGGGGGGGCCGGGAACATGCCGGCGGAGCAGCGTACGCGCAGATCAAGAGCGCGCGCCAGTCTGGGGGTCGGCACGGATCCTGTTGGGCTGGCCGTTGTGTCCCAACTGGTGGTAATGCCACGCTCCGCTCCGAAGTGACGACAATCCTAAGATAGAAAAATTATGGTCCTTCAGAACCAACTACTAGGATTATGCTCCCAGCACGCAGAATGCGATGGAGCATGCACCGTGCATGGACAATCGATTATGCACGGTCGGGCCGCGTATGCTTGCCGTGAATGCACGGAGCATGCACACCCAAGCCAATCACGTTCCCTGGTGCATGCAAGCACGGCCTGCGACAGTGGTCTGCAAACGGGCCTCAGCGGGCAAGACCCGACGCTTTTGCAGCGACGGCCCTTGCCAGACCACCGCCAACCTGAACGCTAAACGTACCAGCCGCTGCCAGATTGGCCCATTGACGGCGGTCTTGGACTCGTCGACCCACGTTCGCCGCCCGCTGCAAGGGAAGGACCCGCTGCTATTGATCATGAGCCCCTTCGTGGCACAAGAGAGGCACCCGGCACTTTGATTCGTGTGACCTCTCTGTTCCCATCCAACGCGAAGCAGTGCGTATCACCAACTGCACCACTTGGGATCGTGACCCTAAAAGGTGTGGGGCACGCCATCCAGCAGCTGCTGCTTCTTGCGCGAATGCATCCAACATATGTCTGGCCAAGGCGGGGCGGCACGCCCGCCAGGGTCGGCACCCGGCGCCTCTCTGTGCCTGTCGCGCCCCCGACACTTCCCCGCCAATGCTCCTGGTGGCCGATCGACGGCCCGTTCAGGGACACCCCCACCAACGCAGGGGGGAACACGGGCTCGTGGGCCTGCGCGACCGCGCCCCCCGGTGCGCCGCGCGCCGCGCGCCGCGCGGCGGCGGCGCCGAGACCGCGCCCCCGCCGGCGGCCCGACACGACCAAACAGAAATCAAGGGGGGTGCCACTAGACGGAAAATCGGTCCACCAACGCACCCGCCCGTCCACGTCATGCGGACGCGGTGCCACGAATCGTGCCGTTTCGCCACCGGGTCCCCACCGCTGTGCACAGCGACACCACCCGGCGGGGCCGGCGGCGGGACATACGGAACTGCCAAACAAGTAGCCCCTGTTCCGTCACAACAAACGGTGCGCCCTCGCGCCAGCCCGGCCCTGGGCGGCACCACGCGTCCGCGCGCGCCGCCGCGCGCTGGTACCGCACTTCGAATACGGCGCTTGCGCGGACGCCGCCCCCCCCCCCCCCCCCCCCCCCCCCCCCCCCCCCCCCCCCCCCCCCCCCCCCCCCCC